>JGI20130J15133_1000906_pt1 | contig 26471 bp, 23 predicted proteins | sample WasSprMetagenome_FD_15133 | JGI IMG/M metagenome (IMG submission 15133) | reverse complement strand
CTGGGTCCTTTATTAGAGCAGGAACAAATGTTAGCGGCTAATTAGGAGCTAAAAATGGAGAGTTTACGATGGTTAATTTGCGAACAAAAATTGACATGGCCGAATGATGAGGTTTGATTTTTGAATTGCCTTTCATAAGAATTTTAATTTCAAGGAAAATTTCTTAAGAAAAAAGATACAACCGAAATAAGCCAAATAAATCAACAAACCTTCAGCGAAAAAACTTCAGTTGATTGAAAAAGGTTTTTAATTAAAATAAAATAAAACGCTCTTCAAAATGCTCTTTTAAATTGCCTTTTTAAAACTAGATGAAAAAAAATAAAAGAGACAACCTGCTAGAATTAGGTCAAGTAATTTTTTATCTCGGCTTTCTTCTCTTATGGTTTAAAGATAATTTTGCGCCTCTGCGTCGAATCAGCCTGAGTCCTCTTATTATGTTCGTCCTTTTCGCCTTTATTTTTATCTGGCGATCAGTTTTGAAAATAAAAAGGTCAAATTTTAATTTACCTCGTCCTGCTCGAAAAACGCTTCTGGCAATAGTCATTATTATCGGAGCAACCTTTCTTCTCCGTCTTCCTTATCTTGCCAATTATTTAGGGCTTTTAACCAGCGATGAAGCTCTCTTTTTACTGGAAGCTAAACATATTTCCGAGGGAAAAGTTCCTCCTATTTGTGCCTATGGCCAGCTTTATCAGGGAACCGTGGGTAGCCATTTTTTTGCTGTAATTTTTAAAATATTCGGTTATTCTATCTTTGCCTTTAAATTTTTCACATTATTTTTATACGCATGTTTTATTATTATTCAATTTCTCTTTTTAAAAGAAATATTTCCTTTTACTTTTTCTCTTCTGGTCTCCCTTTTTTATTCCCTTCCCCTTGGGCATCTGGTGCATATCAGTCTGGATGATTCGTTTATCTTTCCGCTGATTTTGCTTCTGGGGTTTTTCATTGTCTACTTAGGCTATCTTGTTGCATATAGAAATCAGGAGAAATATTTGTCCTGGCTGGGATTTCTAATTGGCCTCTCTTTCTGGGCTCATCAAATGACTATTTATTTTATCCTGGTGGGCGTTTTTTTAGTCGTATGCAGATACAGGTTTATCTGGAAAAAATATCTGATTATTTTTCTCTATGCTCTCGTGGGATTCTTTCCCCAGCTGATGATTGAAATATTTTATAAATTTCATTTAATCAAATTCCTGACCGGAGGAGAAACAAATCTTAGCTGGGAAAAGGTAAGACGGACCCTCTGGCTAATTTCTTCCCTTTTAACCTTATCAGAAAGCCCGACTCGTTTTATATTCATCTTTATCATTTTCATCGGGCTAATTGGCCTCTTCTGGTATGCTCTTAGAACAAAACAGTTACTTCCATTAAAAATATATGGGGTTTATTTTATTATTTTTCTTGTTATTTATTTCCTTTCGGGGCATAGCAGCCGCTATTTAATCCGTTATCTTTATCCGTTGTTTTTTTGTCTGCCCATCGTTTTTTTCTCTGGCTTTCTTTTAATTAGGTCTAAATTAAGATATGTCGCTATGGGTGGTTTAATAATTGCCCTGATTTTTTATGACGCCAGATGGCAACATTCTTATTTTGTAGCCATAAAAAATTATCAGGCGCAATTAAAAGAAGTCGTCAATTTTATTAATGCCTCTAAGATCAAATACTGGCGAGCTGATTTCTGGACCTCTTATCTCCTTACGGCCATCACGGGTGAAAAGACTATAATTGCTTCTACTTCTTTTCGGCGCTATTATCCCTATGAGCTTGATTATTTCAATTGTAATGATAGAGAAAACTTCATATTTTTACGTGGCGAGGGAACAGAAGAGAGAAATCAGGCTATTAACCTCCTTTCCCTGCTCAACGGTTTAAAGATAAATTATGAGATGAAGGTAATTAATGACGCCTGGTTTATATATAATATTGATAATCAGATCGTTTATTTTGAACCTGAACCGCCTCATGTCCCCGAACTGGAAAAGCCGGACATAGAAATCGACCAGGGTTTTCTTATTTTAACTTTCAGGAATAAAAAACCTCAGGAAGGGGAACAATTTTTCTGGCTGCACGTGGAAATTCCTTCCTTTAGTACTCGAGCTAGAATCATATTTTTGAATGATAAAGAAATAAAGATTAGACTACCTTTTCCTCCTTGGGATTCGGCTAAAATAATTTATTATTTGAGTTACTGGGGCACAAAAATGCCTCAAAGTTATGGTGAAATTCTGGTCAAATTGCCTGGAGGTGAATCGACCGCAACCAGAAGACCGGAAAGCGTTTATCTATATGGTTTCGGCCCGGTGGTCGATTATAATGAAAGAAAAATGAGGGTGTGCCAGAAAGAAGCCCGCTTGGAGTGGAATAGAAAGCTTAATTCAGGCGAGAGTTTATGCCTTGTTCTTCATTCGCCTTTCCAGTTTTCCCATCTTCACTGGTATGGTCGGTTTTCTCAGGAGGTTGAAATTCTGGTGAATGATCGTCCTCTTTCGGTGTTCCGGTTGAAGGAGGACCGAAGTCTTATCAAAATTGGTTCGGATGAAGCGCTCTGGAAAGAAAGGAATAATATTATTACTTTGAAATTTAAATATCATTATAATTTCGATTTTGCCCCCAGCTGGAAGACGGCTGCTCTTCTGGAAAGGGTTTATGTTGAACAAAAATCAAAACTTTTTTATTCCAGTTCAGCTTTAGAGAGAAATGGCAATTAGCAGACAGAATTATATCGCGTTAAGGCTTATCTTATTTAAAGTAATGGCCGGATGGCTTCTTCTTTTTCTCCTGGGATTTTTTTCTCTCACACCTTTGGGTGAAAACAGCAAAGAAAAAATAAAAGATCAAGCTGAGTTTATTCTTCAAAGGCAGATACAGAATTATGTAGCTGTTTTAAATGAAAGAAAACCTCAATATTTGAAGCCAATTAAAATCAAAAAGGATTCCAAGGGCCATCTCTGGGTTTTTGAAGCCACCGGGCCAGGCGAAACACGATTCTATCGTCTTTCATCTTCCGGAGGATTAGAAAAGAATTATTTTTTTAAAATAAATCTGGGTGCAGCAAACGATATCCGGGAGGTGGATTTTTGTTTCGATGATATTGATGAGCCTTACTTCGTTTGGCTTGAACATGATGAGAAGTTCGATCGCTTGAAGATGGCTTCAGGGAGCTTCCCAGCCATGTTGGTGGCGCAGGGGCCGCCGCATTCGCTTTATTCTCCCGTTATCTGCTCTGATTTTCCCCATTCGCTCTGGGTTTTTTGGGTTGAAGTGAAAAATGGCTTGAGTTCTATATTTTATCGCCGTTTAATTTATGGTGAATGGGGCGCAATTGAAAAAATCAAAACAGAAACATCTTTTCCGGTGCTTCACCCCTCAGCTCAAGCTGATGCCTCTGGTCGCACATGGATAGCCTGGTCTGCTTATGATGGTGAAGACTATGAAATTTATGTCGCCTGCTTCGGCGGCAGCAGCTGGTCAGGACCACAAAAGATTACTGAAAATGAAAGTTGCGATTTGTTTCCGCGGCTAATCTCTGATGCCAAAGGAAACCTGCTTCTTTTCTGGGTGAGAGGCGCAGAAGAGGTTCAATTTTTATGCTTAGAACTTCTGTCCCCGAAATCAGTGCCCCGTCCGGTCTGGTCAAGCATTTCGCTTCCCGTTTATTATGAACCACTTATTTTTGATAAAGAAATAGGAATTGTATTCCAGGGAAAAGATTTCAGGTTTTCCTGGATTAAATTAAATTCAGATGAAAACAGGTTAGATTGGCCGCAACGGCCCGCAAGGCGTTCTTCGAGGCTGAACACTGGAAATACAAGCAGTCAAGCACCTTTGTTTTTTCCAGGACGGGACGATGATGCTTATATCGCTTTTGGGGATAGTATAACCACCGGCATTGTTGTTTTAAATCTTGATCCTGAAATTTATTATTATGATGGCTATCCCTACCGGCTTGAATATCTGCTCAGGCAATCTTTTGGCACGGGCAAGGTAATTAATGAAGGCAAGGATGGCGAGCTAACCTTTCAGGGATTAAGTCGTCTTGACAGTGTTTTAAATAAATATCAGGCACGCTATCTCTTGCTCATGGAAGGTTTTAACGATGTCATTTTTTCTGACATACCGGTTGAAACTATTGTCTTTAATCTGTCAGAAATGGCAACAAAAGCTATCCGGGCAGGCGTCCTACCGGCTTTAGCTACAACTTCACCCCGACGGGACGCCATCTGGAATCAGAAATTCTATCGAGAACGTTATCTTTATCTTAATGACAGGATCAGACAGCTGGCCCCTCAGGTCAAAGTACCCCTGGTTGATATGTATCAGGCCTTTGTCAATTATCCCTTAGAAGATGGCGGCTTACTCTCTCTTTTATCGGTAGATCGCAAGCATCCCAACGAAAAGGGTTATCAATATATGGCTTCAGTCTGGTTCGAAGAAATAAAATCATTTCCCTTTCCGCCTAAAAATTTAAGAATTTATGGTCGAGATTTTGTCTGGGATATTCGCTTTATTCGCCTTTTTGGGTCATCGTTTCCCTCTCCCTTTATGTCTGGAGCTGAGACTCCCAAAGGAAATCTGATTGCCTGGGACATAAACCCCAAAATGATTGATTTAAGTAAATTAGCTGGCTTTTATATTTATCGCAAAAAGTCGACTGAGGCTGACAATCTTTATGTTCTTATTGGCCTGGTTAAAGACAGGACGAATTATTTTGATTGTCAGCTAATGCCAGGTGTTAGTTATGATTATCTAATTTCGGCTTTCCGCCTGGATGGGGTTGAGGGGCCCTGTCATGGACCAGTATCCCGATAGGAATATGGGATATAATTTATTGCCTGCGGCTTTTCTGCTTATTTTCCTTTTCTTTTAAATATTTTCCCAATAATAAATATTCTTAATTTTAAAAGAGGCCATTCTCTCTTTAAATTCAATTTTTCTCTCATATCGCCTCTTGGGTGCTTCTTGGACAGCTTCTTTAATCAGACTCACTTAATTTTTATTTCTGACACCATGTCCTTACCTCAAACATAACCCTGATATTTAAGAGATTGACCAGCCAGAGAGCATGATAATTTCGTATAGATTTTAAATGAGGCAATTCCCGCTCTTCTCATCCTTAAAAATTGTGGTAGTTTCAGCATTTTTTTGTCATGAATATCCAGCCATCTTTACGCCAAAAAGAGCTCTGGTATCTGGAGAAAAGTGGCGTTTTATAATGCCTTACCATGGTTCATTTTAAAGGTTAGAATGGAATGAGATTGTCCTTAATTTTTAAAATGGATTTATAATTTTTTAAATTTTTGTAATTTATTGATTTTAAAAGAAATACAGCCCATAAAGGGCTAATAAATTACCACACTTTTCACGAAAGAGCCTTCGCTGTCTTGACATGGAAAAAAATTAGGATATAATTAGATGACCGATGCGCTTGCAAGAATTAAATGCTGAAATAAAGAAGCCAACGACATCGAGGAATTCTTTTATTTTTTCTGGTTTTAAAACTTTACTTTCTATCAGCCTTCCTCTTTCCTGGGTCTGGTGGCGGGCGGAGCTCTCCGCCCGGTGAAGACCAGCGAGTTTAGCCCATCCTTTTAAATTCAAGCTTTTAGCCTCAGAAGAGGCCAAAAAATTTCCCTCAAGGAGGTTTAAAAATGCAGCGATATGCATCAAGGAATTTAGATTATTTGCCCCATCATTTTTATAACCTTAAGGCTGATTTAAAGGAACTGCCTCCGCCACCGCTTAATCCCGCTACAGGTCAGCCTTTAAAACCCGAGGAGCTGGAACCGGTTTTCCCGAAAGGGTTCATTGCCCAGGAAATTAGCCTTGAGCGCTATGTGGCTATCCCCGAAGAGGTGAGAGAAATTTATGCCACCTTCAGGCCCACGCCTCTCATTTATGCTCAGAAATTGATGAAGGAACTCGGAACTCCAGCCCGGATTTTTTACAAATACGAAGGGGTTGGGCCAACGGGAAGCCATAAAAGCAACACGGCCCTGATGCAGGCCTATCTCGCTTCCAGGGAAGGCATTGAAACTCTGACCACAGAAACTGGAGCTGGCCAGTGGGGTTCAGCCCTGGCCCATGCTGGAGCTCTTTTTGGCGTCAAAATTAAAGTCTTCATGGTCAGAGCCAGCTATCGTCAGAAGCCAGGCCGTCGCATAATGATGGAGCTTTTTGGCGCTGAAGTGGCGGAAAGCCCGAGCCCGCTGACTGAATCCGGCCGGCGCTTTTATGCGGAAAATCCAGATCATCCAGGCAGTCTCGGCATTGCCATCAGTGAGGCCGTGGAACTGGCGGTCAAGAATGGCCGGACAAAATATTCTCTGGGCTCGGTTCTGGATAGTGTTCTCCTGCATCAGAGTGTTATTGGTCTGGAAGCTGAGGCTCAAATGAAGGAGCTTGGGGCTTTTCCGGATGTCGTTGTCGGGTGCGTTGGCGGCGGCTCAAATTTTGCAGGACTGGCTTTTCCCTTTGTGCGCTACCGGCTTGAAGGCCAGGCTATAGATTTTATTGCTGTTGAGCCCGAAGCCTGTCCCAGCCTGACCAGGGGGGAATTGCGTTATGACCATGGTGATACGGCCGGTTTGACCCCTCTTCTTTTCATGCATACCCTGGGGATGAACTTTGTTCCGCCACCCATTCATGCTGGCGGCCTGCGCTACCATGGCATGGCCCCTCTTGTCAGCCATCTGGTTAAACTGGGCATAGTCCGGCCCAGGGCCTATTCACAGGATAAGGTTTTTGAAGCCGCTCGTTTCTTTCTCCAAACAGAAGGGATACTGCCGGCTCCGGAGTCATCTCATGCTGTGGCCGCAGTTATTGATGAAGCCCTGAAGGCCAAGGAAGAAGGGAAGGAGAAGGTTATCCTGTTTAATCTCTCTGGCCATGGCTTCCTGGATATCTCAGCTTTTGATCGGCGCTAAAAATAAAAATTAAGTCTGACGCAAGAGAACTGAAGGAATTAACAAGTAAGAAAAAGAGAAAAATGAAAAATTTCGCTCTGAGGAGGTGCCTTAAGAGGATTTGACGTTTAGCTTTTATTTAAATTTCAAGATAATGGCCAGCCCCGGTAGCTCTGGCTTTAGACAAAACCAGGGAGGAGGTAGCAGCGTCCTGGACACCAAGTCCAGTAAGATCAGCCACGGTAATTTGCTTTTCTGAGGTTCGACCGGGTTTGAGTCCAAGAATTATTTCGCCGATCTCCCCATTTATTTTTCTTTCATCAATCAGGCCAGTTTTGAGGCCATGATGAATTTCTCCAAGGGAGGTAGCCTGTTTGATTGAATCCGCATAAAGCAGGTCAGCCCTTTTCAGCACTTCGGGGAAAAGTTCCTGTTTCTCGGGGCCATCAGAACCCATGGCCGTAATGTGCACTCCCTCAGCCAGCCATTCAGCTCTGACAATGGGCTGACGACTCGGAGTTGCAGTTATAATCAGATCAGCTCCTTTCACCGCTTCTTCCGCTGAAGATGCGGCCATAAAATGGACCTGAGGGAAATGAGCCTTCATTTCCTGGATATATCTATTGACATTTTCAGGCCGGCGACTCCAGACAGCTACCTCTTCAAAGGTACGAACCGCGGCCAGGGCTTTGAGCTGAAAGCGGGCCTGACTGCCGGAACCGATGACGGCCACCCGGTATATCTTTTCCCGGCTCAGATATTTGGCTGCCACAGCGCCAGCAGCTGCTGTTCTCATTTCGGTGATGTAGCCGCGATCCAGAAGAAGAGCCTCAAGGGCGCCGGTAATGGCCGAAAAAACAAGTATAAGCCCATCGCCAACTGGAAGACCCAGGGATGGATTGAGATAAAAACCGGAAGCGATTTTAATGACGTAATTACTTTCACCGCTGATATAAGCTCCCTTGACATGCACTTCTCCCTGATTTCCGGGAATATCCAGGTTAATTACTCCCGGCAGAATGGCCTTTCCGGAATTGTAAGCGGCGAAGCTTTGCTCTACGGCCGCGATGGTTTCCTCAAGAGATAAAAGCACCTTTATTTCTGGTTCCAGGAGATAAAGAATTTTCATTGAAATCTGAACCCCTTTAGTTTTTTAAAAATTTCTGATTTCCCTTAAAAGAGAAGATATTTTTTCCAGACCTTTCTTCAGATAAGTCTCTTCAGCTCCATAACCAAAACGAAGATAATGGTCCATTTCGAAATGGTCGCCCGGAACGATGAGAACGCTTTTCTCGTGGATTAATTTATTCACCAGTTCAGTGGAATTAATTTCTAAATGATAGCGGGCAAAAGCAATCGCTCCAGCTTCAGGTGGCCGGAAGGAGAAGAGACCATTCTGACTCATGAGCCAGTTTTCAAGAATGGGCCAATTATGATTGAGAATGGCCCTTGTTCTTTTCAGGATTTTTTCCCGGTTTGAAGGTCTGAGGGCAATCCGGGCCAGCCAGTCGCTGAGGGTGCTGGGAGAAATGGTAGTGTAGTCATGGTAGGGCCAGATAGAGGCAATCTTTTCCTCTGGACCGACTATCCAGCCAATTCTTACTCCAGGTAAGCCGTAGGCTTTGGAAAGACCATTGACCACGAAAACCCGCTCATAACTTCCCCAGAAAGTGGGTGTCAGCTCACCATCTCTTTCAGCTCCCTGATAGACTTCATCAGAGATTATCCAGGCCCCCGAGCTCGCTGCAGCCTCGATGATGGCCTTTCTGGCTTCCTGATTGAGCCGGGCTCCGGTGGGATTATTGGGGTTGGTAATTATGATGAGGCGGGTTTTAGGAGTTACCAGTTTTTTGAGTTCATCCAGGTCAGGCTGCCAGCCAAGTTCCTCTCTCAGAAACCAGGGCTTTACTTGGGCGCCAAAGCTGCGCAGCAGCCCCCACATTTGCATATAATTAGGCATTAAAAAGATAACTTCATCGCCAGGCTCAATCTGGCTCCAGATGAGGAGGAAATTGGCCTCAGAAGAGCCGCTGGTGACAAGAATGGAATCAGGGGAAGAGCCGGGATAGAGACGCCTTATTTCCTCACGCAGTTCCGGGGTACCATTGGTCTGGCTGTAGCCAAGCTGGATATGGAGGAGAATTTCCTTTTCTTCCTCTGTCAGCAATTCATTGAGAGAAAGGGGATGGACGCCACTTTCGGAGAGATTATGCTCCACCACATTTTCCCAGGTTGATTGCATCCTTTCCATCTTGAAATACTCAATTTTCATAATTCTGGCTCCTCTTGCAGAAATTTAAAAATTATATCTCAACCTTCAGAGGCTTTTTTAAAATTAAACCAGCCACTAGAGAAAGAATAAAATATGCTACCAGCCAGTGCATTTTCAAGCCCAAAAAAATGAAACGTCGGGGCTGGTATTTGATTTCGATTTTATCAAGAAAAGAAGAAGAAAGAGGCTTTTCTCCTGGAGCCAGTAGTTGCTCGAGGAAACCGGAGGAAGGCCGAATTGAGGAAAGCCGCACGAGCGAATGGCGGCCAATAATTAATTCTTTGCTCAGCCTCTGGCCATCAAGCAAAATCTTCATTTCGTATTTTCCTGGTTTTATGGCTCTGATTCGCCAGCAGATTTCCCTTTCATTTTCTATTCTCAAAGGAGGTGTTTCCACTTCATAGCCAGACGTAGATTCAAGGGTGGCCTCAAAGGTCAGGGGATTTATGTTTTCCTTTAATTTCATTTTAACAATGGTGGTTTCACCTGGAGTCAGAGGCTCCCAGGCAAACCAGAGATTGAGGTGGCTTAAAAGAAAGAAGAGGGGGATAATGATTACGGCCAGAGGACGAAGGGCGTGCAGGAAATATTTCAGATTCCAGAAAAGGAGCTGCCCCTGAGCTTTAAGGGAAACGGAAAAATCATCAGAAAAAAGGCGAAGCTCAAGTAAATAGGCCTTAATCTTATCCTTGGTAACTTTAAGGCCGTGCTGGTCCGAAACAAGTTTATAAATGGCAAGTATCAGAAGTCCGGTCAGAAAAGAAATAATAATGAGGGCCACCCAGGGGGAAAAGGAACTGAAGGGAAGGAAAAGGAAACGGAGGATTTCTCGCAGAGCAAGATTGACTAAGGACATCAGGAAATATAACCGAGACCCTTAAGCTTCTTTTTAATTTCTTCTTCTGTTTCCGCCTCGTCGAGCTTGGCCACTTCTCTTTCCAGGCAATGAGTGATAAATTCTTCGGGTGAGGAATAGCCAGCTAAAGAGGCATATCTTTTGATTTTATCAAAAAGGTGCTTGTCAATTTTTATTTTAGCTTTGCCCATGCTGCCTCCAGAAAATTTAAATTTAAGTTATTTTTAACACCGGCTGGCCTTTCATTTCCACTGGAATCCGAAGACCAAAAAGATCAAGAATAGTGGCGGTGACATCAGTTAAAGAGGGCGCAGGATGAATAATTTTTCGATTGGCGATAAGGGTTCCTGGAATCAGTTCCGCTGCACCCATATGGTCACCACTCCATTTCTGCTGATTGATTTCAATAATTTCTGAAGGAAATTTGCCCAGGGGTGAACCCCAGGAAATCCGGTAGCCCCAGTTAAAGCCGAGGATAATATCAGGCCCGCGATCAAGATAAGGACCATGATATATCTCGCGGGTAATATAGGCTCTGTAAATGGGTCTTTTTCCGGTTACCGGGTCAATTATACTTTCAAGCCGTTGCGCCAGCTCCCTGACCAAATTTTCATATTCAGCTCCGGGGTTAACAATTCCCTGGCTTTCTCTTCCTTTAAGATTGATATAAAGTCCATTCAAACCAAGGCCATAGGCCTTAGTTCTGGACCAATCCGTGTATTCAAACAGCGAGCCTTTGTCCTTAATCCAGGGATTGCGAAGCTTGTGATAGCCGGTTTCAAAAAGCCAGGTATTGAGGTTAAAGCCACGGGCAAAAGGATTGAAGCCATGGTCAGACATGATAATGACGATGGTTCTCGAATCAATATATTTCTCGATTCTGGCCAGAAGCTCATCCATCTGGACATAGATTCTTTCTATTTCACCACCAAAAAAGCGGGCTAATTGGGGATCATAGGAGGGATGGTCCGGATCAGTTAAACGCCAGAACATATGCTGCCTCTGGTCAGTGCTGGAGATATAAAAGAAGAGAAGACCAGAGGAGAATCTCTTTAATTCAAACTCAAGCATAGCCAGGCTTTCTTCAAGAAAGCCATTATCCTGATGAAGGAATTCTTCTTCGCTCAGAACATGATTATCGAGAGCGCTGGTATCAGCGGGCAAACCCTTGGTATGGAAAAGGCCGAGCTGAGATACGAGTTCCCGGGAATAATCAGGCGGCGTGCAGATGGGGAGGGCCGGATTGGACGGATCGATGTGAACGGCACTGACATACAATTTAAAGTGAGGCCTGACCTCTTTGAGATAAAACTGGCAGATGCCACTGATGCTTTTGCCAGGTATAAGAGGGAAATGAACCCGGCGCCAGCCACTCCATTCTTTTTCTTTAAGAATGAATTCTTCCTGGCCGATGACAATTTTAGCCACCGGATTGATGGGATCAAGATAAACCTTAAAATCAACCGAGGCTTCAGGCCGGTCGCGTCGGAAAGTGTTGACTGGACCGGGCAGGGTAGCTTCTACCTGATGGCCAATGACATAAACCTGATGAATCCGGCCGCCGCCAATATCCGGATTTATCTCCCCAGGCTCGGTTGTATAATAATTAAAAATGCCATAACTACCCATAATGTCCGGTGTCCCCATGCCGGATAAGGTTCTCTGGGAGGTTTCCGCCGGAGGATAATTGGAGGGCATCCGGGAAATAACTGACGGAATATCATGCTCTTCCAGGATTTGCCAGAAGGCCTTTCCCTGACGCATGAGTTTTATTTTTCCGCCTTGAAGGGGTAGAACCCACGGGCCAAGGCTGATTTTTTTCTTGGGCTCTTCTGACAGAGTTCCAGAAAAAACGGGAAGATAATTCTCAGGATCTCGATGCATGAAATCAAAAATTCCATGACCTGATGGGTCCAGGCCCGTAATAAAATTAGCCCAGGCCACCGGACTCTGAGGGGGGATACTTGTGCCCAGGGGAGCTAAACCACCCCGGGCGATAATTCGTTCGAAATGGGGAAGACTTCCTTTTTTTATCAGCCGGGAAACAATATTTGGATCAAGGCCGTCCATGCCTAGAACCAGAATCTTGATAGGCGTTTCCTTTTGACCACGGCCATAGATGAAAGAGGGTCTGGCCAGAGAACCCAGGGTAGCCACCAGAGTCAGTTCCAGAAATTCTCTTCTTTTCATCCTTTTTCTCAGGTCATCAGCTTTTTATTGATTCCATCTTCATTTTTTCCGTCTCTCTTAGTTTTCTTTTTTCTCTTTTTTATATCATGAAAACGAAATTAATTTTTTCCCTTTCTGGCTTTAATCTCTTGTCGAGATTTTTTCCCGGCAGATGAATCCATTTTTCCCTTTCTGGCCGGAGATTTCCTTTCGTCCGCAAGAAGCGAGTGGCCATCCATATGAGCTGGAATTTCCAGACCAAAGAGTTCCAGAATGGTTGGCGCTATATCCATGATGGAAGGCTGTTCGGCTGAAAGAGGAAGGCTCGAAAAGATAACTCCCGGAACCTGACCTGGATCAAGACAATGATCTCCACTCCAGGCTTTCGGGTTATCTTCAAAGATTATTTGATTCACCTTACCCGTCACTGAGTCCCAGGAAGCTCTATACCCTTTATTATATCCGATAATCAGATCAGGAGCATTTTCTTTATAGGGACCAGAATATATTTCTTCCCGGTCATAAACATTAAGAATTGGCTTGAGACCAGTTTCTTCATCCTTGAGGTTCAGTAATTTTTGCTTTATTTCCTGCTTCAGTCTTCGGGCTTCCTCACCGGGTGAGACTGTTCCCTTAGCTTCCCGGCCACGAAGATTGAGATAAAGCCCGCCCAGGCCTAAAGCGTAGGCCCTGGTCTTTTCCCAGTCCACATCTTTAAACCAGGCAGAGCTTTCTTGAGCGCCGTCTTTTAAATTCAGATAGCCTTCCAGATATAACCAGGAATTGAGATTAACACCTCGCCGGAAGCTTTTAAAGCCATGATCGGACATTACTATAAGGACATCCTTCGGTTTAAGTTCTCCCATGACCCGGCCAACAAGCCCATCCATGCGTTCGTAAAGATTCTGGATAACCTCCGGACCAAGCTCAGCCGGGGCCCGGCGAAGGGCTGGATGGTCTTTTTCCAAATAGCGCCAGAACATATGCTGAATGGAGTCCGTTGTTTCAAAGACACAGACAATCACTCCCTGTCTTCTCTTCTTCAGGGCATTAAAGAGCATTTTTTCCCATTCTTCATGATTGAGATAAGTCAGATCAAGGAAAGCCTGCTCCGAAAGGGCACCTTCATTCAGAGCCCAGGTGTCATTGGCCTCGCCAAGGGTAATATAAGGTCCCAATAACTTACTTAAGTAGACTGAGTAATAGAAGGGGTGGGAGATAGGCAGGGCTGGCTTCTCAGGATCAATATTTAAGGGCGTAAGATACATGTTGAAATGAGGCTTAATACTTGAAAGATAAAAACGGGCAATGCCCCTGACTTTTGCGCCCGGGCCCAGAGGAAAAGTCAGATGAATCCAGGGGGAGAAAATTCCCTGACGCAGCCAGATTTTCTGGCCAGAAACTTCAACCAGAGCCTCTTCTTCGTTTTTGAGATAAATACGAAGGGGAATCCTGACTTCCTGACCCGTCCCGCTGTTTTCTGGCCCGGAAATGTAGGTAGTAATGGAATTGTTATTTATCTCTATAGGAATGGTCACTCCGCTTTCCTTTTCATAAATTCTTGAAGGATCAGAGGTATAAAAAGAGAAGGTTCCCTGAGAACCCTTGAGGTCAGGCGTGCACATGCCGGCCAGAAGATGCCCCCGAAATTTTTCAGGAGGGAAGGTGATGGGAACGCGTAGAACTGTTCCAGGTATACCCTTTTCTCCCAGAAGCTTCCAGAAGGGCACACTCCGTCTGAATCCCTGGATAGTAGGCCGGCCAAGGGGAATCTGTTTTTTGCCGAGACGGAGGCTCCTGCGAGGCGGGAGAATCCTGGCAGAAGACAAAGTGGGCAGGTAGGTTCTTGGGTCACGGCTGAGAAAATCAAAGATATTATGTTTGGAAGGCTCGCAACCCGTCATAAAGGATGACCAGGCTACAGGAGAAATCGCCGGTGTTGTCGTCTTCAGCCGGCGATAGCTTCCCCTTTTCTTTAATTCAGATAGATTAGGCAGAAGACCCTGGGCCATAAATTTTTCGGCGAGCTCAGGGTCAAAGCCATCGAGTCCAATGACTATTACCCGACGGGCCTGGCCATGCCGGAAGGCTCTCTGACCTTTGATTAGGCGGATAATCAGTCTGAAGGGCCAGACCAGGAGGGAAAAGAGAGCGGCCAGAAAGGTCAGAAAAAGGACAAGAAAGGAAGAAAGAAAGGCGAAGCCAGCTCCTGGCCCGATATAAGCCTCAAGGGCCGAAATCAGAATTAAAGAGAGGCTAAAAAGCCAGAGAAATCGCCTGAAGATTCGGGGTTTCATTTAAGCTAATCTTTCCATGATGATTTTATAACAATCGGCAATCTTAAGATTTTCTGGAACCTCAGCTGTTGTCCAGAAAAAGGCATCATGCTGGGTGTGCATGCCTTCCAGGTCAGAGTCAAGAAAAAGCTCTTTCTTTTTAATGGAACCTTTAAGGTCAAAGCCAGGGTAGGGAAGCGCCACCAAGTCCGGTCCAGAAGGAATAAGGGGGCCTGAATAAATTTCTTCTGACCGGTAAACCTTTTGGATCACCCTCTGGCCATCATAGGTGAGCTCCAGCAGAGCTCTTTTAATTTCCTCCAGCCAGCGGTCGCGTTCCTCTTGAGCGATTTTTCCGTGGGGAAATTTCCCCTGGAGATGGAGATAAATCCGACCGGGATCAAGGGCAAAGGCTACCGTTGAATCGTCTATGTCAGCCAGACTCTGGGGATCTTCATGACGAAATCGGAGCAGACCCTGCTCTTGCAACCAGCAATTGAGATAGACTTCCTTTTTAAGCTCGCAGAAACCATGGTCAGAAAGAATGAAGATACTGGCTGGATCTCCTTTCTGGGAAATAAAGGCCTCAAGAAGATAGCCAATTAATTCATCCACCGCTCGATAATAATTCAGAAAATTTTGATGAGCCGGATGATCGCCTGAGCGAGCTGCCTTCATGAAATAATGATGCAAGCGATCGGTTCCGGTTATGACCAGCTCAAAATAATCCCAATTTTCAGACCAGTAGAGTTTTATCGCCTCCCATCTTGATTCCAGGGTTCTTTTCAATTCTGACCAGAGGGTATCTCGATGGGCTCGAGCCGCTGCCGTATCCACATCAATCTGATAATTTATTTTTTTCAACCGCTCAATTTCCTGAGGAGGATAAACAGCCCTGGCGAGATCAATGGCCACAAAACCTGAAATCAGAATGCCTTTAAGCGGTCGGGCAGGATAGGTAGAGGGCTGATTGATGACGATACATTTTTTACCCTGCTGGCTGAGTTTTTCCCAGATGACTGGAACCCGGACATCATTAAAATTGGGAAAACGAAGATCATAGGAGAAGGGCTTAAAATCGGTGAAGCCGAAAATACCATGGGTGGCTGAATTGGTCCCGGTCATGAAATCGGTCCAGCTAACGGCTGAAATTTCAGGTAGAGAGGCCCGCATGGAATAAAGGTGGCCCTGAGAGAGGAACCTGGCTGTTCTGGGCATAATCCCCTGCTGACAGAATTCAAGAAGCAGGGAATGAGGCACACCGTCAAGGCCAATCACCAGAACTCGCTGCTGATGCCGGCGGAAAAACATTTTCCTGGCCCATCATTATAGCACAGAAGGTATCCTTTAATTCAGCTTTTTTTAAGCCGCAATGGATTTCGCCTTAAAGGTGTCTGGAAGATTCCGATTTTGCTGGTAGAGCCTCAATTCTAATCTGCTTCCCCTCGAATCTGCTTTTGCTCTAGACCTCATTTAAATTAGCGCCTCCTTTGAGCCGGCTCAAGATAGATTGAGCTTGAGGAAAGTCCCTGAAACGTACTTAACGGCAATTTTTTACTTTTAACCAGCTATTTTGACTCTAATGAGAAGTCATTCTCGAAGTTTCCTTTATCGGGTGCCTAAATATTCTGGGCCGGAAAGTTTATTTCGGTTCTTTCTGGGGATTGATTGCCCGGAGAACATGCTCCAGAAAAACATTTTCTGGTACTGCGCCCTCCAGGCTTACCGTCTCATTGATGACCGTTTTGGGCACACCAAAGATCTGATATTTATTGACCAGATGAGGAAATTCAGAGGCTTCGACCATATCAGCCCGAATAAAGGGAGATTCAATGGCCATGGAATGAGCCAGTTCAACAGCCAGCGGGCAATAGGGACAGGTAGGTGTGACGAAAACCTGAATATGGACAGCCGAATTAAGCTGACTCAATGCCTGCCGCGTTGCTTCTTTAAGGTCGGTTTTGTCCTGAGAGGCCTGAATAATCGCTTTAAGAAGACTCCCGTATTCATAACCACCAGGAAAGCCAAAGAAACGCAGCCCGTATGGCCTCTGTCCATGAATTAAAATGGCTGGAATTTTATCCACCCCCAGACTTTCGGCCAGCTCCTTTTCGGCCAGGAAATCATGAATCTCAAGCTCAAGCTTCGGGCTCAAACGAGTTATCTCCTCCAGAAGCTGCCTTGTTTCCTGACAGAAAGGACATTCCTGTCCTCTGACCGAATCAGGTAGAATCAGGCGACTCGGTTCCTGGGTAAAGAGAATAAGTTTAACCGGATTAACTAATTCTGCTTCAAACTTTTTTCTTGTGGCTTCTTTAATTGTCTCGTTAAGTAATTCCATCTGTCTCTCCTTTCACAAGTCTCAGAAAAATTATATAAAAAAATCTTTATAAATTCAAGTGAAACAGATTCTGTTCTGGCTGAGGTTTCAGGCTGGCAAAACGAGCTCAGGACAAACATATGACCACAGGATGGTGGCTTATAAGGGGAAAGCTCTGACGCCAAAGAAACGGAAAGGTTTTTTTCTGATTCAGGTTGAGTCTTTCCCGGGTCCGGGACATCACGACTGTTTTCAAACCTCAGGGTAAGGTGCTGGCCAGAAAATAATCAGCCACTTTGAGGTTATATTTTTGAGGATCGAGACCTTTAACTATGGTGCGAAGATATTTGTTGGTTTCCGGGTCTTTTTCGGCCAGATCAACCACCGGACCATCGATTTTCTGGCCTTCTTTATTGGCAATAATTTTGACTCTGGGTCTTAAAGCCATGGTCGGGTCAGGATTAGTTTCGACGACAAGGCCAACTTCACCTGTGCTGAGGGCGACGACACTGCCAACTGGATAGACACCCATCATCTGGACAAAAACCCGCAGCAATTGCGGGTGGAATTCCCGGCTTCCCTGTTCCAGCATCAAACTTAAGGCTTCCTCGCGGGTAAAGGCCCTGGGCCGATAAACCCTCTTGGTGGTAATGGCATCAAAATAATCAACAATTTTAACAATTTTGCTGAAAAGATGGGTGGGCTTCTTTTTGAAGGTCTGGGGATAACCGGAAAGATCTTCCCTGAGATGATGTTCCATGGCGACATGAATGGCCCGCAAAGGAATGCCCTTAATATTTTTTAAGGCGGCTAAGGTTCCCGCCCCATGATGGGGATGTTTTTCAATAATCGCTCTTTCATGGGGTTCAAGTTTAGCGGGTTTATCCAGAATTTCCTTGGGAGTGTCAATTTTACCAAAATCATGGAAAAAGGCGCTGAGGCCGAGCTCAATCAATTCCTGGCGGTCAAGTCCCAGGCGACGACCCAGGGCAATGGCCAGCAGACAGACATTGAGGGAATGGTTGAGAGTGTATTCATCATAATTTTTTATATTGGTCAGGCCAAAAACAAAGGCCTCATTTTCCACCACATGAGTGAAAAGGGCCTGCATGAGTCTGCGGGTAGTGTTAAGCCGGAAAGCCTGCCGGGGATCTTCTGATTCAAAGGCATCTTTGAGATGGAGCAGGCTCGAAAAATAAATTCTGGCTGTGGCTCTATCCTTTTCTTTTTTGCCAGGAGAAATTGCTGTTTCCGTGGCCTTTTCCACCTGAAGGTATTTTACCTGGGCTGAGGTAAGGTTTTCAGTCAGCGACTCAAAGTTTTCCGAGGAGAGAAGAAGAGCGAGAAAAGACTTCAGTTCCTCAAGGCTGAGCTCAGGATTAAAAAGAATGGCTCCTATTTCCCTTCTGGTTAATTCCTGCAGGACTGTTTTGAAAGCGGGATAATTGGCGAAGACAAAACGAAGCCTCAGGTTGCGAAAAAAGAAGGTTCCTTCTCTGATTTTGAGGATAGTTGCTCCGGTTTCGCTATTTTCTTTAATCCTTTGATAAAGCAAGACAAGCTGCTCCTGGAAAAGGACATTGTTGACGGAATAAAGGCGAGCCAGTTTCAGCAGACTGTGAAGGCGGGTGATTATCTCTACACCAGCCTGATGAATTTCTCGCTGAGCTTCCAGGGAGAGACTGGAAGAAGTGGTTTCCATGATCACGCCCTATCCTTTGAATTTATTTCCTTCAGGACCAGGTCGCTATATTTTTTCAGCTTACCCCGGCCTTTCTCCCTCAATTCTTGTAGCAGTTCTTTTGCCTGAAGATTGGAGGCTCGACGAAGGGCCTCAATGGCCAGTTCACCCATTTTCTTGATTTTAGGCCGGAGAAACGAGCGAAGACCAAAAAGCTGCTGAAAATATTTTCTGACCCTGGGATGATTCGTTCGAGCCAGAGCTTCCAGAATAGCTTCAATTTCTCTTTCGGTCTTTTTCTTGAGATGATTAAAACTGGCCAGTTTGAGGAGATGATCTAGCCCGGTTTCATCTGAAACCTTTAAGGCTTTAATGGCCGCAATCCTTATTTCCTCGCTCGGGTCATGGATATAACCCAGGATTATCTTCTGAGCAGCTGGGGATTCCAGAAGGGAAAGAGCTTCAAGCGCTTCGCGACGCAGTTGCGGCTTCGAGGAGCGAATAAAACTGGCTAAAAAAGAAATAATTTGACGGTCCGGGTGCCGGGCCAGGGCTTTGATAATCAGCTGGCTAAAATAGGGTTGTGATTCTGAAGCCAGTTTCATCAGGGCTTGCGGTTTTTTTTGGGCCCATTTTTCCAAAACAATCAGGGCGATCTCATCAAGGGAAGATGCCGCTTGAAGATGGCCAGTCTGATAAATGGTAGCCAGATAATTCAGGGCAGGCTGGCCGACAGCTTCGAAAAAGTCCAGCCATGTCTCATTTTTTATGGCTTCAGTATTTTTAAAATAAATTTCACTGACAAGGGCCAAGTAATCATCGGCCTCAAGTTCAGCCAGAAAGGCGTCGATCAAGCTGGTTTTTTGAGGAACATCAGAGGAAAAGATTTTCTTCAGGGAGATTAAATCCCGAAGAAAGGAAGTAGCCGCGACCAGCTTCCCCGCCTTCAGGAGCTCTTTAAAAGCCTGATGAAGCGAGTCCTTAAAAGAGGGTAATTGCTCCAGGCGATCTTCAAGATAAAGGATTTCGAGCATGAGACGGGCTAATTCCTCATCGTGGGGAAGGTGGCGGCAACTGTGAATAATCGCTTCGACTGTCTTCCATTCCTCCTCTTTCAGCCCTAACTCTTCCTCTGCGGCTGAAGGCATTTTTTCTTCGGCAGAGTCTTCAATTCCCTCAGATTTAACCTGCCACTCTTCAATGGCCCGCCTGTCTTCATCAGTTAATTCAATTTTCCCGGAAAAAAGCTCCTCCGGGTTAACCTCATATTCGGGAATGGGCCGGCCGGCGCTGATTTTCTCAATGATAAATTCATCGGGGGCATAAAAACTGATGTTTTCAAAGTTTTTCTCCCAGAAGGCCGAGACAATATCAGCCTCTTCAGCTGGCCGGGAGGCGACTTCTTTTATCGTCTCAAAGAATTGATAAAGTTCATTCTCAGTTAAGCCCCGGTGAAAGGAAAGCCGCTGCAGACCATCCCGAAAGAAGAAAAAGGGAAGGCTGTGTGCCACATTCTCATCTTCATAGACCTTCTCGTTCATGAACTCGAAATAATTTTCTCCGATGAATAAATCGAGGCTATTCTCCTTTTCCAGAAAGGATTTAAGGCGCTCATAAAAATCAAGGACAAACTGTTTGACGGTAATATGCTCTGAAGGAAAAATTTTAAAGGCGCTATTAGTTTTGACCAGAAGAAGGATTAAATCGCGGACTTCCTCCCACGATGGTCTTTCTCCCTGAGAAAAGTTTTCTGGCCTGTGGTTCATGTTAAATTAATGAATTCACCCACCCATTTTCTTTAATTTAAATTAATGAGCCTGGAGAATCAAGCTCGAATTTCTTGAGATTATCTTATTTCCCCTTAAGCTTAAAAGTGGTGGTGACTTGACCCGATTTCAGGTCAAAGATGCTTCCGGCCAGAAGAAGATGAAGCTTGATGTTCAAGCCACCAAGTTTTCCTTTTTCATCCTTAAGCACCTGGGCCTGGCGGGCATCAATAATCATAACCTGAGACTCACCCAGGATTTCTAATTTTCCGTCCGGTCGGACCAGAACGGCCGTGGATTCATCAATGCCCAGGCCAATGAGTCCGGGATTTTCCAGGATAAGGCTCAACAGCCGATTCTGCCTTTTTCTCCGCAGAAAATGCTGGTCGACGATAGCCTCCTTTATAAAGCCCAGACCTCTACTGGTTATTATATTTTCAGCTTCAATCGTGGTCCATTCCTGTCCCTCTTCCACCTTTCTTTTCTCCTCGCCTGTAATCATAATTTCGCTCATGACAGCGGCGCCGGCGCTCGTTCCGCCGATAACTGCTCCTCGAGAATAAAGGTCAAGAAGTTTTTGATGAAAGGGAGTATCATGAATGGCTGCGGTCAGTCGGGATTGGTCCCCTCCAGAAAAAAAGATAGCTGTAGCCCCATCCAGGAGAGAGGATGTTTCCGGTTTTAAAGCTTCTTCCCGGCTGAGATGATAATAATCTACCTTTTCTATGCCGAGCTCCTTGAATTCTTTGACCAGAGCCGGTCCGGTTTCCTCGGGAACAGAACTGGCCATGGTAAGGATAATTAACCGGGGAGGACCTGTTCTTGAGGCCAGGCTGACAAATTTTTCCATCAAACTTCGAGGACGATGGCCGCCGCCAATCATGAAAAGATACCCCGCAGGCCTGTTTTTATTTTCAGGAGAAAGGGGAAAGCTCCGGTTGAAAAAAATAATGATAAAAAGACAGAGGAAAAAGAAAATGAGTAGACATTTAAACTGTTTCTTTTTCATTTTTCACCTCATGGTAAAACTAGCTAAATTCAAATTTTTATCTTCATGGCTTAAGTGGAAAGTTCAGATTGATCGGGGTGAAACTGGCCATAGCGAAAGGACCTTTTAAGGCATTTTATTTTGTCCCTTTTTGCCTTAAATTGCAAACCCGGAGCAAATTGATTATCATAAAAAATTGATAAATTTGTCAGAATAAAGAGCCATGAAAATAATCAGAGATGAACTGACTTTTACGACCAGGGGTAATAATGATATCAAGGATTTAACCGGGCCGGTTGATCAGAGACTGGCCGCCAGCCGACTTAAAAACGGGATTGTGACTCTTTTTGTTCCTGGCTCAACGGCCGGCTTAACCACCATTGAATATGAAAGCGGCCTGGTGCATGATCTGGCTTCAGCCCTGGAACGTCTTATTCCAAGCGATATTTCCTATGAACACAACCGGCGCTGGGGCGATGATAATGGCTATGCCCATGTCCGGCATGCCCTGATTGGTCCCTCCCTGACCATTCCTTTTACCGATGGCCAGCTGGAGCTGGGCACCTGGCAGCAGATAATCTTTATTGATTTTGACAATCGGCCCCGCACAAGGAAAGTCATCCTGCAATTCATTGGCGAGTAATATTATGGCTGGTGAAAATAATTTTGATGAAAAGGGAAAGGAGAGGGGAAAATCCAGGGAGGAATTAATCCGGCATTCCTGGTCTTCGCTCGAAAAAAACCAGTCGCTTTCCCTGAAGGAGAAACTGGAAAAACTTCTGGCTTTAGCCCGAGAATGTAAGGTTAAAAAATCCCCGCTGCATCCAGAGGACGAACTTTCCTCGCCAGAAAGAGAAACAGGCATGACCCGAATTTCTGGCTTCAGAATTTTCGAAAATACCTATCCCCTTGATTATAAATATGGCCGGGTTAGTCTGGGCCAGGGATTAAAGATAGAAGGCAGGATTCTGGCTCTCCTGGCTCATAATGAGGCTTTTAAAGAGCTCAGCCTGTCCTCAGCTCTTTTTCTTGATCTTGAAACCACCGGTCTTTCAGGCGGCGTCGGGGTTATTCCCTTTCTTATTGGTTTTGGCTATTTCGGGCAGGAAAGTCTTGAAATCCGTCAATTTTTCCTCGGCGAGCCGGCTGAAGAGGAAGCCATGATTCAGGAGGTCTATCGCTTCCTTGAGTCCAATCCCTTTGAGTGCATAGTGAGCTTCAATGGCAGGGGCTTTGACCTTCCGATTCTTGAAACCAGGTTTACCCTGCACCGGTTGCCCTTTCCCCTGGCCGACCTGCCCCATCTTGATTTCATTTTTACAGCTCGCCAGCTCTGGAAACATAAACATGAGAGCTGCCGCCTGAGCCATCTGGCCGAGCAGGTTCTCAAAGCTTCCCGGTGGGAAGACATTCCCTCCTCGGAGGTTCCTGTTCGCTATTTCAGCTATTTAAGAAGCGGCCAGTTCTCCTTTGTGGAACCAGTTTTAGAGCACAACGTTCAGGATATTCTGTCTCTTCTCGGGATAGTCATTGCTGCCAGTGAGCTCCTGGAGAGCTCTTCTTTTACCGAGGACATGGATAGCTCAGATCTTATTGGCCTGGCCAGAATTCTGGAGGCTGCCGGCGAAGCTGAGCGCTCTTTTGAACTTCTGGAGATGGCCTTGCGCCAGGGAGTGCCTGAGTCTCTGGCTTTCAGCCTGAAAAAGAAACTGGCCTGGTACTGGAAAAAGAACCGCCAGTGGGCGAGAGCAGTTGCCCTCTGGGAGGAGATGGCGCCAGCTGGTAAGCTTTTTTGCTACCGGGAACTGGCCATGTACTATGAGCATTGCTGCCATGATTATGAGCGAGCCCGCGAGCTCGCTGCCGAAGGACTTTCCTTGGCCCGCGGCGTCTCCCGGACTTATGAAGAAGATTTTCTCCGGCGTTTGCAGCGCCTTGAGGCCAAAATCCAGAAGGGAAGATTAATCGGGTGAAAATAAAGACCAGGGTAGAAAATTTCAGTTCCTTTCTCCGGGGGAAAGGGCTGCGCTTCACTCGCAGCCGGGAGCTTATCTGGGAGGAAATCCACGGCCAGAGCGAAATTCATCGCAACGCCGCTGATATCTACCAGAGTCTTAAAAAGAAAGGCCACAGGATTTCTCTTGCCACAATTTATCGGACCCTGAATCTTTTTGTCCAGACAGGTCTGGCCAGGGCCGAGGACTTCGGGGAGAAGCACAGCCATTTTGAGCCTGAGACGCCGGGGACTATCCATGGTCATCTCATCTGTCTTGGCTGCGGCCTAGTTAAGGAATTTGAAGAAGAGGAGCTTAAGAAGGAGCTCGAAGTCATCAGCCAGCGTCTCGGTTTTAGTCTGGCTAAATACTCCCTGCAAATCTTTGGTTTCTGCCAGAAATGCAGCCATTTTCCCTCAAGGGGGAGGAAGAAGAGCTAATTAAAAACTCAAAATTTAAAATACTGGCTTCAGGAAAATATCTGAGTAAAAGAATATTTTTCAGGCAAGTCAGGCTAAAAAATGACCTGTGGATGGTGAAGCTTGAAAAGAATAGTGTATTTGTAAGCCCGGTGCTTATTTTTAAGGGCCATTTATAACTGATAGAGAAATGAAGGTAGTAGCTATAAAAAGAATTAAGTCTCCAGAGAGCCCGGAAAGGAATAAAAGCAGGAAAGGAATTGAAGATTCTGAATTTTTTGAATTTAAGATAATCTGTCCTCATGGAGTTCAGAATGAAAGCGATGGTCTTGAGCAAAACAGCACCCATTGAAACCCTGCCCCTCCGGCTTGAAGAAAGGGAGAAACCCTCGCCTGGGGAGAAAGAGCTTCTGATTCAGGTTGAAGCCTGTGGCTTGTGCCACACTGATCTACATACTGTTGAGGGCGACCTGCCTGAAGTCAGATTACCCATTATTCCTGGTCATCAGGTTGTGGGTCGGGTGATTGAAATCGGGAGAGGAGCCGCCCGATTTAAAATTGGTGACAGGGTGGGCGTACCCTGGCTTTATTCAACCTGCGGCCAGTGTGCCTTCTGTCTTTCCGGCCAGGAAAATCTTTGCCTCCAGGCTCGCTTCACAGGCTATCAGGTTGACGGAGGTTATGCCGAGTATCTGGTCGCCCCTGAAGATTTTGTCTATCCCCTTTCAGAGGAAATAGAAGCTATCCATTTAGCTCCCCTTCTCTGTGCGGGCATCATTGGCTATCGAGCTTTGCGCTTGAGCCAGATTAAGCCCGGGCAGACCCTGGCTCTTTTCGGTTTTGGCGCTTCGGCTCATCTGGCCATTCAGGTGGCCCTCCACTGGGGTTGCAGAGTTCTGGTTTTTTCCCGAAGCCAGGCTCATCGCGAGATGGCCCTAAACATGGGAGCTTTCTGGGCAGGAACAGCCGCTGAGGAACCTCCCCTGCGGGCTCAGGCGGCTTTGATTTTTGCGCCTGCCGGCGAGCTGGTCAGGCGAGCTCTGGAAGTCGTAGATAAAGGAGGTACGGTTGCCCTGGCAGGAATCAGCATGACCCCAATTCCCTCCCTTGATTACAAAAAACATCTTTATCACGAAAAAGTTTTAAGAAGTGTGGCTAATTTGACCCGACAGGATGGTCGAGAATTTCTGGAATTAGCTGCAAAAATACCGGTGAAGACCACTGTTCAGGTTTTTCCCCTTGAGGAGGCCAATGAAGCCCTTATTCAATTGAAAAAAGGGCTAATTAATGGGGCAGGAGTTCTGAAAATAAGTTAGCTGAATAGTCTGATAAAAAGAATTAGAGATAGAAAAGAAAGGGTGAAAATTAAGAGAAAAGGATTATAATGAGATAATATGATAAAAGGAAAAATTCCAATTAATGAAAAATGCTAATTAAAGGAAAAAAAAGAATAGCAACCGCAGATTGAAGAAATTAATTAAAAAAAAATTAATATAAAAACTAAAAAAGATAAAAATAAAGGATAAAAATAAAGATGGAATTAAAAACAATTAACAAGTGAAGAGATTAGAGCAATGGTCGGGCTAAAAAGAGACGATGCGGGAAGGGTGATAAGAGAAAATTTTGAAGAGAAGAGAATTCTCAAAGCCATCTCATGCCTGTCAATTCTGAATTATCCCCTGGATTTTTAATGATGGAAGCTATCAGAGTTGAAAAGCTAACCAAGGTCTTTGATGAGGTGATTGCTGTTAACCAGATCAGTTTCGATGTGGCCCAGGGTGAACTTTTCGGCCTGCTTGGCCCGAACGGAGCCGGAAAAACCACGACCATTAATATTTTAGCCACACTCTTAAAGCCCACCTCCGGCCGGGCCTGGGTTGCTGGCCATGATATTTTAACCGAAAGGAATGAAGTGAGGCGCTCGATTGGTATTGTCTTTCAGGAGCCAGCCCTGGATATTAAATTAACTGGCCGGGAAAATCTGGAATTTCATGCCATGATGTATGGCTATTCCAGGGCAGAAAGGCAGGCCAGGATAAGGGAGGTGCTGAGTCTGGTTGACCTTGAAGATAAGGCTGATTTGCTTGTGGAAAAGTATTCAGGGGGGATGAAAAGGCGCCTGGAAATAGCCCGGGGATTAATCCATCAACCCCGGGTTTTATTTCTGGATGAACCAACCCTTGGCCTGGATGCACAAACAAGGCGCCATATCTGGGATTATATAAAAAGGCTGAATGAAGAAAAAAAGGTGACCATCATTTTAACCACCCATTATATGGAAGAAGCTGATTATCTCTGTGAACGGGTAGCCATTATGGATCAGGGAGTTTTTGTGGCCCTGGATAAGCCTAATAAACTCAAGGACCTTCTTGGGGGTGATGTTATCTCCCTTGAAATTGAAAATAAAGGGGAAAGTTTAACGGAAAAGCTGAAAAGTCTTGCCTGGGTTAAATCTCTGACGTATAGCGACGGCTTCCTTTCCCTGACCACAGAGATGGGCGAAAAGAAAATTCCGGAGATAATTAACCTGGCCAGACAGGAAGGCGCGGCCGTCAAAAGCGTTTATCTTCATAAACCCAGTCTGGAGGATGTTTTTCTTCATTTTACTGGCCGCTCTATCCGGGATGATGTAGCTTCTGAGCGCAAGGGCCCGCCACACGCCCATCGGAGATCCTGGAGGCACCGATGATTTCCTGGACAGCAGTCTATGTTCTCTGGCTAAGAGAAATGAAGCGTTTCCTCCGGGCTCGCAGCCGCCTTATTGGCTCTCTGGCCATGCCTGTCTTTTTTATGGCCTTCCTTGGCCTTGGCCTCAACCGGAT
>JGI20130J15133_1000902_pt1 | contig 26512 bp, 19 predicted proteins | sample WasSprMetagenome_FD_15133 | JGI IMG/M metagenome (IMG submission 15133) | reverse complement strand
TTTCTACAGGTTTTACATATAAATATCCAAATTTAAAAAGAAAAATTTCAGTTTTTTATGGAAGAGAATCTGTAGCAAAATATTCTTATATTTTGGATTCTAATGTTTGGATTGGTTCAGATCACGAGATTAAAGGTCCCTATCATTCAAATGGAGGAATTAGAATGGATGGAGAAAATCAATCAACAGTTTCTTCAGCTCTTTCAGAATGGATTTGTACTTATTCTTTTGGATGTTTTTTTTGCCCAACTTCAGCAGGTTGCAAAATTAAAAATAATCAATGTTATTGCCCAGGAGTTTTTACAACCACAAATGTTTCAAATCCCCAACTTTTCATTTTTCCCTATTCTTCTTTTGATTTTGCCGGAGTAACTGTTGATTTAGCCCAAATTAAAAATATTGCAAAATCTTATGGAATTTATCTTCAACCTTCAAAAAATATCAATTCTCAGGGAAAGGGATATCACTTAATTTTTAAAGATAATGGGACAGTTGAAGTAAGAATAATTACCAAACTTTCACCAACCTATGCCTATTCTCTTGAAGAAGGATGGCACTATGACTATTTTACAATTTCTCAAGAATACACTTTTGCAACCTATTCTCTTTCTCCCTCTTGTCCTTTAATTTTTGTTGAAGACAACCTTTGGCCAGAAGGAAAAATTAAGGGAAAGGTAACTTTGGCTTCAGCTAATTTAATAGATCCAAATTTAGATACTGATGTGATTTTGCAAAATAATATAGATTATACTTTGAAAGATGGCTCAGACGGTTTGACACTAATTTCAGAAAGAAATATTTTAATTTCGCCCAACTCTCCAGATCAAATGGAATTGAGAGGAATTTTCATTGCCCAAAAAGGAAGATTTGGAAGAAATCATTATCCAGGAAATATCAGAGATAAATTGGAAATTGTAGGTTCAATTGTTTCAAAAGGAAGAGTAGGAACTCAATGGGTTTCTGGAAGCCAAGTAGGTTCTGGGTATTTGAAAAGGGAAACATCAATCGATCCTTATTTGCTTTATTTGCCTCCAGCTTTTACCCCAAATTTTTCCCAAGAGTTTAAATTGATAAAATGGGAAGAAGTAGAAAAATAGGCAAAACCATATATTGACAATTTCAAAAAAAAGAGTAAAATTAAAATTATGAAAATTCTCAAATATCTGATTTATTTTCTGGTTTTTCTTTTTCCTCTTTTTTGGCTTCCTTTTTCTTTTGAGGCTATAGAATTTAACAAACTTTATTTTCTCTTCTTTTTAAGCTGGTTTTTGGTTTTTCTTTGGATTTTGGGTCAAATTATTGAGAAAAAGGAAGTTTCATTTCGCTACAATCTTTTTGATATTTTAATTTTTGCCTTTTTAATTTTGATTTTATTATCCTTTGCTTTTTCAAAAGATAAGGTAATTTCATTTTTTGGTTCCTATTTGAGATTTAGTGATGGGCTTTTAGGGCTTTTGAGCTTTTTTGGCTTTTATTTTTTAATTAGGAATAATCTAAAAATCAAAGAAGAGGGTGAAATTGAAGTTTTGAAAATATTTAAAATTCTTCTTTTATCTTCTTTCTTTGTAATTTTGTGGAGTTATCTTTCTTTATTTGGAGTTTGGCAAAAAATTCCCTCAATTGGGAAATATTTTGTTTTTAGTCCTGCCTCTTTCTCAATTTACTCACAATCAATATTTTTAGCCATAATTTTCACTTTAGCCTTTAGTTATCTCTTTTTGGGAGAGGGATTAAAGAAAACAGAAAAAGGATTTTTAATTTTGCTTTTAGCTTTGAGTTTTATTTTGCTTTTGCTTTTTGATTTTAATCCAGCTTGGTTCATTTTGATTTTGTCTTTAATCTTTTTCTCTTTCATTTTAGCTTTTGAAAAAGTTTTTGGAGAAAAAATTCATTTATTTTTGGTTCCAATTTCAATCATTGTTCTGAGTTTAGTTTTAGTTTTTTTGAATGTTCAATTAATGATTTTCAATTTCTTCCCAAAAACCCAAAACCTTCTTTTATCGCTACCAAGAGAAAATCTTTTACCACAGAGTGAATCTTTTAGAGTTGCTTTTCAAAGTTCAACTTCGTCTTTCAAAAATGCAATTTTTGGTTCAGGACCTGCCACCTTTTTTGAAGATTTTTCCCTTTTTAAATCTAAAAATTTCTGGCAATTAAGAACTAATACCCCTGCCAATAATTTTTCTGAAATTTTATCAAGCTTTGGAATTTTGGGAGCTTTAATTTTCTCTCTGATTTTAATTTTCATTGTAATTTTAGTTTTTCTCAGAAAATTAGAGCCAAGAATGCTTTTTATAAAACCCTTCCTTTTATCTTTAGTTTTAGTTCAATTTTTCTTTTATCAAAACTTTCTTTTGGGATTTTTATTCTGGTTAGCTTTGGGATTGGCTGCGAATTTAATGGTATTTAAAACAAAAAGATTTAATCTAAAAGAGCTTCCTATATTTGCGCTTTTATTTGAAATCAAAACAGTGGTTTTAGGTTTAGGTTTGATAATTTGTTTGATTTATGGTATAAGTTTTTATCTTGCAGATTACAATTACAAAAAAGGGTTTTTTGAGTCAGATTTGGAAAAGAAGATTAGCTTTTTTGAGAAAGCCAAAAACTTGAATTCTTTCCATCCATATTATAAAATGATTTTGTCTCAAGCTTTTTTGCAAAAGTATCTCTTGGAAGCCCAAAAAGAAAATTTAAATCAAGATCTTCTTTTAAGGTTTGGCACGCAGGCCTTGAATTTTGCAAAAGAAGCAGAAAAGACTTCACCAAAGAATATTTTATACAAAGAGAATTTAGCTCTAACCTATAGAGATCTGGGATTAACAGAATTGAGCCAAAAAGCATTTGAAGAAGCTGAAAAATTGGAGCCAAAAAACCCTACATTTTATTTTGAAATTGGGAAATTGCAACTATCTTTTGGAAATTTTGGGGAAGCAAGAAAGAATTTTGAAAGAGCATTGGAGATTGAACCAAACTTTGTTCAAGCCGGTTTGCAAAAAGCTTTAACTTTTGAGCTTGAAAAGAATTTAGATGGAGCAATTTCTGAATTGGAAAATCTTTTGCAAAAAAATCCAACTTTTGCTGAAGGGTTGTTTCATTTGGGAAGGATGTATTATTTGAAAAACAATTTAGAAAAAGCAAAGGAAAATTTGGGCAGAGCTTTAGCTTTATTTCCAAATTATTCAAATGCAAGATATATTTTAGCTTTAGTTTATGAGAAAGAAGGAAAATTAGATTTGGCTTTAAATGAATTAAAAGAAATTGAGAAATTAAACCCTGAAAATTCGCTTTTGAAAGAAAAGATAAAAGATATTGAGACAAAATTAGAATCCCAGGGTTTGCCAGAAAAAGGTAAATAGGGCTTGACTTTTCTTTTGAAAAGATTAAAATTTTAAGGGATAAAATTTTGATTCCAAATTTGAAGAAAAACTAAAAATTCCTTTCAAACACCCTTTTAACAGGTGATTTTTTCAATTTAAAATTATGAAAATTGTAAAAAAAGATTTTAGCAAAGCTAAAATTACCCTCCCTTTGCCAGATTTGTTAAGTTTGCAAAAAGAAAGCTGGAAAAGTTTTTGGGAAAGGGATTTAAAAGAACTTTTTGAAGAAATTTCTCCAATTAGAGATTATGCAAAAAAGGAATGGGAGCTTTGGTTTTTAGATTATCACCTTGGTCAACCAAATTATCCATCAGATTTTGAAGCAAAAAGAAACAATGATACTTTTGAAGCACCATTAAGAGTTAAAGTTCGTTTGGTAAATCTTAAAACAAAAGAAGTGAAAGAACAAGAAGTTTTCTTGGCTAATTTTCCCTTAATGACTGAGAGGGCTACTTTTATTATTAATGGGGTTGAAAGAGTGGTTATTTCCCAACTTATTAGATCGCCAGGTGTTTTCTTTACCGCAGAGAGAATTGGAGATAGGAACTTTTTTGGAGCAAAAATAATTCCAAATAGAGGGTCTTGGTTAGAGTTTGAAACAGAATTAAATGGAGCTTTGGGAGTAAAAATTGATCGCAAAAGAAAGTTTCCAGTAACCACTTTACTTAGAGCTTTTGGAATCTCTGGCAATTCAGAGATTAAAAAGCTTTTTGAAGAAGTTAATAAGGGGGAGAAAGATTACATTGAAGAAACAATAAAGAGGGATCCAACTAAAAATCAAAATGAAGCCCTAATTGAAATTTATCAAAAGCTCAAACCAGGGGATATAGCCACTCCAGAGAGTGGAAGGGAACTTTTGGAGAATATGTTTTTTAACTTTGAAAGATATGACCTTTCAAAAGTTGGAAGATGGAGAATGTGGCAAAGACTTCCTGAATTAAGACCAAAAAATTATTCAGAAGATATTGAGATTAAAAAAGAAGATAGAGTTTTGAGGGTTGAAGATATAATTAGTGTTGTAAAAGAGATAATTAGATTAAATAATGATCCAAACGCAAAACCAGATGAAATTGATCATTTAGGAAATAGAAGGGTGAGACCATTAAATGAACTGTTAATAAATAGACTAAGAATTGGTTTAACCAGGATGGCAAGAATTGTTAAAGATAGAATGTCAACTTTAGATGTAGCAAGTATTACCCCTCTTCAGCTTATTAATCCAAGACCAGTAATGACAGTAATTCAAGAATTTTTCTCTTCGAGCCAGTTAGCCCAATTTATGGATAATGAAAATCCTCTTTCTGAGTTAGAACACAAAAGAAGATTAACTGCTTCAGGTCCTGGAGGATTAACAAAAGAAAGAGCAGGATTTGAGGTAAGAGATGTCCAGCCCTCACATTATGGAAGATTGTGCCCAATTCAGACACCGGAAGGACAGAATATTGGTTTAATTACTTATTTAGCAGGTTATGCTAAAGTAAATCCTTATGGATTTATTGTTACTCCCTATTTTAAAGTAGAAGAAAAGAGAGTAACTTCAAAAATTCAATATCTTACAGCTTATGATGAAGAAAGATACATTATTGCTTCTGGGAGGATTTTAGTTGATGAAGATGGGAAAATTTTGGAAAAGGAAGTTGAAGCAAGAATTAGAGGAGAACCAGGTGTGGCAAAGAGGGAGGAAATTGATTTTGTAGATGTTTCTCCAGAGCAATCAATTTCAATTGCCACCTCTTTAATTCCATTTTTACAAAACGATGATGCAAATAGGGCTCAAATGGGTTCAAATATGCAAAGACAGGCAGTACCTCTTTTGAATCCAGAGCCTCCATTAGTAATGACCGGAGTTGAAGAGGTTGTAGCTCGAAATTCTGGTCAACTTTTAGTTTCTGATGTTGATGGAGTAGTAAAAGAGGTTGATGCGCAACATATAGTGATTAAACCAAAAGAGGGCAAATTGAGGGTATATAATTTAAGAACTTTTCAAAGGACAAATCAATATACTTGTTTCCATCAAAGACCAGTTGTAAAAAAGGGTCAAAAAGTGAAAAAAGGAGATATTTTAGCAGAGGGAGCTTCAATTTCCCATGGGTGCTTAGCTTTAGGTAGAAACATTTTAGTTGCGTTTTTGCCCTGGAGAGGAGCTAATTTTGAAGATGCATGTGTAATTTCAGAAAGATTGGTTAAAGAAGACATTTTCACCTCAATTTATATTGAAAATTTTAGTTGTGATGTGAGAAATACAAAGTTAGGTCCTGAGATTACAACAAACGATGTTCCAAATGTAGCTGAAACTAAATTAAAAGATTTAGACGAAGAAGGAATTATAAGAATTGGAGCTGAAGTTTTTCCAAATGATATTTTAGTTGGAAAAATCTCTCCAAAAGGAGAAGCAGAGCTTTCTCCAGAAGAAAGATTATTGAGGGCAATTTTTGGAGAAAAAGCAAAAGAAGTTAAAGATACTTCTTTGAGATTGGAGCATGGAAGAAGAGGAAAGGTGATTGATATTAAAATTTTTTCTCGTGAGTTAGGTCATAAGTTAGATCCTGGCGTAATAAAAAGAATTGAAGTTGAAATAGCTGATCTAAGAAAAATTCAGGCAGGAGACAAACTTGCAGGAAGGCATGGTAACAAAAGTGTAATTTCTAAAGTTTTACCAGAAGAAGATATGCCATTTTTAGAAGATGGAACTCCAGTAGATATTGTTTTAAATCCAATGAGTGTTGTTTCAAGAATGAATTTGGGACAAATTTTAGAAACTCATTTGGGTTTGGCAGCAAAGAAATTGGGATATCATGCGATTTCCCCAGCTTTATCTGGTGCAACAGAGGAGGAAATAAAAGAAGAGTTAAAGAAAGCAGGATTTGAAGAAACAGGAAAGGTCACTCTTTATGATGGAAGAACAGGACTTCCCTTTCCAGAAAAAGTGACTGTTGGATATATTTATATGATGAAGTTAATTCATATGGTAGAGGATAAAATTCATGCAAGATCAATTGGACCTTATTCCTTGATTACTCAACAACCCTTGGGAGGAAGAGCTCAATTTGGAGGGCAAAGATTTGGAGAAATGGAAGTTTGGGCATTGGAAGGATATGGAGCAGCCCACAATCTTCAAGAAATGTTAACAATTAAATCAGATGACGTTTTGGGAAGAGCTGCTGCTTATCAGGCAATTTTGAAAGGAGAAGATCCAAAAGAGCCAAATGTCCCAGCTTCGTTCTCTCTATTGGTTAATGAACTGAAAGCTTTAGGTTTGGCAGTTGAAGTAAAAGAAAAACCAAAAGAAAGTCCAAAAATCAAATCTCAAAATGCAAAATGAAAAAGAAAAAATTCAAAAAGAAACAAATCCTTTTTACATTTTGATTTTTCATTTTGATTTTTGCATTTTGCGTTTTGAATTAAAATCATGAAAGTTGAAGATATCCAAGCAATTAGAATAAAACTTGCATCCCCAGAGGAGATTTTGTCTTGGTCTCATGGAGAAGTTACGAAGCCAGAAACAATAAATTATAGAACCCAAAGAGCAGAGAAAGATGGTCTTTTTTGCGAGAGAATTTTTGGACCAGAGAAAGATTATCAATGCTATTGTGGAAAATATAAGGGAATAAGATATAAAGGCGTAATTTGTGATAGATGTGGAGTTGAGGTGACAACTTCTTCTGTAAGAAGAGAGAGAATGGGGCACATTAAATTGGCAACTCCTGTTTCCCACATTTGGTTTTTAAGAGGAGTTCCTTCAAGAATAGGAATGGTTTTAGATTTGCCAATGCCCCAAGTTGAAAGAGTAATTTATTATGGAGCTTATATCATTACTGAAGTTGATGAAAAAGTGAAGAAGGAAATTTTAGAAGAAATAGAAAAAGAATATAAGGCAAAAGAAAAAAGTTTAAAAAATGAAAAAGATGCAAAAGAAAAATTGAGAGAGTTAAAAGAGGCGAAACAAAAAAGAATAAATGAGGTTTTGTCAATTCAACCAGGGAGGATTTTAAGCGAATTAGAATATCGCGATTTTTCATTAAAATATGGACACTGTTTTAAAGCTGGAACCGGAGCTGAAACTATAAGGAAGATTTTCGAAAGGATTGATTTGGATAAAGAAATTGAAAAATTAGAGAAAGAATTAAAAGAAAGAGCTCCTCAAGAAAGAAAGAAAATTTTGAGAAGGTTAAAATTATTCAGATCAATGAAAAAAGCAGGAATTCGTCCTGAATGGATGTTTTTGACTGTTTTGCCAGTTTTGCCTCCTGAATTGAGACCGGTTGTTCAGTTAGATGGAGGAAGATATGCCTCTTCAGATCTTAATGATTTGTATCGAAGAGTTATTAATAGAAATAATCGCTTAAAATATTTGATAGAAATTGGAGCTCCAGAAGTGATTATCAGAAATGAGAAAAGAATGCTTCAAGAAGCAGTTGATTCTTTGTTGGATAACGAAATGAGAAAGGGAGTGACAACAAAGGCAACCACTGGAGGAAGAAGACTTTTAAAATCTGTTGCAGACATGCTTAAAGGAAAACAAGGAAGGTTTAGACAAAATCTTTTAGGAAAGAGAGTTGATTATTCGGGAAGATCAGTGATTGTAGTTGGACCTGAACTGAAATTTGATCAGGTTGGTTTGCCAAAAAGAATGGCTTTGGAGCTCTTCAGACCATTTGTGATTAGAAAACTTTTAGAAAAGGAATTAGCTTATAATGTCAGGGGGGCAAATCATTTAATTGATGAAGAAACAGATGATGTTTGGGCAGCTTTAGAAGAAGTGGTTAAAGATAGAGTAGTTTTGCTAAATCGTGCTCCTACCCTTCATCGTTTGGGAATTCAAGCTTTCTATCCAGTATTAATTGAAGGAAATGCAATAAGGATTCATCCGATGGTTTGCAAAGCTTATAATGCTGACTTTGACGGTGATCAAATGGCAGTTTTTGTTCCACTTTCTAAAGCAGCTCAAGATGAAGCAAAAGAAAGAATGCTGTCTTCTTTAAATCTTTTAAAACCAGCAACCGGAACTCCAATTGTTACTCTTTATCAAGATATTGTTTTTGGATGTTATTGGTTAACTACTATTGTAGAAGGAGCAAAGGGAGAGGGAAAAATTTTTGGTGAAGCCTTTGAGGCAATTTTAGCTTCAGAATTTGGAGATATAGATTTGAGAGCTAAAATTAAAGTTAAAAATCCAAAAGGCAATGAGATTATTGAGACATCAGTTGGAAGAATTTTATTTAACGACGCTTTGCCAGAAGATTTTCCATTTCAAAATCAACAAATTAAAATCAAGGATTTAGAAAGAATAGCAGCTGAAATTATTGAAAAATATCCAAGAGAAGTTGTTGCCGAGACTTTAGACAAAATAAAAGAGCTTGGCTTTGAATATTCAACCCGTTCAGGTTTAACTTTTGGGATGGATGACCTAATTGTTCCAAAAGAAAAGAAAGAAATTTTAGAAAAAACTGAAAAGGAAATTGAGAAAATTGAGGAGAATTTTGAAAAAGGACTTTTGTCTTTAAAAGAGAAAAAATCAAAAGCAATTGAGATTTGGAGCAGAGCAAAATCTGAGATTGAAAAATTGGTTCCAAAAACCTTAACTCCTAAAAATCCAATTTTCCAAATGGTTGATGCTGGGGCTAGGGGTTCTTGGGCTCAACCTGTTCAAATGTGTGGAATGAAGGGTTTGGTGATTAATCCCGCAGGAGAAATTATTGAATTGCCAGTAAAATCTTGTTACAAGGAAGGATTTAAGGTTTTGGAATATTTTATCTCTACTCACGGAGCAAGAAAAGGAACAGCTGATACCGCTTTAAGAACATCTTCTGCAGGGTATTTGACTAGAAGATTAGTTGATGTTGCGCACGGAGTAATTATTACAACAGAGGACTGCAAGGATAAAAAGGGTCTTGAGATTTTTAGAGAGGATGCAGATGAAATTGGTCAAGATTTCATTTTTAAAATCGTTGGGAGAGAAGTTCTAGAAACAGTAAGAGATCCTAACACCAAAAAAGTGATTGTTAAAGAAGGAGAAATAATTGATTGGGAAAAAGGAAGAGAAATAATAAAAGCAGGAGTTAAAAAAGTAAGGGTTCGCTCTCCTTTAACCTGCAAAAGTATTTCTGGAGTTTGCAGGAGATGCTATGGATGGGATTTGGGAAATAATAAACCAATAAAATTGGGAGAAGCAGTAGGGATTGTAGCAGCTCAGGCAATTGGAGAGCCAGGTACCCAATTAACAATGAGAACCTTCCACACAGGAGGGGTTTTTGGAGCAGGAGATATTACTACAGGTTTGCCAAGGGTTCAAGAAATTTTTGAAGCCAGGACTCCAGCAAATGAAGCTATAATGTCTGAAGTTGAGGGAAAGGTTGTCGAAGCTAAAAGAGGATTGGTAAAAATTAAGACAAAAGATGGAAAAATTCATGAATATCAAATTCCACCTCACAAACAAATTTTGGTAAATGAAGGAGATAAAGTGGAGAAAGGACAGGCTCTTTGTGAAGGAGATTTAGATCTTAAAAAATTCTTAAAACTGAGGAAGAAAAAAGAAGAAATTTGGAGATATATGATAAAGGAATTGCAAAAAATTTATTGTTCACAAGGAGCAAATATTCATGATAAACACTTCGAAATTATTTTAAGACAAATGTTTTCAAGGGTGAAAATAAAGGATCCCGGAAATAGCGATTTTGTGCCAGGAGAAGTTATAGAAAAAGAAGTTTTCATAAAAACAAATCGCTTACTTAAAAAGGAAAAGAAAAAACCTGCAAAAGGAAGTTTGCTTTTGCTTGGGATTTCAAAAGTTGCCTTAACAACTTATTCGTTCTTATCTGCAGCTTCCTTCCAAGAGACCTCAAGGGTTTTGATTAGAGCAGCTTTAGAGGGAAGAGAAGACAGATTGAAAGGATTAAAAGAAAATGTGATTTTAGGAAGATTGATTCCAGTTGGAACAGGATTTAGAGGAGCTGAGCCAGAGTGATAAAATTAAAATATGAAGAATAAAAAAAAGAAAAACTCAAAAATTGTTTTACCAGAGAAGGTTAAGAGATATTTCTGGGGCACAGTTTTTCTTTCTCTTTTTTTCATTTTTTTTCTCGGAATTTTTGGAAAGGCAGGAATTATTGGAAAGATTTTTCTTTCTCTCTCTTTTAAATTAATCGGGAAAGCAACCTATTTTTTGCCAATAGTTTTTCTTTTAGCAGCTTTAGTTTTCTTTTTTTCTCCTTATGAAAAATTTCATTTTGGCTTATCTTTAGCAATTTTTCTTTCAATTTTTTTTCTCTCTGGAATTTTTGGAGTTTTAAAGCCTGAAGAAAAGGGTGGAGGATTTTTTGGTTTTTTATTGAGTTTTCTAACAAAAGTTTTTGGTCCTGTTTTGACCCAAATTATTTTTTGGATAATTTTCCTTTTCTCAATTTTTATTTTTTGGTCGCTTTTGAAATTGCCTCAAAAAGAAAAGGCTGAAGAAAAACCCTCTTTAATTAAAAGAATATTTTTCCCTCCAAAGTTTGAGGTAAAAAAAGTTGAAACCGCACCTATTATAAAAGAAGAAAAAATAGAAGAAAAGAAGCCAGAAAAAGTTCAAGCACCTACTTTTAAAATTCCAAAAGATTACAAAGTCCCCCCTTTAGATTTATTAGAATCTGAAAAAGGACAAGCTTTACCTGGAGACATTGTTCAAAACTCATTGATTATTAAAAAAACTTTAGAACATTTTGGAATTCCAGTTGAAATGGGAGAGGTAAATGTTGGTCCAACCGTGACCCAATACACTCTAAAACCTGCAGAAGGAATAAAGCTTTCTAGGATTACCTCTCTTTCAAATGATTTAGCTTTAGCTTTAGCTTCACATCCAATTAGGATTGAAGCTCCAATTCCTGGAAAATCTTTAGTAGGAATTGAGGTTCCCAATAAAGTTCGTTTAATGGTAAGACTTAGAGAATTGCTTTCTCATGAAAAATTTCAAACTTCTCCTTTTCCTTTAACTTTTCCTTTAGGAAGAGATGTTGCCGGAGTTCCGGTTTTTGCCAATTTAGCAAAAATGCCCCATTTATTAGTTGCTGGAGCTACTGGTACTGGAAAAACAATTTTCTTGAACGATCTGATTTTATCTTTAATTTTTAGAAATTCCCCCATGACCTTAAGATTTATTTTGGTTGATCCAAAAAGGGTTGAGTTCCCAGTTTATAATGATTTACCCCATCTTTTAACATCAGTTATTTTCGATCCCAAAAAAGTTGTTTTAGCTCTTCGATGGTTGGTTGGAGAAATGGAAAGAAGATTTGATTTGTTATCTGAAGTAAAGGCTAGGGATATTTCAAGCTATAACGAAACAGTTCAAAAAACAAAAACACAAGAACCTTTACCTTATATTGTTTTAATCATCGATGAATTAGCAGATTTGATGGCAGCTCGAGGGAAAGAAATTGAGGCTGGGATTGTAAGGATTGCTCAGATGGCAAGAGCAGTGGGTATTCACTTAGTTGTGGCCACCCAAAGACCATCAGTTGAGGTTTTAACAGGTTTAATTAAAGCCAACATTACTTCAAGAATTGCTTTTCAGGTTGCCTCCCAGTTTGACTCAAGGACAATTTTAGATACTGCTGGAGCAGAAAAACTTTTGGGTTCTGGAGACTTACTTTTCCTTTCAGCAGAAAATCCAAAGCCAAAAAGGATTCAAGCTCCCTATGTTTCTGAAAAAGAAGTTAAAAAAGTTGTAGATTTTATTTGCAAAGAAAATGAAAAATTAAAAACAGAAAGAGTTGAGATTTCAGAAAATTCTTTAGCCGAAGATTTAGAAATTACTTTAAGCGAAGAAGGAGAATTTTTTGGAGAAGATCCACTCTATGAAGAGGCTAAAAGATTAGTTATTGAAGCTCAAAAAGCTTCTGCCTCTCTTTTGCAAAGAAGATTAAGGATAGGATATGCAAGGGCAGCAAGACTTTTAGATCTTTTGGAAGAAAGGGGGATAGTTGGACCTGCAGAAGGGGCAAAACCAAGAAAAGTTTTAATTCCTCCCCCTGAAGAAGGAGAATGGAAACAAATTTGAAGTCTTTAAAAGGTCAAGATAAAATATAAAAAAATGAAAAAAGTTAAAGAGAAAAAAAGTTTAAAAGAGGCATTAGAGGAAATAAAACAAAGATTTGGTGAGGGAGCGATTATGAAACTTAAAGAAGCTCAGCCAGTGAGCGTTGACGTTATTCCAACTGGAAGTTTTTCTTTAGATCTGGCTTTAGGAGTAGGAGGGGTTCCGAGGGGAAGAGTAATTGAAATCTATGGACCAGAAAGTTCTGGAAAAACAACTTTAGCCCTTCATATTCTAGCAGAAGCTCAAAGAATGGGCGGAGTTGGAGCATTTATTGATGCAGAACATGCCCTAGATCCAGATTATGCAAGAAAGATTGGAGTTAATGTAGAAGAATTGTTGATTTCTCAACCAGATTCTGGAGAACAGGCGCTCCAGATTGTTGAGACTTTAATAAGATCAGGAGAAGTAGATGTGGTTGTTGTTGATTCAGTAGCAGCCTTGGCTCCTCAAGCAGAAATAGAAGGTGAAATGGGAGAATTTCAAATTGGACTTCAAGCTAGGATGATGAGTCAAGCTTTGAGGAAACTCTCAGGGCTTATTTCTAAAACTAAATCCGTTCTTATTTTTTTGAATCAAACAAGAATGAAAATTGGACAACTTGTTGGAAATCCAGAAACAACTCCCGGAGGTTTAGCTTTAAAATTTTATGCTTCAGTAAGAATTGAACTAAAAAGGATAGCTCAAATTAAAAAAGGAGATGAAATTATTGGAAGTAGAATTAAGGCAAAAATTGTAAAAAATAAAGTTGCCCCACCTTTTAAAATAGCTGAATTTGATATTTATTATAACGAAGGAATTTCAAAAGAGGCAGATTTGATTAATACAGCTATTAAAGCAGGTTTAATAAAAAAATCAGGAAGTTGGTTAGAATTTGAAAATAAAAAATTGGGTCAGGGGTTAGAAGGGGCGAAACAATTCTTAAAAGAAAATCCAGAAATTAGAGAAAAAATAAGAGAAAAATTACTTTCTTATTTTTCTGGTAAAACCTAAGCTACTTTTGAGTAAAAGGCAAAAGCCCAAGGTACCTTGCTCTTTTTATTGCTTTTGCCAACTTTCTTTGATGGAAAGCACAAACTCCAGTTTTTTTCTTTGGTTTTATTTTTCCCAAACTCGACATAAACCTTTTCAAAAGCCCAACTTCTTTAAAGTCTATTTCTTGGATATTTCTTTGGCAAAAATAACAAGGCATGTTAATTAAAATGGAATATCTTCTATTTTTATTTCTTCATCTTCTTCAATTATTGGAATTTCTTCTTCAATTTCCTCTTCGCTAGGGGTTTTTTCTTCTTTTGAAATTTCTTTTATTGTTCCTTTTGGTCCCAATTGAATTCTTTCTGCAACAATTTCTGTTCGAGAATGAGAATTTCCATTACTATCTTGCCAAGTTCTTGTTTGGAGTCTACCTTCAATAAAAACTAAAGCCCCTCTTTTTAGATACTGAGCTGCAATTTCAGCCAATCTTCTCCACAAAACAATATTATGATATTCAGTTTTTTCTTTCAATTCCCCTGTGTTAGGATCTTTGACGAATCTGTTAGTTGCCAATCCAAAAGTACAAACCTGATGTCCTGAGGGAGTCGTTTTGACTTGGGGATCTTGGGTTAATCTGCCTATTAAAAAAACTTTATTTAGATTCATAATTTTGATTTTCGCCCAAAATTTCCTTTAACTTTTGATCAATTTCTTCTATTTTTACTTTCTTTCTTACCTTTTCTTTTGGCTTTTTAACAGTTTCAACCTTTTTTGGAGCCTTTTTAGCTACAATTAAAAATCTCAAGATATCATTTTCTTTTTCTAAATCCTTTTTTAAACTTTCTAAGGCTTTAGGCTCAATTTGAAATTCAGAGCTTCCTAAAAAAGCTTCTGTTTTTTTCTTGATTGGATAAAAAAGTGTTTTCTTTGTTGGGGAAAAAGAAGAAATTATAACTCCTCCAGCTTTTTCAATTAAGCTGTTTATTTTTTGATGATATTCTTTTAATTTTTTTTCTTCAATTTCAGGCGAAAGAAGAAATGCTAATTCGTAATTTCTCATGTTTTTAGATTTTAAATTCGATAATATCACCATCCCTTAAAATATAATCTTTTCCAACAATCTGAATCAATCCTTTTTGCTTTGCTAAAGCTAAAGATCCAGTCTCAATTAATTTTTTCCAATAAATTACTTCAGCACAAATGAATTTTTCTTTAAAATCGGTATGAACTTTTCCAGCAGCTTCAATGGCTTTTGTTCCTCTCTTTATTGTCCAAGCTTTGGCTTCTTTACCTTTTGCAATTGTATAAAAAGTTATTAAATCAAGAATATTGTAGCATTTTAGAATTAATTGATCAAGTCTTGAAAAAAGACCAAGTTCTTTTTGTTCTCTTTCTGAAAGCTCAGAAATTTCTTCTTCATCTTTCAAGTTTAATAAAAGATATGGGAAATTTAAATTGAAATTTTTTTCCCCATTGACAATAAAAATCATTGGTTTTTGGGTCAAAAATTGAAATTCTTTTGTCATTTCTTTTTCTTCTTCTGAGAGGTTAACTTCTGAAATAAGTTTTCCCTTTGCTACCTCTTCCTTTAGTTTGTTTAACAATGAATATTTCTTGACCAAGCTTTTTTCTTTAGATTTTATTTTACTTTTTAAGTTAGAAATTGCACTTTCAAGAGTTTCCAGATCTTTCATTAAAAGCTCAGTTTTTAAAATTTCCCATTCTTTATTAGGATCAACTTCACCCAAGACATTTTCTACATCTTCTTTTTCAAAACCTCTTAATATTATTAAAACAGCATCGCAATTTCTGATTTGGGCCAAAAATTGATTCCCCAACCCTTCTCCTTTGTGAGCACCCTTTACCAAACCAGCAATATCTACAAATTCAATTGTTGTTTTGGTTACTTTTTCAGGATTTATTATTTTTGCAATTTTTTCCAACCTTTCATCTGGAACTTCAACAATTCCTATATTAGGATCTATAGTTGTAAAAGGATAAGGAGCAATATTAACTTGTTTTTTTGTTAAGGCTTTAAATAATGTTGATTTGCCAACATTTGGCAAACCAACAATCCCGACGGAAAACCCCATAGATTTTAAATTAATCCCATTTTTTCTTTAACTTCTTGAATTGTAGATTGGGCAATGGCTTGAGCTTTTTGTCTTCCCTTTTCTAAAATTTCTTTAACAAAAACCTCTCTTTTCAAAAGCGTTTCTCTTTTTTTCCAAAAAGGTTCTAAGGACTTGATAATAATTTCAACTAAAGCCTTTTTAAATTTTTCATAACTTCCATTTTTAAATTTCTCTTCTATTTTTTCTGTTGGCTTTTTCGAAAAAAGCGAATAAATTACTAAAAGATTTGAAATACCAGGTTTTCTTTTTGGATCATATTTTATAACCTTTTGGGTATCGGTTACAGCAGACATTATTTTTTTCTTTACCTCCTTTGGATCATCAAAAATGAAAAGACAACCTTCAGGTCTTGTTTTTGACATTTTTTTTGTCGGGTCTTTCAAATCCATAATTTTTGCTCCAAATTCTGGAATTTTAATTTTTGGTTCGGGAAAAGTTTGCCCAAATTTTTTATTGAATCGCCTAGCTAATTCTCTAGCAAACTCAATGTGCTGCTTTTGATCTTCACCAACTGGCACCAATTCTGCTTTGTACAATAAAATGTCAGCAGCTTGTAAGATTGGATAATTTAAAAGCCCTGCTCCAGCTTGACCTTTATACTGTTTTAGTTTTTCTTTATACTGACTCATTCTTAAAAGATCTCCAATTGGGGCTAAGGTTCCTAAAAGCCAGGCCAATTCTGAATGTTCTTTAATTTGAGATTGAACAAAAATAATTGATTTTTCAGGATTAATTCCTAATGCTAAAAAAGAAATTGCAGTTTCTAAAATATTTTTTTGAAGTTCTTTTGGGGAATAAGGTACGGTAATTGCATGGAGATCAACAATTGAAAAAATGCATTCATTTTCTTTTTGAAGCTCAATGAATTGAGAAATCGCTCCAAAGTAATTTCCAATATGCAGTTTTCCAGTAGGTTGTATTCCACTAAATATTCTCATACTTCGATTACAACGGGTAAAATCATTGGCCTTCTTTTTGTTTTTTGAAAGAAAAATTCTCCAATTTTGTTTCTGATTTCATTTTTAACATATATCCAATTCACCGCTCCACCAGAGCCTGCAGCCCGATTAACAATTTGAATTACTCTTTTCCTCGTTTCCTTTAAGAGATCTTTCGACTCTCTCAAATAAATAAAACCACGAGAAATAATATCTGGAGAAGTTTTAACCTGACCAGTTTGACGATCAACTACAGCAATAATCACAAATATACCATCTCGAGCCAAAACCTGTCTATCTCTTAAAACCACTTCTCCAACATCTCCAATTCCCAAACCATCAACCATTACATAATTTGCAGGTACCTTTTCTTTATCAATGAAAATTTCTCTTTGATTTAGTTTAACTATTTGACCATTTTCCGCAACTACTATATTTTTCTCCTTTATTTTGCACTCTTTTGCCAATTCTGCATGTGAAATTAACATTGAATATTGACCATGAATAGGCATAAAGAATTTAGGTCTCATTAATCTTATCATTTTTTTCAATTCTTCTTTTTTTGCATGACCCCCAGCATGAATATCCATCATCTGATAATGATAAACCTTCGCCCCCTGTCTCAAGATTTCATCTTTCATTATTTGAACCGTTCTTTCATTTCCAGGAATGACAGAAGAAGAGAAAATTACCGTATCTCCTTTTTTCAATTTCAAAAAGGGATGCTCTTTATTTGCAATTCGCATTAAAACAGCTTCTGGTTCTCCTTGAGCTCCAGTGCAAAGAATAGTTTGGTTTTCATCTGGATAATCTAAGATTTCTCTTCCCTTAACTATTGTTCCCTTTTTCACTTTCAAATACCCCAAAGCTTTTGCGATCTCAACATTTGTTTTCATTGAGTATCCCTCAATTGCCACTTTTCTATTGTATTTTTCAGACAAAACAATCAATTGTTGAATTCTGTTTATAAGAGAAGCAAAGGTTGCAGCAATAATTCTTCCTTTAGCTGTTTTGAAAATTTCATCCAAATTTCTTTCAATTGTTTTTTCAGAAAGAGAGTGACCTTCCTCTTCGGCATCAGTTGAATCAGACATTAAAAGCAAAATTTTTCTTTTTCCAATTTCTTTTAATCTTTCAAAATCTGTTGGTAAATCATAAACTGGATTTTTATCAAATTTAAAATCTGAGGTGTGAACAATATTTCCAACGGGAGTAGAGATAAAGAGTCCCAAATTGTCAGGGATATTATGATTTTGTCTAAAAAATTCAATTTTAAAAGGTCCAAGAGTTATTTTACTCTTGTCTCTTACTTCTTGGATTGAAAGCTTTGGGAGATGAGGAAAGTCTTCTTGTCTTTTTAAAATTATTCCCTTTGTAAGTGGAGAGGCAAAAATTTCAAGATCAGGTCTCCAAATCTTATCAATTAAATAGGGAACCGCACCAATATGATCATAATGCCCATGGGTAAAAACAATTCCCAAAATGTTTTTTTCCTTTCCCTTCAAATAAGAGATATTCGGGATAATATAATCTACTCCTGGCATGTCTTCTTCTGGCATTCTTAATCCCATATCAATAATTAAAATCTGCTCTTTCCATTCAAAGAGCATCATATTTCTTCCAACTTCTCCCAAGCCTCCCAAAGGAATAATTTTCAAATACTCCTTTTTTTTCATGGCTTAAAATTTTGAGTTTTGATCTTTGAGATTGGAGTTTTCATTGTGCGGACGGTGGGATTTGAACCCACACGGGGAAACCCCCTTTGGCTTCTGAGGCCAAAACGTCTCCCAATTCCGTCACGTCCGCTTTAAATTTTTTTAATTTCTCTCAAGAACTTTTTAAATTCTTTTGATAATTCAGGGTGGGAAATAGCAAATTCAACAACTGTTTTTAGATATTCCAACTTATTTCCAGTATCGTAATATTTTCCGTTTTTTATTTTACAGGCATAAGCTGGAAAACCTTCTTCAATTAATTGATTGATTGCATCAACTAACCAAATTTCTCCGTTTCTTCCCGGTTTTAAATTCTCAATTACTTTAAAAATTTCTGGAGGCAAAATATAAGCTCCGTGGGTAGCCAAATTTGATGGAGCTTCTTGAGGTAATGGTTTTTCAACTATCTTTTTTATTTTGAAAATATTTTTTTCCAATTTTTCGATTTTAGCTATTCCATATCTTGAAAGATGATCTTTTGACTCGATTTCTACAGCTGAAATTACAATTCCTTTATATTTTTTAAAAACCTGAAGCATTTGATAAAGTCTCGGAGGATCAGCTTTAATGAATTCATCTCCCCATAAAACTGCAAAATATTCATTTTCAATTAAGTGTTTTGCGCTTAAAATTGGAATTGCGTTTCCATAAAGTTCTCCTTTTTGTCGAATGTAAACAAAATTAGCTAAATTCGCAATTTTTTTAATTTCATTTAGTTCCTTAATTTTTTGATTTTTTTCCAAAAATCTCTCTAATTCTAAAGATCTATCAAAATGGTCTTCAATTGCTCTTTTGTGAGCACCAGTAACAATAATTATATTTTTTATTCCAGATTCTACTATTTCTTCCACTACATACTGAATTACAGGTTTATCAACCACAGGAAGCATTTCCTTTGGAATGGCTTTTGTTTGAGGCAAAAATCTTGTACCCCAACCAGCAGCAGGAACAATCGCTTTTTTTATTAATTCTTTTTTCATTTAAGAATTTTATCAAAAATAAATTAAATTTCAAGAATTATTTCCAAACTCTTTTTGTTTTTAAATACCAATCTTGAATATTTAAAAATCTTTTTGAAGAATCTGCTAAAAAGATATTGTCTTTTGGAAGACCTCGAATTTCAGAAGAGACGACATAAACATAATAAGGATTGAAAAGAAAGATTGCCGGAGAATCAGAAATTAAAATTTCTTGAAATTTTTCCAATTTTTCCTTTTTCTCGCTTTCTGATTGTGTTTTTCTTATTTCCTCTAAAAGTTTATCGACATCCCGATTGTTATAATTTGCCAAATTTAATCCCAATTCTCCTCTTTGTGAAGAATGCCAAAATGGGAAAGGATCAGGAGAGAACTTTAATAAAATTCCAAATAGCAATGCATCATAATCTTTTTTTCTCAAAATTTCTCTTTCCAAAGTTGCTAAGTCATATGTTTTAATTTCTATTTCAAAACCAATTTTTTCCCATTGCTCTTTTAGAATTTGAGCTGTTTTTTTCAAAATTTCTTCATCCCCAGTAACTAAAGTGAATTTTAAAGGTATTTTTTTCTCAATTTTTTCAAAACAAATTTCATTCAATTTTTCTCTTGTTTTCTCTTTTACTTCCCCAGTTCCTTTTTTTAAACCAACAGGTTCTAAAATATCTTGACGATATTTTTCTTGAAATTTAATCACTGCCTCTTTTGTTTTTTGACCAAAATAACCAGTAACTTCACCCTGAGGATAGATTTCAGGATCCTTTGCTAAACATTTTTGTAGTTCTTCTACTTCCTTTCCTTGAGAACCAACCTTCAAATCGCTCTTAAATTGAAAGAGAGGTTCTTTTTTTTCAATCTTTACCATTTTCCCATTTTCGTCTAAAGAAAAACCTGCTTCTTTTAAAAGCTCTTTTGCTTTTTCTGGATCAAATTTTGGTAAATTTTCAGGCAATTTTAAATTGTAAATTTCACTAAACAATGGAAGGTCAACTCTTTCTCCTTTTCCAAAAAGAATTTTTTGAATAATTTCATCTTTATTCGTTCCATAATTTAAAGCCTTCCTTACATTTTCTTCAGCCAAAACTTCTGAATTTTTCGAATTCAAAAAAACTGCAAAATATCTTGGAAAGCGAAAATAGATTAAGTGAGAATTTAGAGGAAGATTAAAGGTTTGAGTAGGGGAAAGAGAAAATGCTTTTATTTCTCCTTGATTGAAAGCAGAAATTAAATTTTCTGGTTTTTCAAAAAAATGAAAAGAAATTGCTGGAATAAAAGGTTTTTTTCCGTAATAAAAAGGATTTTCTATCAAATCAATCGAAACAATTTTCCCTTCTTTATCTTGGGAAGCTCCAGCAAATTTATAAGGACCAGAACCTACAGGATTTAAATTATTAGCAATTTTCAAATTTTGAGGAGGAACATTTTCAAAAATATGTTTTGGAATTATTTTTAGAGTGCAATTTTCTAAAAAAATGTTTGAACTTTCCTTTAACTTGAATCTTACAACTTGATCTGAAACTTTTTCTACTTCAACCCCTAACCAAGCAGGTCTTAATGGGCTTGCAACCTGAGGATTTTTGATTGTTTCAACAGTAAAAACTACATCATCTGCAGTTAATGGTTTTCCATCTTGCCAAAAAAGATTTTCTTTTAATTTGAATTCAAAAACCTTTCCATCTTCTAAAATCTGATATTCTTTAGCCAAATCAGGCTCGAGTTTTCCATCCAAATTGTACTTTAAAAGTCCAGAAAAAATTAATTCAGTTAAAGCCATATCTACTTCTGAAAGAGGAGCAAACAATGGATTAATTAGAGCAGGATAGCCGATTACTCCTTCCACAAAAACGCCACCTTTTGCAGGAACAATTTTTGTATTTTTGAGATAAAAATCAATAGAAAGGAAAATTCCAGAAGAAATGAAAATAAAAAGAAATAAAAAGAATAAAACCTTTTCTTTTAAACTTAAAATTTTAAAGAATTGGAGCCACTGGTATCTTTTTGGAAATTTAAAGTTCATAAAACCAAATTCAAGAGAGAGAAAAGCACAAAAAGAAATGCCAAAATACAGGTTGCAATAAAGAGCGTTTTTTCAATTCCTCTTCGAGCAAAATAAGAATAACCTCCTCCTCCAAATGCAGAACCCAAAGCCGAGCCTCTTTTTTGAAGCAAAATAGCAACAATGAGTAAAATTGAAACTAAAATTTGAGCAAAAGAAAGATAATTTTTCATAGAATTAATTTTAGAACGAAGTTAACTATCATTGAAAGCAAAGCGCTAAAGAATAAAGGAGAAATTCCAACAATATCAAATTCTTCAAACAAAATATCTAATAAAAAAAGTACCAACATATTTAAGATTATACTAAATAATCCAAAGGTCAAGATTTTGAGAGGAAAAGTAACGAGATCTAAAATTGGTTTTAAAATAGCGTTAATTAAGCCAAGACTTATTCCAACTAAAATTAAAATTTGCCAATATTCTTTAATTTTAAAACCAAAAAAATTTGAATTTGGTAAAACCTCCAATTTCACTCCGGGAATAAATTTTGAAGCCAAAAACACAATTAAAATTCCAGCTAAAACCCTTAAAAAAAATTTTTTCATTTATTCTTTAATATCAAATAACGCCTTTTTTCTCAAGTTTCGATGATAAGAAATGGCAAAGCGATGAGACTCTTTATTTATTTTCAAAATTAAATTTGAAATTTCCTTTGGTAAATTTTTTAGCAAAATTGGTTCTTCTTTATCCTCCAAAAATAATTTGTTTTCTTTCTTTGAAAGGGCAATTATTTTTCCTTTAAATTCAGGAATTTTTTCTTTAATTGCGACATTTAATTGAGCCTTTCCTCCATCAATTAAAATTAAATCAGGAAATCCCCACTCTTTGTGAGAAAATCTTCTTTTTAAAACCTCTTTTAACATTCCAACATCATTTGGTTTCCCTTCAAATTCAATTTTGAAGCGACGATAAAGATCTTTTTCAGGTTCTCCCTTTAAAAATGTAATCATTGAGCCTGTAGCAAAATTTCCTCCAATATTTGAAATATCAAATGCCTCAATTCTTTCAATTTTTCCCTCAAAATTTAAAATAGCTTTTAATTTTTCTTCAATTTTTTCCCAATCCGGTCTTTCAACTAAAATTTCTTCAAAAACCTTTGCATGAGATAATGTTTTTTCTAAAGCAAAAATTTGATCTCTTAACCTTTTTGCCTCTTCAAAATTTTCTAATTTCGCCTCTTTTTTCATTTCCCTTTTTAATTCTCTCAAAACTGATTTTTTTCCCTCTTTCAAAATTTTCATTATCATTTTTGCATTCTTTTGAGAGATTTTTTTAATTTGAGTTGCATCTTTTATTTCCTCAAAAAATTTAGATTTCAAAAGACAAGGTCCAAGGCAATATCCCAAATGATACCAAAGGCAAGGTCTTTTTGGTAATTTTTTGCAAGATCTAAAGGGGAAAATTTTTCTTAAAATTTTCAAAGTTTGTTTTAGAGCCTTCCCATCGACAAAAGGTCCAATGAAAATAGCTTTTAGGTTATAGCTTTTAGCTTTTAGTTTTTTCTGATGGGATAAAAAGATTCTGGGAAAATCTTCGTTTGTTATTCCAACAAAAAAATAGTTTTTATCATCTCGCCAAATTACATTGAATTTTGGTTGATAATTTTTTATTAAATTTGCCTCTAAAATTAAAGCCTCAATTTCAGAGCCTGTTTTAATGTAACCAATTTTTTCAACTTTATCTAAAAATAAATAATCTTTAAAAGAAGGTTGCTGGAAATGATTTTTTATTCTCTCTCTTAAATTTGCAGCCTTCCCAATGTACAAAATTTCTTTTTCATTCAAAAAGCAATAAACCCCAGGAACTTTTGGGATTTTATTTAAATTTTCTTTTGAGACAAACTTAAATTTTTCCATCAATTAAATTTATCTCAGATTGCTCTTTTTTGGAGAAGCTAAAAGACAAGAAATCTTATTACTTCAAAAGTTTTTTGATTTCTTTCAAAAAGATTTCAAAATCTCCTAAATTTTTTTGGCAAATATCATACATTTCCTTTGGTGTGACCTCAAAATAAAAATGGGTTAGCCTATTTCGATAGCCGGCCATTTGAGAGAGATTATTCTGGGCAAATTCCATTGGAACTATTCCCTGCCTTCCCATTTCTATTGCCATTTGTTTGTACTCATCCACTTTTGCTCCAGGAATCCGAGATAAAATGTGCGCACAAATATCAAAAGTAGCTTCAAGGGCAGAGCGAAGATTATAGGCAGCAATGGCAAAATTATCAGGTAAAGCAAATTCACTTTTTGATAAATTTCGCATCTTTTTGAGCCTTTTTAAATAGAGTTCAATCAATTTTATTCTTTTTTCAATTATTTTTTTATCTATTTTTAATTTTTTCATATCCTTTCCAAGAGCGCTTTGAATGATAAATCATAAAAATATTTTAAATCAGCATTTCTCTTCATTACATATTCTTCATATTCAAATCTTTTTTCTCTATTTCCTTCATAAATAACTTTACCGTTTTTAATGGCTGAAAATTGAAAATCAATTGGAGCAAATTGTAAAAAAACAATGTCAAATTCATGTTCCCTAAGTTTTAGACGTTGCCTCAAATAACTTTTTGGCAAAACTTCAGTAAAAATGTCATATAATTTTGAATAAACCTTCAAGGTATTGTCTCTATATTTCTCAGGGTTTAAAAAAACGATTCCAAAATCGAAATCGCTTAAGGGATGGGTGAAGCCTTTAGTCCGAGAGCCAAAAAGATAAATCACCAAAATCCCCATTTTTTTAAATTGATTTAAATGTTTTTTTGAAAACTTAATTTGCTTCATAAAATGATTCAATAATCTCCGCTTTTTATTTTAATCAAGATAAAAAAAGAGTCAATTCGATTTTTTCTTTTAAATTTACCCCCTTTTAATCTCAGAAAAAAGAGATATAATAAAAATTATATATGGCTGAGGATTTTATAAAAGTTAGGGGGGCGAGAGTTCACAATTTAAAGAATATAAATTTGGATATTCCAAAATACAAACTCATCGTAATTTCTGGAGTTTCGGGGTCTGGGAAATCCTCTTTAGCTTTTGATACTCTTTATGCTGAAGGACAAAGAAGATATGTTGAAAGTTTATCAGCTTATGCTAGGCAATTTTTAGGAGTAATGGATAAACCTGATGTTGATAAAATTGAGGGAATTTCTCCTGCAATTTCAATTGATCAAAGAAAGGCAGCAAAAAACCCAAGATCAACTGTTGGAACAATAACTGAAATTTATGATTATTTAAGATTACTTTATGCAAGAGCTGGCACTCCATATTGCCCAAATTGCAATAGAGAAATTTCAAGACAGACAATTGATCAGATTGTAGATAAAGTTTTGAAACTCAAAGAAAATACAGAAATTTTAATTTTAGGTCCAGTAGTTAGAGGAAGAAAGGGAGAGTATCGGGGAACATTAGAAGAGATTCAAAGAATGGGATTTCAAAGAGTGAGAATTGATGGAATTTTATATCACATTGAAGAGGCTTTACAAAAAAGTTTAGCTCGTTACAAAAAACATGATATTGAAGTTGTAGTTGATAGGTTAATAATTGAACCTGAGATTGACAAAATGAGATTGGTTGATTCTTTGGAACAAGCTTTAAAAATTGGAAAGGGAATTGTGATTGTTAATGTGAAAGAAGGAAAAAAGACTGAAGATTTGATTTTTTCTGAATTGTTTTCTTGCCCAATTTGTGGCTTTTCTTTGCCAGAAATTGAACCAAGACTATTTTCTTTTAATTCGCCTTATGGCGCTTGTCCTTCTTGCCAAGGGCTTGGTGAAAAATTGGTTTTTGATCCAGATTTAGTGATTCCAAATAAAAATTTATCTATTGCAGAAGGAGCAATTTTTCCCTTGGGCAAGAGCTTCTCATAAAGTTGGAAGGCAAAGATTCTTTTGGTACATGTTAGAGAGAATGGCAGAAAGAAATAGAATTGATCTTTACAAACCGGTTAAAGAATTAGAAAAAGAGGAATTGGATTTAATTTTGTATGGAGATGGAATTTTTGAAGGGGTAATTCCTTGGTTGGAAAGAAGATATAAAGAAACTGATTCAGAATATACAAGAGAGGAATTAGAGCAATATATGGTTGAGAAAAAATGCGAAGTTTGCAAGGGGAAAAGATTGAAAAGAGAGGCTTTGGCAGTTAAATTTCTTGGAAAATCAATTGATGAGATTGTTGAAATGGAAATTTCGAGATTGAAAGAATTTTTTGAAAAAGTTTTAAAAGAGAAAAAAATCCCAGAAGAGAAAATAAAAATTGTTCAGCCAATTTTAAAAGAAATTTTAAATCGACTTTCTTTTTTAATGGATGTAGGATTGGACTATTTAACCTTATCTCGAAGAGCTGATACTTTGTCAGGGGGTGAAGAACAAAGAGTAAGATTGGCAACCCAAATTGGTTCTGGTTTGAGCGGAGTATTGTATATTTTAGATGAACCTTCTGTTGGACTTCATGCAAGAGATCAAAATAGATTGATTCAGACATTAAAGAAATTGAGAGATTTAAAAAATACAGTTTTAGTTGTAGAGCACGATCCTCAAACAATTTTAAGCGCAGATTGGGTTATTGATATTGGACCTGGTGCAGGAAAACATGGAGGAAAAATTGTATTTGAAGGAACCCCAAAAGAATTATTAAAATCAAAAACTCTAACCGGAGAATATCTTTCTGGAAGGAAAAAAGTTGAAATTCCAAAAGGTCAGCCTCCAGAAAAAGAAGAGTTTTTAATAATTAAGGGAGCAAGAGAGCACAATTTGAAAAACATTGATGTTAAAATTCCTCTGAGAAAATTTGTTTGTATTACTGGAGTTTCAGGTTCTGGAAAATCTTCTTTGGTTAATGATATTTTAGCAAAAGCTTTAATGAAAAAATTCTATCATGCAAAAGGAGAGGTTGGAGATCATGATGAAATTTTGGGAATTGAGAAATTAAATAAGGTAGTAATTGTTGATCAATCTCCAATTGGAAGAACTCCAAGATCAAATCCTGCAACTTATATTGGAGCTTTCACTTTCATTCGCCAGTTATTTTCTCAAACAAGAGAGGCAAAAATTAGAGGTTATACACCAGGAAGATTTTCTTTCAATGTAAAAGGGGGAAGGTGCGAAACCTGTCAGGGTCAAGGTCAAATTAAAATTGAAATGTATTTTTTACCAGATGTCTATATTCTTTGCCCAGAGTGTAAAGGGAAAAGATTTAACAAAGAAACTTTAGAAATAGAGTATAAAGGAAAAAATATTGCTGAGATTTTAGAAATGACAGTAGAAGAAGCCCTA
>JGI20130J15133_1000890_pt1 | contig 26691 bp, 27 predicted proteins | sample WasSprMetagenome_FD_15133 | JGI IMG/M metagenome (IMG submission 15133) | reverse complement strand
GGCATAGAAGAGCGCTATTACTGGGCTATCGCTTTGAGCCAGCTCATCCGATAACACTGCTTTAATCTTCTCCAACATAACATTTTGGAGAAACCACGGCTACCTATTGTTTAGCGAGTGTGGTTGACTGCTTCTGATACTTTGTGCTGTGAGTACATGCCTGCGTGTGACAGAGATCCTAGGGGATATAAAAGGGGTGCGAAGTGTAGGAGGGGTTAATGTAAGATGTTTGGAGTTTGTTAAAGTGGGCTTTCTCACTTCAACAAACTAAATGATTATTTCCGTGTTTGCTTTTCGTAGATCTCCTTAACTTTATCTAACGTATCGATCTCTTCTACACTCTTATCCCACCTTATCCTCTTGATTCTTGGAAATCGCAGCGCGTAGCCGCTGTTGTGTCTGCTGCTTCGCTGTACGTTGTTAAACGCTATCTCTAAGACGATCTTTGGTTCCACAATCTTCATGTGCCCAAGATCCTTAATCGTGATTTTGTTTAGCTTCTCGGTTAGGTCGAGTATTTCTTCGTCTGTTAAGCCGCTGTAAGCTTTCCCTATAACCTTAAGCCCTTCCTTGGACTTGACCGCAAATGTATAGTCTGAGAGCAGACCAGCCCTCTTACCGTGCCCATACTCAGCAGCAACTATAACAACATCGAGTGTAGCGAGCTCCTTCTTGAGTTTAACCCACTTCTTCCCCCTTTTCCCAGGCGTGTATTCTGAGTCTGGGTGTTTGATCATCAGCCCCTCGTAACCGAGCTTTAGGCTTGATTCGAAAGCCTCCCGTATCTCAGCCTCAGATCTAACCTTCATCTGGTTAGCGTAGTAGAAGGGTGGCTTCAGGTCGAGTGATTCGAGAATCGCCCTCCTCTCTTCGAGAGGTTTGTCGATGCAGGTTTCGCCGCTGTAGTATAGTATGTCGAAGGCGAAGTAGACTACTGGTGTCTCGTTTAACACATCTTGCGTAATCGTTTTGCGGTGCAGCCTCTGCTGCAGCTTCTGGAAAGGCAGCAGCCCATCCTTATATGGCACTATCTCCCCATCCAATATCACATCTCTACCAACAGGTATGTGTAGTTCAGGGAAGCTGTTTGTGATGTCTTCGAGGCGGCGTGAAAAGATGCGAACCTCTCCGTCGCTGCTGTGTATCTGAGCCCTAACACCATCATACTTGTACTCAGCATAAAGCTCGCAACGGAAATATTCCGCAACTTCTTGCGGAGAGCTCATCTCCTCAGCAAGCATAAAGTTGGTTGGGTGAAAGAGTCTAAGTTTGAGTGAATCAAAGGCTCCGTCTAAAGCGATCAAGGCGCATTCACCGATATCAGCAACCACCAAACTCGCTTCTCTAACCTTCTCCAAGCTGCGCCCATAGGCTACAGCAAGCGCTTCCTCGAGCAAACCCTCCTCTAAACCTATCCTCATCTCCCCACACAGCACCTTGATAAGATACTTTGCTTCAAGGGGGCGACAGAGGGCGAGAAGACCCTTCAAGACCCTCTCTCTGTGCTCAGCTGCACCCTCGCCTCTCTTTGATGCAGCACTATCTAATGCGCCATACACGTGTTGAAGTGTAAGCGGGGTTTGTAGAAGTGTAGTTACCTTCTTATCTTGCATAAGCTCTTCTGCCGCTGAGCCTAGGTCGCCGTATTTGAGGTAGGTTGCCTTTAGCCTCTTTTCATCGATGCCTGTAATCTCTCTCAAAGCATCTATGATGGTGGAGTAGCTTATGTTTACGGCTCTAGCGTCCCAAGGTGGGAAGACTCTGCTTGTTAGAAGCCTGCAGGCTAAGGGTAGGTCTTCTCTGCTGAGCCCACGTAGGTAGTTCGCTACTATGCTAATCTTCTGCTTCTTACTTGAGGTTGCTCTGATCTTCTCACAGACCTCCGCAAACTCTAAGAGGGTTGCCGCCAACTTACCCTCCAACACTTTCTCGATCTAAGGGTAGGGTCATGACGTAGGCTGCTTCTCCATCCCTATAGTAGAACTCGATCTTAGAGGTTATCGTGAAGCCCAAGCGTTTATAAAGTAAAATAGCCCTCTCATTAGACACCCTTACCTCTAGATAGGCTTCAGCACACTTCTTCTTCGCCATCGCCTTTATCGCTTCTTGCAGCAGAGCGGTTCCGATACCTTTGCCTCTATGCGGCTCTAGGACAGCTATTGATACTATATGCCCCTTCTTCACAAGATTGAACCTCTTTAGGTTAGAGAAGCCATATTCGATCCTACACATTATGTAGCCGACAAGCTGCCCATCCTTCTCGGCAACAAGGAATGTTTCGGGCGATTCTCGTCTCAGCTCCTCAAAAAAGTAATCAGCGTAATGCTCGGGTAAAGAGACCAGGTTTATTGCTATCACATTAGGGATATCGTCTTCTCTACAAGGTCTAATCAGATACTCGCCTACCCGACGAGCAAGCATAGGTTGCATGTCAGATAAGACCCTACCATCAACATACACATAAACCCATCTCCGCACCACAATATTTAACAGCACCATCAAGACTATACATTTGGCTGTTGAGCGAAGACCAGTCAAGCAGCATCTACAATGAGCAGAGGCTGGTAGCGGAGAAGATCAAGCCCCTATTCCGCACCAGAAAGTACTATCTTAGAGAGCAAGGTGCTGTTGAGTTCGAAGTAGAGGAGGATAAGGGGAACAAAGAAGCTTTCCTCAAGCTGCTTAAGGAGATCAAGCCGCTAGGCTACTTCGCAGTCTTAAGAAGAAGCGGAGAATACCTAACTCTAATAGCCTTCAGAAGACCTTTGACGAAGCCGAGAAGACCGACGTTAAATCTTATCCTACTCTTAGCTACACTAGGCACCGTAACAGCAGACGGCTTCTTCAAAGCCTCAGAATACCCAGGCAACCTCTCGCTCATGATCGTTTTGTATGTGCTAGGGATAATGGGGATAATAGGTGTGCACGAAATGGGGCACAAACTAGCTTCAGCCATACACGGGGTTCAATCATCACCACCCTACTTCATACCAGGTATACCAGGAGTCCTACCAACGTTAGGCGCGGTTATAGCGTCCAGTGAGCCCCCAGCTAACAGAGATATGCTGTTTGATCTAGGTATCTCAGGGCCGTTAGCTGGGCTTGCTGTTACGCTGTTGGTTGCGGTAGGAGGAGCTTTAACGTCAGCCGCTGTACCAATCGAGGAGTTGAGTAAACTGCAAGCCGCTGGTAAGATTCAGATAGTACCCAACATAGACCTCTTCACAGATTTTCTTCTCTCTAATCTTGCACCACAGAGAGCAGGTACAGGTCTCATTCTATCGCCCCTAATATTTGCTTCATCACTAGGTTTCTTGATAACCTTCCTAAATCTCATGCCCGCTTGGCAGCTCGATGGTGGGCACATAGCCAGGGCTGTCCTAAGCCCAAAGTTACATAAGGTTCTTACCTACGCCAGTGTTATCGTTCTCTTTGTAGCCGGCTTTCAGCTCATGGCGTTATTGATTCTTATACTCTCTATTAAGAGTCCTGAGATGAGGCCTCTGGATGACGTCTCACCTATCTCAAATGGTAGGAAGATTATGTTTATCTGTGTTTGGATCATAGCTGCCTTAATTTACGTATTTACGATAAAAGACAACCCATTCTTCTTCCACTAACACCCTCTCACCATTACAGAGAGTTGTATAGCCCGAGCCTCTGCTGTGAAGCACGATTCTTCTGCCCATAGTCTACTTCTTTGCTTTCGCATAGCACCGCAACCTAAACCAGAGTAAGAAGGTTGAGTCGAGTGTTTCCTCCGCTACTCGAAACCTCCTTCACGGTAATATAGCGATAAACCTAATACAAACCTAAGAGCTGATAGGGCAGGTATGCGGATACTAGTAATACCTAGGAGGCGGCTAGGCTCTGTTATAAGAGAGGTCTCTGAAGCGCTTCAGAAAGCCAGTTTTAGCTACAACATTACTGAAGCACCTAGCGCTGAGGAGATAAAAGCCTACGATATGGCTCTCGTGGTCGGAGGAGACGGCGACGTTCTCCGCGTCTTTCAGAAGATGGGTTCAGAGAGCGTACCTGTGTTGGGGGTGAGTGAAGCGGATGGAGAGAGCTTCTTAACCGAGGTAGGAGTCTCAAACCTTAAACAAGCTCTCAAAGATATCGCCACATCAAACTATCTAGTGGAAGAGGCAGCTAGGCTTGAAGTTGTAGTCGATGATAAAACCCTACCTCCTGTCTTAAATGAAGCCGCCCTCTTCCCAAGCAAAAGTGCGTCCTTCATAGAATACTTGCTGAAGGTTGATGGGGAAGTCGTCTGGCGAGACTATGGAGACGGGCTCATAGTAGCAACACCTACAGGCTCAACAGCCTACGCTATGTCAGCTGGAGGACCTATGGTGCATCCGAAGGCCGCTGTCTTCCTCCTTGTACCCGTGAACTCGGTTGATGTGACGCGCAGACCACTCGTAGTTAACGACACCTCAACCATAGAGATTAACGAAATAAACAGCAGATATAACTGCGAAGTAATCTTAGACGGTGTAATGAGGGTAAAGGTGGAGAACAAGATTAAAGCGAGGAAAGCCTCCGCACCAGCCAAGCTAATAAGGCTCAGAAGCACCTCAGCCACAGAGAGCAAGATTAGGCGAAAGGTTAAGCTCGCTGAGGAGCTCCTTAAGATGCCGCCGAGTGCAAAGCTCGTTTTGAAGACACTCGAATACGAAGGACCGCTTGGGCAACGGGAGATCTCTGAGAAGACCTTACTCCCCCCTAGGACTACTCGACTTGCTTTGAAGCTTTTGCTCAGTAAGGGTCTTATTAAGAGGACTACTGATCTAAGGGATGCGCGGCGTAGGCTCTACCAGATCGCTTAGATACCCAGCATCTGTTTTACCTTAGCCACGTTTCGCTCTACTTCCAGCTCCACTTTCTCATATATTGAGTTGCCTTTAGCGTCCATACCGACTATTAGTGGTCCGAAGTCTTTAACCTCGAGCACCCAGACCGCTTCAGCCATGCCCAGTTCTTCATAGTAGACGCCTTTAACCGCCTTTATACCGTTGGCAGCGAGCACAGCAGCCCCTCCTGTGAACGAGAGGTAGACCGCGCCGTGCTTCACCAACGCTTCAGAAACACGCTTAGACATGCCTCCCTTACCGATAATCCCCCTTATCCCCATCTTTTCGATAAACTCTGGTTCAAGGGGGTTCATCCTTGTGCTCGTAGTCGGACCAGCGGCTACTACCCTCCAACCACCATCTTCACGTTTGAGTATGGGACCGCAGTGGTATATTACGGCGCCTTTTAGAGGTATCTTGACTTCACGCCCCTTTCTTAGATCTTCTAGGATGTGTATGTGCGCCTCATCCCTTGCTGTGTATATTGTGCCGCTAAGGTAGACCACATCTTCAACAGTTAACTCTCTTATAGTCTTCTCATCTAGCGGCGTAGTCAGCCTATATTCACCCAAACCTCCTCTCACCTCCTCTTATGTGTTATATACTCCACTCTACCATCAGCATAGATTCTAGCTGTAGCCCGCCTAGCAGCCCAACACTGATAGTTTACAGCAACAGGTAACGAGGCTGTATGGGTGTAGGCGACTTCGATGTGAACACCAAGCAGAGTGGTCTTACCGCCCAATCCCATTGGTCCTATACCCAAGCCGTTTAGGGCTTCAAGAAGCTCTTCTTCAAGCTTAGCGATTTCAGGATCGGGGTTCCTTGAGCCTAGCGGCCTGAGCAGAGCTTCTTTAGCGAGCTTCATAGCCACATCAGCCGTCCCACCTATACCCACACCTAGTATACCTGGGGGGCAAGGCTGTCCGCCAGCTTTGACAACGGTTTGCAAGATGAACTCTTTAACGCCCTTAAGCCCAGCCGCTGGTGTAAGCATAGCCAGAGCGCTCATATTCTCAGAGCCAGCGCCCTTAGGCATAACCGTAATCTCCATGAAGCCGTCCTTTATCTTCTCGATGTGAATATATGGCATGTTCAAGCCGACGTTTGTGCCAGGGTTCTTTCTGGTAAGCGGGTGGACCGCGTTAGGGCGAAGTGGTATAGTTGTTGTGGCTTCAGCAACCCCTTCTCTCACCGCATCCTCTAGCCCCTCAACTTCTACCTCACCCAACTTAACGTAGACTATATGCACCCCTGTGTCTTGGCACATAGGTGTGCCTGTCTTCTCAGCCAATTCGATGTTATCTAATATGGCTTTAAGCTGCATCTTAGGCACATCTTCAACTTCGCGCTCATAAGCATCCCTTAAAGCCTTCTTAACGTCACTAGGCAGTTCGATGGAAGCCAACCTTAGAAGCTCCTTAACAGTAGATTTCACGAGACCCTTACTGATCAAAGCTGATCAACACTCCTATCTACACTACTCCTATAAAAGCTTCTACAGCTCAATAAACCAGGCGATATGAAGCGGTTATTGACGCTTCTTGCACCCTTGACCTCTGTTGAGGTGAGATAGTTAACCTTAAGTTTAGGTGCAGCAACGTATATGCTGAAGCCGAAGTTGGGTGTATTTGCTGTTAAAGGTGTTGTGTGGAACCCTCAGAACCCATTAAAGAAGGTTGAGGTAGATATGCTTGTTGACACAGGATCGACATACACGGTGCTGCCTGGGAGCCTCTTGCGTAGTCTTGCTGTTACCCCTTTGAGAACCGCCAAGCTTAGATTAGCCGACGGTCGGCTCATAGAAAGACCGTTGGGTGAGGTTGGAGTAGAGTTAGAGGGTCTTAGAGCTACAGCAACCCCAGTTGTCTTTGGGGAAGGAGAGGTAGCCCTACTGGGCTCGGTCACGTTAGAGCAGCTAGGTTTAGCGCCAGATCCTGTGGCGAAGCGCTTAAAGAGTGTTGAAGCTCTCCTTATGTAGCTAAGATTTGGGTTCTGAGCTACGTGGTCTTTGATAGACTTATGTAGCTCTTGGGATTCATCGGCTTTGGGCTCCTCTTGAGTTCATCGGAGCCTTCATCAGCCTCTTCCCCTGTCTGGGTGAAACCGCTCCAACCCCTCATCAACTCGTTGAAGAGCTTTGGGGTTGGAGGAAGCCCCTCCATCTGAAGGCTTTACGCATCATCCGACAGTCCGCGCTCTTTATTATGAAAGTTTATGGTTTATGCCTATTTAAGTCCATCTATTTTGAAGCAGCTGTCGACGGCTTCTTGGTCTGTTGGTACGCCTTGGTCACTCCACCCCCTAAGCTTATAGTACTCCCTCAGCATCCCCTGGAGCTTCTCTTCGCTGACTAACTCGCCTTCAGCCCCCTTTCTTCTAAGAGGCTGTGTTAACCACACCTTTGGGTACTCTGTGTCTGGTGGTACACCTTCTCTGAGGTTATAGAGGCGGATAAGGTTGTTTATCCTCACAGCACACTCCCTAAAGGCATCCATCCCCATTTCTAGACCAGTGACACCGTTAAAGGCTTCGAGCATCTCGTCCCAGAGTATAGGTCCAGTGATAGGTAGGCAGAGGAAGTGGCAGTAGATCATCGAATCAACTAGTGTGTAGAAATCCTCCAGCTCCTTAACTATCTGCGGCTGATCCTCATACGAAAACCTACTCACCTTAATCTCTGGTCTAAACGGATGCTTACCTAAAAGGTTAGGTCTATACGCCATATGCCTTAGGTGGCACGCACCCCGACTACTAACAGCGTACGCTAAAGCCATACCCTTAAGCGCCCTAGGATCGTAGCCAGGAGGCTCAAGACCTTTAACGTGAACAGCAAACTCTTCAGCACCACGACCTATTATACGAGCAGCCCCCCTCACACCCTCAGCAAACACCGCACCTATCCCCCTTCTGTGGGCTATCTTAACTATGAGATCCAAGGCGGATTGAGCGTCGCCGAATTTAGGCTCCAAGCCGCCGAAATCCTCTTTGCTTAAAACGCCACGTCTATAGCACTCCATAGCGAAACCCACCACATTACCAGCTGTGATGGTATCCAACCCAAGCTTGTCGCACATATCGCCAAGCTTAATTACCCAGTTAAGTTCAGTGATACCACATAGTGAGCCAAGGGCGTATAGCGTCTCATACTCTGGCCCTTCGCTCTTCAGAGGCGTCTTATCTCGCAGTTCAGATGTCTGGCAGCAGGCTATAGGGCAGCCGTAGCAGCTCCTCCTACTCTTATAATACTTGCTCTTCAAGAGCTCTGGAGAGATCTTCTCATAGTCCTCGAAGGGCTTATCGCTCCAGTAGTAGGTTGGTAACGCGCCAGCCTCATTTACGACAGGTAGAATCCCGGGTGTCCCGTATGTTGATAGTGATTTATGCTTCTCCTTAACCTCAGCAAGAACCTTACTTCTTACCCTTTCCACAGCTTCTATATTCGCTGGCTCAAATCTTCGGCTGCCTCGAACCACGATAGCCTTCAGCTTCTTAGAACCCATAACAGCGCCTAAGCCACACCTACCGAACTGCCTACCCTTAGAATGATCCACACAGGCGAACTTCACAAGATTCTCACCCGCAGGTCCGATAGCCGCCACTTGAAAATCGCTACCGTGATCCTTTACGATGATATCTTGGGTTTCGAACGAATCCTTACCCCATAAGTGATCAGCCCTCTTGATGTAAACTTTACCGTCATCAAGGAGAAGGTATACTGGCTCATCACTCCTACCCGTTATCACTAATACTTCAAACCCTGCTCTTTTGAACTGTGTAGCGATCTGCCCCCCACAATACGACTCACCCCAGATGCCAGTTAAGGGGGACTTAAAGAAAGCACCCAACCTATTCGAACCAGGGACCAAACTTGCATTCATAGGACCGACGGCAAAGATTAAGAGGCTCTCTTCGCCTAAAGGATCAGCTCCTTTCTTGCTCCTTTCTATGAGTATCTTTGCCGCAAAACCCTTACCGCCTACATATCTCTTGCACCACACCTCCTTCAATTCTTCTTTCACGATCTTCTTATTACGAAGATTTATCGTCAGAATTCTGCCAGCATATCCGCAAAGCATAAACTTACCCCTTCCCTCCACTAGGCTGCTTAAACAAACGGCACTACTCTTATATATCGTGTCCCCCGCTCACGATCATCGAGATGAGGAGCGGGTTGAAAGCAACTAGGCGAACGCTGGCTGAGATGGTAATCTTTTCGGCTCTCGTCGCAGCCGCCACTATGGTCTTTAGTGTTTATGTGCCCGCTACTCGAGGATATTTTAATGTAGGCGAAATTATGGTGTATACAAGCGCTCTCCTCATGGGTCCAGCTGTAGGGGCTTTTGCAGGCGGCGTAGGTTCTATGATTGCTGATATAACGTTAGGCTACACCCACTATGCTCCAGCGACTCTTGTGATCAAGGGCGCGGAGGGATTTATTGTTGGCTACTTAAGTAGAAAGATTGTGCACTATCCAAAGACCGCGTGGAGGGTTTTCAGCTCAGCTGCAGCTGTAGCTGTAGGTCTGCTTGTGTGGACAGTAGGAGCAAACTATTACTCAGGAGAAGTGGAGCTAAGTTTAGGACTCCCGACGCTAAGTTCCCTGCAACTTACTTTCTTCATCCCACTCATCTTCTGGGCTATAGCCGCAGCTTTAACTCTACTCTTAATAATACTGGTCTGCTTCGTCACAGATCCATATATCGGTTGGACTGTTGGTATAGTGTTAGCTGGCGGTGTGGTGATGGTCCTAGGCTACTTCCTTTACGAGACATACCTCTTCGGGTTAGGGGCTGCGCTTGTGGAGGTTCCGATTAATATTGGGCAGGTTACCATTGGTCTTATTGTATCTGTGCCTCTTGTCCGCGTTGTGTCGAAGATCATACCGAAAAATATTCTCTAAAAGTGTGAAGGAAAACCTCCTCATCTAGTTTAACTATTTACAGCGCTACACACTTAAGGCGATAAACATAAATCGAAGGGGTTTGTGACGCAATATTGATGATCTCTCTCGTGGCTACAGTAGGTTACGCAAAAGGAGTTAAAGCCGCGGATATCGCTGGTGTAGAAGTTAAAAGGGGAACGGCGCTCGTGAAAAGAGGCTTCGCCCATATGCAGAAACATGGTGTAATAATGGATGTCACTAACGTTGAGCAGGCGCAGATAGCCGAGGAGGCAGGCGCAGTCGCAGTCATGGTTCTTGATAAGCTGCCTTATGATGTGAGGAAGGCTGGTGGTGTAGCAAGGACAGCCAGCCTAAAGGTTATTGAGGAAATCTTAGACCACATAACAATACCGGTGATGGCGAAGTGTAGAATAGGCCATACCTATGAAGCTAGGGTTCTTGAGGAGATCGGTGTAGATATGATCGATGAATCAGAAGTACTTACACCAGCCGATGAAGAGCGGCACATCTGGAAATGGGATTTCACAACACCCTTTGTATGTGGAGCCAGAGACTTGGGCGAAGCTTTAAGAAGGATTGAGGAAGGCGCATCCATGATTAGGACTAAAGGTGAACCTGGAACCGGGAATGTTGCGGAAGCCGTCAAACACATAAGGATTGTGAACAACGAGATTAGGAGGCTGAGGATACTTTACGAGAGCGGAGATGAGCAGGAACTCATCAAAGCGGCAAGAGACCTTAGGGTATCTTACGATCTGGTCTTAGAAACCGCTAGGCTGGGTAGGCTTCCTGTTGTGAACTTCGCAGCAGGAGGGATAGCTACCCCAGCTGACGCAGCACTTATGATGAACCTGGGCTGCGACGGCATCTTCGTAGGCTCAGGTATATTCAAGTCAGCCGACCCAAAGGAGAGGGCTAGAGCGATAGTCTTAGCGACCACCTACTACGATGACCCTAAGACCGTAGCAGAAGCGCAGAAGATGATCGACGAAAGCAAGTCTATGCTTGGTCTCGACATCAAGAACCTTGAGCTGAGGATGCAGGAAAGAGGAACGGTTTGAAGCTGAAAATAGGTGTTTTAGGTATACAAGGCGCGATAGAGGAGCACATAGCAGCAACTAACCAAGCGTTGAAAGAATTAGGTAGGGAAGGAGAGGCGGTTCTCGTCAAAAAAACTGAGGAGATTAAGAGCATACACGGCCTTATAATCCCAGGTGGTGAAAGCACGGTAATAGGGTACACATCCCTACTCACAGGCCTCTTCGGCGCCATCAGAGAGAGGGCGATGCAGAGCATGCCTATTCTAGGCACTTGCGCTGGCCTTGTTCTGCTCGCAAAAAGGGTGTATGATAGGGCCGTTGGTGAGGTGAAGCAGCCGCTACTAGGTCTATTAGATGTTACTGTTGAGAGGAACGTCTTCGGTAGGCAGAGAGAATCTTTTGAAGCTAGATTGAGAGTTGAAGGGGTAGAGGGCGGCGACTACCCAGCCGTTTTCATAAGAGCGCCGGTGGTCAAAGAAGTCGGCGGAAACGTGAAGGTGATATGTAGGCTCGGCTCAACGGTAGTTGGTGTAAAGCAAGATTTAATACTCGGTCTATCCTTCCACCCGGAGCTAACTAGCGACCTCAGAATCCACAAATATTTCATAAAGCTAGTTGAAGAAACATCTACAAGTAGTTAACCTTTCTTCATAAACTCGGAAGAATCCACCGTATAGCACCTAAAAGTCATCAATGTTGATCTCAAAGTGGAAATTGTTGATACGACCCCACAAACATTCATCTGATTAAGAAGTGGNGTGTGGAAGCAACTATAGAAGCCCCGCTTCTTTTTTAAGTTGGGTGAANTAAACTGCGAAGGGTCTGTAGGCCAAGTGTGACCATTTTCCAAATGGAACTTCAATCAACAATCGTAGATCAAGGATTACATGCGCTGCAAAGCTAATGTATGTTGGTAACGGCATATTCATTGCGATGAAGACGTGTATGAGGATGCCTGTTGTAGCTATAAGTAGGAGCAGCAGGAGGAATATCCAGTCTGTATGGTGAGAGTACTTTCTATACTCCTCTTTCTTCAACAACCTGCTTATGATTGCGTATAGTGTTGCATAGGCTATGCCTGCAAAACCGATATAGCCAGCTAAGCGTATCGGGTTATTTAATGGAAGGGTTTCGTTGCGTAGCGAGAAAGGCAGTAGGACGGCAAAGAGTACAAACACTATTGTGTAACTCCACATGGTTATGAGGTGGTTGATCCAAGCGCGTTTTGATGTACATTTAGAGTAGCCTGCTTGCACTAGGAATTCTGTGATTAAGTGTTTAAGTGCCTTAAAGTATGCAATTGGAGGTATGCGCTTATTACCACTACTCTTCTTCACCGTAAACCAATACATTCTTCCAACATTGCTGAGAAGTATGGCACCAAGTATTCCACCACAAATTAGATCAGCGGTATGCACGATCTCTACTGGCGCAAAAGAGGTGAGGTCAACCCTATCTAAGACAACAGGACCGTGTAGGAACCACACCAAGAGTATACCTAGAATCGCCAAACCTAAGGTGATTAGCGCTGATGCCTTCGCAGAGGTGTAGAGTAGGCGTGAGACACCGGTCCAATCGTAGCTTGTTATCAGATGGCGTCTCATAGACATAATGGCTTCACCCGGCTCAACACCTTTAGGGCAGCTCTTGGAGCAGTCGCCGCAGTAGTAGCAGAGCCAGGGTCCGGTGTGCTTAAGCCTCTCCTCCCTCCCTTCATCTCTACTATCTACTGTAAAGCGGTAGAGTGCTGTAACCTGCGCTGGTCCTGGGAAGCTTTCGTTTGATTTAACTACTGGGCAGGCTGAGTAGCAGAGCCCGCACTTTATACATAATGTGGTATTCCAGTATTTCTGAAGGGCCTCAGGCGTCTGAATAAACTCTGTCTTTTCCTTCATAGCTTCCTCTGGTTTTATGAGGTATGGTTTAATCGGCTTATACTTCTCGAAGAAGGGTTTTAGATCTGGGACAAGATCTTTGATCATCGGTAGGTTCTGTAGCGGCATAACCGTTATGGTGTCTGTGCCTAGATTGAGGAGTTGTGTGTAGCAGGCTAAAACGTGTTTTCCATTTGCTATAACCGCGCAGCTTCCACATAGACCCATTCTGCAAGAGTGCCTTACAGTCAGCGTTCCATCTAGGTTATCTCTGATGTAGAGGAGAGCGTCGAGTAGCGTCATGCCTTTTTTAGCAGGCACTTTATATGTCGAGGTAACATACTGCTTCTTCTCCGGATTATATCGCACTACGTTAAGCGTAACCATCTTAGCTTCTTCCAAGATCCGCGCTCACCTCAATACTTTCTTTCAACAGGCTGCCATTTGGTTATCGTAACAGGGGCATAGTCGATTCTAGGCCCATCTACTGTATAGTACACTAGAGTATGCTTGAGCCAGTTTACATCATCGCGCTTTGGGTAGTCCACTCTAGAGTGGGCGCCTCTAGACTCCTTTCTGTTCAGGGCTGAAAGAGCGGTAACCTCAGCCAGCTCGAGCATGCAGTCGAGTTCAAGCGCGTTTATCAAACCTAAGTTAAACACCCTCGAACTATCTTCAACCTTAGCCCTCTTGAACCTCTCTTTTAAAGCCCTTATCTCCCTAACGGCTTCTGTCAAACCTTTTTCGTCTCTAAAGATCCAGACCTTTTCGTTCATAACATTCATCATCTGCGTTCTAATCTCTGAGACCCTCTCACCACCCTCGTTCCCCAGTATCTGGTCAAATACACGCTTCTCCTCCTTAGCAAGCTTATCTTTGGGTAAATCGGAAAACTCCGATTTTAGAGCGAGTTTAGCGGCCTCCTCACCAGCTACAGCTCCGAAGACCAAGCACTCCGCTGTAGAGTTTGAGCCGAGTCTGTTAGCGCCGTGTAGGCTTAGGCAAGAGCATTCTCCAGCAGCGAATAGGTGGGGTAAGGGTGTTTCTGTCTTTATATTCGCTCTTATACCACCCATCGTGTAATGTGCAGCTGGTGCTATTGGTATGGGGTCGTGTACCGGATCTATGCCCAAAAGTCTTTGCGTTACTTCACGTATATAGGGTAGGCGCTCATTAATCTTCTCCTCACCTAGGTGAGTGAGGTCAAGCGCTATGTATGGGCCGTGTGGCCCCTCAAAAGCCCGCCCCTCCAATATCTCAGTCATCTCAGCTCTAGCGACTATATCACGTGGAGCGAGTTCCATCATCTTTTTCGCATATCTTTCCATAAACCTCTCACCTTTCTTATTTATGAGGTAGCCACCCTCCCCACGTGCTGCTTCGCTAATCAACACCCCACTAGGTACAAGACCAGTTGGGTGGAATTGGACGAACTCCATGTCCTCTAGAGGTACACCAGCCCTATAGGCTAATACCATGCCGTCGCCTGTGGCTGTGTAGGAGTAGGTTGTGAAGCGGTAAATTCTACAAGCCCCTCCAGTAGCCATTATTATCGCTTTAGCACGAAAAGCGCTCATCGTGCCTGTTTTAAGGTCGATCGCTGTAAGGCCTTTTGCACGCCCCTCCTCAGCTATCAGAGATGTTACGTACCACTCGTCATAAAACTTTATGTTATCGTATGCTATCGCGCGCCCATATAATGTGTGCATCTCTTGGAAGCCTACTAGATCCGCTGAGTAGCAAGCTCTAGGGAAGCTATGCCCACCAAAAGGTCGCTGCGCTATCTTACCATCAGGGGTTCTACTCCAAGGCATACCCCAATGCTCAAGCCTAACGATCTCCTCACTTATTCTTTTAACAAAAAATTCAACTATATCTTGATCCGCTAAAAAGTCGCTTCCCTTCACAGTATCCCAAGCATGCATTTCATGGCTGTCTCCCTCCTTCATAACCGCAGCAGTCCCGCCTTGCGCGCAAATAGAGTGTGACCTCGTAGGATACACCTTTGAAATAACGGCTATATCAATATCCTTACTGACTTCCGATGCAGCGACTGCCGCTCTTAAACCAGCAAGCCCAGCACCTACAATTACTATGTCGTGAGTATTAACTTCCAAGACCTTCCACACGTTCCATCTTAGATGCTATATAAGGCTTTTACGCCTCCATTTCTTCAAATTTTTTAAAGAATGTTTGGAACTCTTGACCAATAGGAAGCCATTAGCTAACAGATGGTAACACTTAAATCTGTACACTGAATCAATAAAATAGATGGCTAAGGTGAGTAAGGAGGTTCTTAAGAGGCTTACAGCCCCTGAGCTTAGAGAGATCGTAAGAGAAGAGCTTACAGCAGCTCTACAGCCGATTCTCCTAAAGATTGAAGAGATGGATAAAAGGATACAGAACCAGCTAAGTGAAGTGGATAAGCGGTTAACAGCTAAGATAGATGAAGTAGATAAGAGGCTAACAGCTAAGATAGATGAGGTAGATAAAAGGCTCACGATAAAAATCGAGGAGATGGATAAACGCATAACTTCTGAGATCAGCATGCTAAGAACGGAACTACAATACGCACCAAGAGTTGCAGTACTAGAGTCGAAGCTCAGCGAGTTAGAAAAGAAGCTCAGCAAAACAGAGAGATGAGTGTAGGTGGTTCTTGTTACGGCTTCTCTCGTTTAGCGGCTTCTATTATCTTCAGAGCTTTTTTCACAACATCCACAGCATCCTTACCTAATATAACTATCATAGCCTCCTTTCCCCAATCCCCTCTATGGAAGATAAGATCAGGTACGGTGCCGACCTTCTTTATCGCTTCCCTTGCCCCCCATTTCGTGGTTTCGCCCTCAACAGCTTTCACTTCAGGAGGCTCTTTAGATCTATCGTAGTCTGAGCATTGGTATCCTAGTCTTCGAGCGACATCGAGCAAGTTTTCATCAAACTTGATATTCAAAGCTGCTCTAATTGATGGTGTATACTCTGAGACCGCCAATAAGGTGGAGGCAAGGTGCCTCGACGCACCAAACTTTGGGCATCCTGATGCTTTAGCCCTACCCATAGCGTTGACAATTCTACCCGGAATCGCCGCTACATCCTCAACTGTTTCTGGTTCTGGTAGCGCCATTGCGATGTTGGTTTGGCACTCTGGTATGTATTGCGCGAAGGCTGAATTTGCCTCAAGCAGGCTTACAGCCTCACTAATCTTCTCTAAGACCCTCGTCTTCTCCGCATCACGCACCACCTTACCAAGAGGTGAGACTGGTGTAACACCTGAGCCAACCTTTTCGCCAAAAGTAATGGCATCCTCCACAAAGCGCTTCGCCCCCTCGACCGCTTCATAGATATCGTAGCCTTTCGCTAAGTAGGCTGTGATGGCTGAGGCGAATGTGCATCCTGTGCCGTGTGTACCTCCGCTAACCCTTCTACCCGCATATCTTCTGACCACGCCATCGTAGTATAGGGTGTCGATACATTCGTCTCGCTCTAAATGCCCACCCTTCACCACAACAGCCTTTGGCCCTAGGGCTGCTATCTTCTTAGCGGCTTCCTCGGCGTCTTCTAGGCATTTTATGCTCATCTTCGCTAGCCTCTCTGCTTCTGGTAGGTTGGGGGTTACGATCGTTGCTAATGGTAGTATCTTTTTGATCAGCGCTTCTTCAGCATCCTCCCTTAGTAGTTTAGCTCCGCTCTTAGCTACCATCACAGGATCAACAACTATCGGTACTTTTAGCTGGTTGAGCTCTTCAGCAACCGCTTCGATTATGTCGCGGGTGTAGAGCATACCGGTCTTCACAGCATCAACCCCTATATCTGATACCACAGCCCTTATCTGCTCCCTTACGATCTGAGGGTCTATGGGTTGAACCGTTGTGACGCTGAGTGTGTTCTGCGCTGTTACCGCTGTGATAGCACTCATACCATACACCCCTAGGGCTGCGAAGGTTTTGAGGTCTGCTTGTATACCAGCTCCACCGCTTGAGTCCGAGCCTGCTACGGTGAGGGCTCTAGCTATGCGCTTCACAAATATCACCTCGCTATCAGTTGAATACGCTTCTGAAGTTTTGCTAAGGCTATGTTGAGGGCTGCTGCTATAAGCATACTGGGTAGGGTGGCGCCTAGCCAAGGTAAGTAGGTTGTTATTAGTATGTAAACCGTGAAGCCCGCTACCCAAGAGGCTATAGCAGAAATATTAACGCCTCTGCTATACCAGTAGTCACCCCTTTTGGTGTAGAGCTGCTCTATATCTATTCTCTGCTTCGCTAGGATGTAGTGGTGGCTCAGCACAACCCCGAAGATAGGTGAGAAGGTGGCTCCTATCCACAGAAGGAACCAGATGTAGTTTTTGATGTTGATAAAGAGAGCTAGCGCTGCACATAGGCCTCCGATCAGCAGCATAAGCACCCACTGCTTCAGCTTAGGTAAGTTGTTCTGCACAGATACTGCCGCTGAATACACATCTGCGAAGCAGTTATCCAACTCATATACGAGGATGAGCAGCAGGGCCGGTGCGCCTAAGAAGATGTAGCCGAATGAGCCTACGATGTCCGCTGAGCCAGTCGCTAAGAGGAGGATGCTGCCTATTGCGTAGCCTACGATGTTACCAACCGCGAACCCCACAAATGTGCCTAGAAAACCTCCCTTCGGTGTGCTAGCGAACCTATTGTAGTCTGCCGCTAGCGGCATCCAAGAAAGGGGCATAGCTATAACGAGGTCAAGCGCCAGCAGAAGAGGAAGACCGCCTTCAGCCTTAGCACCCATAACTCTGCTCAACCCTCCGTTCTGAAGAGCCCAGAAGGTTACCCAAGCCGCTGAGCCGTAGAGCAGCCAAAAGGCGAATCTCTCAAGCCACTGCTTAACTACAAGCAGCGGGCCACCTATCCCCATAAGTATGGTGAAGATTGTGAAGACTATCACCCAGAGCCAGTAGGCTGAAAAGCCCGCTGCTGTTGACGAGATTAAGTCCCCTGCCTCCGCCATCACCGCTATCTCAAGCGTACCCCAGCCTATGAGCTGAACTACATTAAGCCAGGTGGGGAAGTAGGAGCCTCTTATGCCGAAGGAGGGGCGGAGAGAAACCATGGTTGGTACACCATACTTACTGCCTATCATGCCAGCTAAAGCGAGCGGTATGGTCCCTATGAGTGTGCCTACTATGATCACTATTAGTGAGGTTAAGAAGTCTAATGAGGGTACAAGTAGAGCGCCAGCTTGATACACCAGTAGCCCAGTACCTAGGCTGGTCCAGAAGACCGCCAGATCTATAGCGCGGAGGACTCTTTGGCTTTGGGGGACTGGGGTTATACCCCATTCAGGGGGTTTACGAATCTTCATCTAAGAAAGCGGCGCGATAAAATCTATTTATAACCATGTTGATAAGTGACTTATTGAATGAAGCCGCCATGCGAAGTAGCGGTGAAAGAGTTACTCCCGCTTATAAGGGCTCTTGTAGCAAAGGAGCTTAAAGCCAGAGGGCTCAGCCAAGCCAAGATCGCAGATCTAATAGGCGTAACTCAACCAGCGGTAAGCAGCTATCTCAAGCTTAAGGTAGATAAAGAGCCTCTCTACTCAGAGGAGGTAGTGACCCTCTCTAAGTGGCTTGCTTCAAGCTTAGTCTCAGGCACTTTACAATCTTCAGAGGCTGTGAAGAGCATCTGTATTCTCTGCACTAACCTAAAGTGCCAAGGCTCTCTTTGCTTAACTCACAAGAAGAGGGTTCCAAGTCTGGGGGCAGAGGGCTGCGATATCTGCCTACAGCTCTACTCGAAGGGTCTGCCAGTCGCGGATAGGAAGCAGGCTGTCTTAAGCAACCTTAAGGCCGCTGTAAACCTCATTCAAACATCTAGGGAGTTCGCAGCACTAATACCAGAAGTTCTAGTGAATATTGTTGAAGCCATTCCTGATGCGAAGAGCGTTAAAGATGTGGCTGGTATACCTGGGCGTATAGCGAAGGTTGATGGTGCGCCTAGAGCCTTTATGCAGCCTGAGTTCGGGGCATCAAAGCATCTTGCTTCTGTTCTGCTTGCCGCTATGCAAGTTAACCCAAGTATTCGCGCAGCTATTAACATAGCGTATAATCGGTTTGTTAAAGAAGCTTTTGAGCAACTTGGTTTCCGGGTTTATGTATTAAGTAGGTGTGAGCCACCTACAAATACTGAGGCAGCGCAAGCTCGTGTCGTTGAGGAGGTTTTAAATTTAGGGAGGCGTGGTGAGCCCCTACCAGACGTGTTTGTAGACGCTGGGGGCTACTGGATCGAGCCAGCATCTTACATCTTTGGTGTTGACGCTGTTGATGTCGCGCAGAAGGCTATAAAGGTGGCTGAGGTTGTCGCTCGTTTACGATCTAGCTCTATTGGTTGATCACTTGTTGTAGTTTCGCCTTATTTCAGAGACCCGCTTTAAACCTAACATTCTTATAACGCTGGTTAGCCTGCTTACATATGCGATGTGTTATAGTCAAGCCTTCTCCCGAAGCTGCGTCTCAGATAGAAGTGTTGTGCGCCCTTATCTCAGAATCCCTCCCCTCATTCATAGAGGGTAAGTATTCGGTTGAGGTTAAAGAGGGAGCCATCGAAATCTGCACACCAGATGTTGTTGAGGTGGCTGAAATCGTCTCCAAATTCTCTGGTGTGGCCTATGCTGCGTTGGCTGAGAAAGTGAAAACGGATTTTGATGAGGTGCTGCAAGCGTTGGTTGGTGCTGGTGAAAAGTGTATATTTGATAACGAGCGCTTCTCTGTGAAGGTGGAGGCGCAGCAAAACCTAGGCTACAGAGCCTCTGACCTACAAACCCTAGCCCTCTCAACCCTCATAGGTAAGGTTAGCGGTAGAGGAGCCAGACCTGACGAGAAAAGGCCTGATAAGGTTGTCTACGCGCTCGTATCGAAGGAAGCAGCATACGTCTTTACACACCGCTACCTAGGCCCAGGCGGGCTACCATCGGGTGCTTCAGGGGGTTGCGTAATATTGGTTGAGCCGACGGTGAGATCTCTGGTTGGGGGCTGGCTTGTGCAGCGGGCTGGCTTTACACCCAACTACCTAGTCACTAACTACCCTTCTCAGCCTGAGGCGCTCTACCGCTCCATCGAGAACCTCGCTTTACTTAGATGTTGTGTAGCTAAGAGGAGCCTACAGCTACTTTATGTGGATGTGGGTAAGCGTGGTAGGGTAGGTGGTTCAGAGCAGGGCTTCAGCTGGTCTAATCTTGCTGCTGCGTTAGGTGTCAAGGCTGCTGTGAAAGAGAAGATAGGCACCTTCTGTATGTCGCTGGGTCTCGGTGGCAGAAGCTTACAGAATGTGCTTAAGTATGCTTGTAGGGATGGTGTGAACATACTTTCACCAGCCTCCTTTTTTACTGAGGAGGAGCTTATGGCTTATGCGAAGAAGATCGGTCTCCAGCGAACCCTACCTTTGGATGTTGGTGAAAGCAGGTTGACTGTTTTAGATGAGTCAGGTAGACCTATTTCTGATTTGGATGAAGCTGCTGAATACCTTCTTAAGAACGTTTCGAAGGTTGATTTAACGGACGGGTTTTTAGACGCGCACAGGCTTACAGATGAGCTATCTTAACGCATCCATCACCGCGTTAACCAGTCTATCTAACCCGTTATACTTCGACGCCTCTTTCGAGAGGCTCTCAGCCCTACTCTTAAAGCTGCTTGTTGAGTAGAGTTTGTTTATTGATTCGCAGATATCCTTAGGTTGCGCTGTGAGCGGGTCGAGCCAAAGGGCTACACCAAGCCTAACCATCTTCTGCGCGTTGCAGAACTGTTCGCTGTGGTCTGCTATAGGTATGATGAGCATAGGCTTACCGAGCAGCAGCGCCGAGCCTAAGGTCGAGTGACCACCTCTCACCACAAGTATGTCTGAGGCTTGCATAAGTTGCTCGTTAATAGGGCACCACTCAAAATAGTAGGTTGAGTTGATGCGTTTAACCTCAGTACTCCCGTTTGGTCTACCCTCAGATATCACGACTTGAAACTCGTTCAGATGTTTGGTTGCAGCTAGCAGCTTCTTTATCAGCGCCGGTTTTGTGGAGGACGGTCCGCTGATGTGCATGAATACCAGCGGCTTCTTCTCATCTAAACCAATCTTGATTAGAGCGTCTTTAACCTCCTCGGCGCTCTTCCTCGATGGTTGAATTATGAAGCCTATGTACTCAGCCTTTCTTCTTGCGGCTGAGATCCACCAGAGGTTCTCTTCGGATATAGTTAGGGGCGGTGGGAGGTCTGGGAAGAAGATCTTGTCGGCTAGGTTCCAGAGTTTACCTAAGATCTCGTTTAGGAGGCGTTCGATGGGTTTTGTGCGCTTACTCCTCTTCTTAGGTGGTAGGAGTATGCGTAGCTGGTTTGTGACAACGAAGCACTTTAACCCTAGGCTCTTAGCGGCTATTACCGCTGATAAGCGTGAATCTGAGACCACAAGGTCTGGTCTCCAGCGCCTCATAATCTTCCTCTCTACCACGACTTGGCGGATGAATGTAGCTATGTGCCAAGGGAGCCTCTTGGAAGTCCTAAGAAGCCCCTCGAACTTGCCTGAGGCTGTCCAACCGACATCCAACCTCGGCACTCTGAAGCAGAGGAACCCCCTCTGCTTAACATACTCAGCCCCTTCACCGTAGGATGAGAAGGCTACCTCGACTCCCATCTCTCTAAGCTTCGATGCTACAGCAACCATTCTAGCGGCGTGACCCAGCCCGGATCCGAAGATGGGGAAGTAGACCCTCTTCAAACCGAGCCTTAAATCAGCTTTCTCCTAACAACCCTACCATTAGGCTCCTCTTCAGTGAAGACCTCTGCCTCGAAGCGGTAGATCTTCGTTTCTGGTAGGAGCCAGACGTCCGGGGGTGCGCCTGCCTTCATACAAGCATAGGAGAGGAACTGCTCTGCATCCCAACCCTCCTCCACGGGGACTTGTGGTAGTAGGAGCCCGCTCAGAAACCTGTATTCGACGATCAGCCCGTCTCTACCTATCTTTATTAGGTTGGGGTACTCTTTGGGTGATGAGGCTCTGAGCCTCTCTGGCTTCGTCAAGACGCTCACCTCGAAGATAAGTTTGCTGAACTCCTCTGGCTTAACGGGTTCGAAGCGTGGGTCTGATGTGGCGGCGCTTATAGCAGCCTCCACCAGCGCATCACACAGCGGTATGTTGGGTTGAACCAAGCCTATGCATCCCCTTAACTCATGCTCCTTACCTCTTACCGCGTTTATCGTGACAAAGACCCCGCGTTTTTCGCTGAACCTTCTTTGAAAATCCTCGTCCAACTCTATCCTCCTACCATTAACTACGTATTCTTCCGCCGCCCGCCTAGCGGTCTTAACTAGGAGGTAGCCGTCTTCATCGCTAAGCCCAGCCATAGCCACCACACTATCCTTAGGGTATCCTTTAAGCCTTAAGGAGCTGTCTTACTCGCCTATCGAACTCTCTGATTCTGCGCCAGTGGCTCCCGATCCAATACAGTTTACCACACTCCACACACCTATAATATCTCCTCCCACATCTTTGAGCCGCATCCACCTCATCTGGGTCGCAGGCTTCTAGTATCCCGTTGCAGACTGGGCATCTGGAGCCCTCGGCCTTCAGCTCAGGCGGCTCTACGCCGAGCTTCTTGAATACTTCAGCCGCTCGTTGCGCGTCGTCTTTGCCGAGGAGTAGGCAAGCCTTCACTCCTTTTTTCAGGGCTGTTAGATAGAGGTCTCGGTCTGAGGTTAGGAGCCACCTGTCTTCCTCAGCCGTCTTGGCGAGTAGGTCTTTGTCGTCGAGCCTCGTATCGTAGATGACGTCGTAGCCGTAGATCCTCAGCTTTCTAGCGAGGCTTCCGTGCATGGAATCTACGATGAAGCGTGGTGTTATCTGTAACCTACCTCCTTCCCTCTCCCTCTAGCTGCATAAGCCTTTCAAAAATGTTGTCTCTGTTCACCACACCGAACACCTTACCCTCTTTGACGAGTGGGAGGGTGTTGGCTCCGCTGCTCCTCATAAGCCTAGCAGCCTCCTTCAAACTCTCTTCCCCGCTCAAGGCTACGTTGAGCCTCCTCATCGCGTCTACTACGAGCAGCCTCTTGATGAATGTGTCGAAGTGCCTTATCTGATCGATCCTAAGGAGGTTAAATAGGGTGAAGGCGGCTTCCCGCTCACCAATAACCCCAAGCGGTCTATCGGCCTCAACCACAACGAGCTCTCGGGCAGGCGTTTTGCTGAGCTTCTCAAGAGCAGATGAGAGCTTAGACCTTGGGCTTATGGTTAGGTAAGAGGGGGATACAAACTCTTTACAGCATAGGTTTGATTTCGACATAAGCGGTATGAGGAGCAGCTTGGTCACCAACCCCCTCACAACACCATCATCTCCAACTACTGGCAGCGCAGACACATTATGTTCTAGCATCTTCCCAGCAGCCTCTCGGGCACTCTCCTCCGGGTGTGCGGTAATTATGTTGGGTGAGGTGAAGGCTGCGACAGAGAGCGATGTCGGTGAGACCCCGCTCATCCTTTTAGAGGAGAGTTTAGAGAAGATGTCCTTTAACGTAACCACACCCACAACCTTAGAGTCTGAGACCACAACCACCCTATCTACATTATACCGCCTCATCAACTCTATAGCGACTGGAATCTTCTGAGCCTTACCCACGATGTAACTAGGCTCTAGATGTAGCTCAGAGACTCTTGTGGCCTTAAACCTCAAGCTCTTTGACAAGCTTCAAAACCTCCAACTTCGAGAAGATCCCAGATAGGTTCTTTCTCTTATCTAATACTGGCAACCCACCTATCCTCGCGCTGCTCATAAGTGATGCGGCATCCACAACCGAAGCCTCCTCTGAGATGTAGTGGAGTGGGCTCTTCATAACATCCTCAGCGTATGTTAAACCAAGATACCTTATCCTCCTACTAGGTTGGGGTGCTTCATTATCGTAGACGATGCCCTTCTTCTTAGGCGGTGCTACTCTCACGAAAGCTAGGTCTGTTGGTGTGATTATACCTATAGGTCTGCCCTCAGCGTCAACGACTACGACTCTGCGGCTTGGTGTTTCCATAAGCAGCTTGATCACGCGGTTGATGGTGTAGAGCGGCTTTACTACCGCTACCTCCCTACACATATAATCCTTAACCTTCTTAGAGGGGTCGCCGTGCTCCATCAAGCACCTTGTAAGATCGGTCGTTGAAATCATACCGATAACCTTGCCCCCCTCACCACTGGAAGCCCCGTTACTCCGTTACTCAGCATGGTCTCAGCCGCCTTAGAGATCGGTTCATTAGGTGTAATGGTCAAGACTGGTTTTGACATAACCTCCCACACACCAGTGCATTCAAGGGGTCTGCGGCGCCAAGGAGGGCCACCCGGTTTAAGCGCTAAGGCTAGATCGGTTCGGCTGACTATGCCCACTAGCCTACCCTCATCATCTATAACAGGCACCCTCCCAACACGCCTCCTAAGCATAACGTTCCTAACCGTTGCAAGAGTATCAGAAGGGGAGACTACCGCTACGAGAGGCGTCATGTAATCAGAGACTTTAATCATGTTAGCACGCAGCCAAAAATTCTATTCTTCAGAGGGTAGCTCGGCGGGTTCTTGTGAAAACTCGCTTCTACAATCCTCGCAGAGAAACTTACCATCCACCTCGATGAGCGTGTCAGACCATTCACCGCAGGAGTCACAGTACCCTGCGAGAGGGCTTTTGACTCTAAGAGATTCCCCTACTGTTATCCTCACCTTCTCCGACAGCAGAGCAACCAGCTCTGGTGTGACAGCATTCAGATCCGTGGTAGTTATTATGCCTACAAGCTCGTTCTTGTAGACTACACCGAGCTTCTTTATGTTCAGCCTACGCATGATCCTTGCCGCCTCAGTTATATCACTTCCAGCGTCGATTGTGTGTAGAGGCTTAGAGGCGATGTCGCCTACCTTCACTCTGCTCGGCTTAAGGTCTTCGGCAACAACCTTCCTCACAATATCGCTCTCTGTCACTATACCTATCGGCTTACCGTTCTCGGTAACCACCACGCTACCTATCTTGTAGCGAGCCATCTTCTTAGCGGCTTCTCTAACTGACTCGCTGATTTCAGATGTTATCACCGGGCTGTTCATAACTTCCCTTACGAGTATCTTTGTCCTGATCATCGGCTCCGAAGCCAACCTCTACCCCACCCATAGAAACAGAACCCCTTCTTTAAGCCTTTTGCCCCACAAGATACTGTGTGTTGGTGTAGATCGTTTTCTGCAAAAAGATCTGTAGCGATTTGATTCGGAGAGGCTCGAACTCAGTCTAGCAGATCCTGCGGGTTTCTCCGCTATGCTTTCAGCTGATTGAGCACTTCTTCCAATGCTTTGACTGCGTTTTCGAGTTTACTCTGCATTTTGCTGACCTTCTCTTGAAGCTCGGCTTTTTCCCGCTTCTCCTTCTCGATCTCAGCCTTTAACCTTTCGATCTCTTCTCTTGATGATGGGGCTTCGGCTTCTCTGACCATGAATGTGAGGACTTTTTCGCCTTTAAGGAGCATTTCATAGGTCTCTCTTACGAGTTTTCCAGCTTCGGTCTTGCCTGTTAAGTGGGCTCTTACGGTTTGCTCACCCCTACCGAGCTCATCAGCTATCTTTGAGGTGCTCATGCCAGCTTTCTCCCTTGCGAGGGCGCCTGCTGCGACCGCTAGTGAGTCGATCCAGGTTATGCGGTCTTTTGGGTTTGCGCTACGCATCTTTTCGACGACGTCTTTTCTTGAGACAGTTCCTAGGAGCAGGACTGCTTCAAGCTTTTGAATGTCCTCTCGCCCCAACGGTTTTAGGGGTACTTCTATTTCGCTCACGCGCCTTCACCTCCTTCAGCAAACCCTCTAGGTGTTATTTTTACGGTTTTATCCGCGTAGACTATTATTCCTTTACTTGTTATTTCGAATGGGTGTCTCCTCATGGAATGCCCGGTTCCACGCATCTTCCAGACGATTATTGAGCGTTTGAGTTCGCCTTGAAACTCGTCTAAGTCGAGCCTAATGATTCCGTCGGCGGCGTGTTCAACACCTGGTCCGCCAAACCCCCTTTCTGTAACGCTTACCTGTGAGACAAGGAAGCCTGTGCAACCTAAGCCAGCGAGGACCTTTTTTATGAGCATTAATGTTGATCGCGCCATCATAGGCCTGGTCATGTAGAGTGTGGAGACTGAGTCTATGACGACTCTCTGCGCATTCAGATCGGTTATTGCTTGCCGCATGACGTCCAAGAAGCTTGGGGTGTCGTCTGGGTCCTTAACTACGTAGCGCTCCCTCTTAGCCGCTTCACCCACACCAGAGGTGAAGGCGTCCACGATCGCGAACTTCCCCTCCTGCTCATATCTTCTAGGCTCCCATCCGAATCTGTCCATGTTGATTCTGACTTGAATTGGGTGCTCTTCTAGTGTTACGAGGACTCCGGGTTCGTTAAGCGTAAAGCCAGCATGGAGGAACTGCTGACCGAAAATAGATTTGCCAGTACCGGGTCCGCCGGAGAGTAGAACGATGTTTCTCCTAGGTATCCCACCGTTTAGTATTTCGTTCATCCCCGGTATTCCAACATCAACACGGTCACTCATAAGCGAACCTTGGATTGATATAGGTCAGCCTCTATTTTGCTTTTTCTGCAAATTCCTCTGCGATATTGTTATTAGCCAGTGTTTTTACGGCCATATCGTTCTGTGCGCTTTGATTTTAAGGGCACGCCTCCTGTGTGCAAAGTTGAGAACCTGGGGAGTATAAAGGGGGTGTTGAAGCCTGGGTCTTTCCTGCTCTTCGAGGGTTTATATTGCGATAAGGTGTCGCTCTTTTGCGTGGGCGTGTACTTTTGGTTTAGGTGCTTATAATCTGGTGTGGTTTAGGTGGGTTTTTAAAAACAAAAAGGGGTGTGGGGCGGTTTCACCGCCTTCTTACTAGGATGACTATTTCTATTACGAGTGTGATGACTACTAGGGCTGCTACTATTAGTGTGAATGTTGATGATGTTGCTACGCCTGTGTTTATGTTGTTTACTGTGTCTGTTAGTGTGTTTATGCTGCTTCTGAG
>JGI20130J15133_1000889_pt1 | contig 26703 bp, 34 predicted proteins | sample WasSprMetagenome_FD_15133 | JGI IMG/M metagenome (IMG submission 15133) | reverse complement strand
TCCTCCTCAAAGAGCTTGACGATATCCTCAGCTGTAGTAATTGGCAAGAGCCCCCAACATAAGACATTCCTTTAAGGTTTAAAAACCTGACCTACAGGTGTTAGAGTTTATATGTTGTGGAGGAGTTAATAATACCTAACTCGGTATTACTTAACGGAGGTCTGATTATGAAGGCAGCCATACTACACGAACATTCTGAGATTGAGGTTGAGGGAGTTCTGCGGAGGTACCCTAACCTACCTCTTAAGAAGGACCCTCTAGAATTAGTTGATGTTGAGGTACCAGTACCGGGTGATGGTCAGGTATTGATTAGGGTTGAGGCTTGTGGTGTTTGTTATACTGATGTTGATGTTGTTGAGGGTAGGGTCTCATGTAAACTCCCGTTAATTCCTGGTCACCAGATTATCGGTAGGGTTGTTGATTTCGGACCTAATGTTGAGGGTTTAGTAAGTGGTGTTAGGGTAGGTATTGCTTGGGTTGGTAAGACTTGTGGTTCTTGTCACTACTGTAGGGTAGGTCTTGAAAACCTCTGTCCTGGGTTTAGAGGTACTGGATGTGATTTAGATGGTGGTTATGCTGAATTCACTGTTGCGTATGCAGACTACATATACTTAGTCCCTGACAACGTAGATGCTGTGAGTCTAGCACCGTTAATGTGTGCTGGAGCTATCGGTTATAGAGCTCTTAAACTAACTAATATGGTTGACGGACTTAGGTTAGGTTTATTCGGCTTCGGATCCTCAGCACATATAGTTATTCAGATAGCTAGGTACCTATACCCGTCATCAGAGATATACGTGTTCACAAGGTCTAAAGAACATCAAGAACTTGCTAAGAGGTTAGGAGCTGATTGGGTTGGGTCACCCTACGACACACCTCCAAAACCTGTGGATAGGGCTATAGACTTCACACCATCAGGTGAGGTAGTAAGTAGAGCTCTTGAAGTCTTAGCACGAGGGGGTAAGTTAGTAGTTAACGTGATTAGGAAGCAAACACCTATAAACCTAACATATGAGAAACACCTATGGTTTGAGAAGGAAGTCAGAAGTGTTGCAAACATAACTAGAAATGATGTGAGGGAATTACTTGAAATCATTAAGAGGAAACCAGTAGAGATACATGTTGAGGAATATAGATTAGATCAAGTAAATGAAGTCTTAAGAAAGTTAAAAGCTGCTAAGATCAAAGGATCTGCAGTCTTAAGAATTAGTTAACACTCTTAATGACTAAACCTCATAAAAGTAATCCTTACTTAAGTCCTTACCGAGTTGGAAGGCATTAATAAATTCAATCTTGACTGTAGTGAGTAACTCACGTAATTAAATGGGGATACTATATGAGTACTATCCAACCTGGTGGAGACTAAACAAACAGTTACGGTTACAGCTATAACTACTACTATGCAATCATTAACTTACAGAGTAGCATCAGCACTATACTAGCTATATACCCACTACAACCACCGTAGTTAAGTCTATACCTATAACTACGACTGTAGTGAAGACTGAGGTAGTAACGAATTACATCCCAGTAACTAATACCGTAATATGAGGTAGTTAAAGGTACTGAGGTGTTGTAATGGTAAGTACAAACTACTAGTAGTAGGTGTGGTAGTAGGGAGGAGGTTATTTAGAGATGGGAGTTGATGTGTGAAGCCCTTAAACGTTAATATCTTCACGTAATTCCTAGATTTACGGTCAGTTGTATAAGCTTTACATAACTGTTTTACGTAAGATATACTTATATTTCTTGTCTTACAGAATTATTTTATAGGGGCTTAAACATCTAGTATCGTATGTGTTAGAATTCCTCAAGAATTAAAGGAGAGGATGGGGAGGGTTAGTAATGTTAATTGGAGTGAGTTGATAAGGAAGTTCATAGAGGAAACTATATCTCATTTAGAGGCTGAGGAATTGCTTAGAAGGATTGAGAAAGACCTTGAAGATGTTCCAGTACTCCCAGCAGGTACGGTAGCTAGGTGGATAAGAGTCGACAGGGATAGTCATTGACTCCTCCATCCTAGCAAAGTTTATACTGAGGGAGGAAGGGTGGGAAGGGATTAGGGACGTAATTTCTAGGAAGCCCTACACACTTGAATTAGCTATGAAGGANGTAGCAAANGCTATTTGGAGGAGAATTACATTATTAGCTGATATAAGTATTGAAAAGCATTCACACTATTAANTGACCTCCTAGAGATGAAGAAGACTTTACTCATAGTAGAACCTCAAGACCACTACCTAAACCAAGCATTAAAAATAACTGTTGAGAATAAAATATCAATCTATGATGCACTCTTCATAGCTCAAGCAATAACTAAACAAGCTACCCTAGTATCCTCAGATAGAGAACAATGCAGAGTAGCAGAGAAACTTAACATAGAAGTAATTTATGCATAGATTTCCTAACCCTTAATACCCTCCTGAATCATTTTCTCTAACCTTTCAATAAGCCTCCTCCTAACTCCCTGCATCAACGTGTAGAATTCCTCATCATTTAAATCCTTAACAACTTTATCTATATTTTGAGTACTGAGAGCATCTAATATTACTTCACCCATATATAGGGGATCCCAATCAGTTGTGTACTTCCTTAAAATCCTCATGAAGCACTCCTTCTCTAAACGTGAAAATCTCTTCTCCACCTCAAACCTGCAAATCATTTTAGCCTCATATGTAAGTTCATCAACTATAACTTCAGCTAGACCCTCTAAACTACACGATATCCCGCCGTGATTAAGTGACTCTTAACTAATTTAAATATCTTCGGTTTACGCTAGGGTATTTCCTGTGGGGGTCGAGTTATTCTCTACTAAGGGTTTAGAAACAGAGTTTATTAAGTTATTGTTATGTTAAACTCTTTAAAGAGTTTTACGGTTATTTCTCTAGCTCTACGTGCTTTCTCTATGAATTCTCTCGCATGTGTTTCCCTATATATATCGTTTGGTGTTAACCCTCTACCAGGTTCACCATATGTTGATCTACCGTGTTCAGGGGCTACTTCTCTAGCTATAGATGCTAACTCACGTATATCTTCTACCATGTTCTGAGGTATTCTATCTAGTAGTCTTAATAATTGGTTTGAAGGGTCATGACCCCATGTAGGTACTTCGTAGAGAGCTATTATAGCTTTTACGAAATTCTCAATCGCTAATTGAGTGAAGTGTACTGTTGATACCCAATCACCAATGTCTAACATCCTCTCAGCTCTTACTAAGTGGTTGGACGCTAGTTTAAAACGGTATTGAGCTTCTACTAATGGGTCTATACTCAAACTATCCTCACCTTCTCTAACGGTTTCGGTAGTATCCAGTAGTAGGCCTTCCCATCCTTAACCTTCTTAAGCCCTACCTCTACAACCTTCCTCCTAACATTACTTAGGAATCCCTCAATCACCCCAACCCTATCGAGAATTACTACAGCATCTACGTAGATATTTAGTAAGAGTGGGGTCACTACATCCGGTTTTAAGAACTCATTAAGACTCATATCAATTAACGTTATAGAATCAAATACATCACCTAAACGTTCTATGATGAGTCTATATAAATACCTCCTCCTCTCTACTAAATCTATGATAGGTAAGTCACTATGTAGTATGAGGAGGTCTACATCACTATACTCATTAGCCTCACCCCTAGCAATAGAACCGAATAGTAGGACAGCCTTAATATACGTAGGTAAATCACTTAACCTCCTACGAAGCTCGAATAATACGTAATCTCTAGACCTAGTACTTAGGGAAGACCTTAAACTAATACCCACACCACACACCCTAAAGACCTACCCCTAAGAACTAAGTAGGATACTACACTAATTAAACCCTATCAACCTAACACTAAAGACATGAACTACGTATGAAGGCGTAACTTAGGGATTAATAGTAGTTGTAAGTCTTTAAAGCAATAGTATTTCAGTTTCCTTCAACCTCCCTGTCGTAGGGTCAACCTCAAGACCTAACGCCTCAAGAGTCAATACACCAATAAGTACGAGGTCTACATCATCAGATACTAATATTTGAGAACCAGCCCTCCTCCCCATAACCTCAATAACACCTAAACACTCACTAAGTTCTACAGAACCTTTAGCAGTCTTAACAGTCTTCTTACCAACGATAGGGAGTTGAAGTTCTTCAAAAACCTTACGAGGAACTACAGTAAATGTAGCTCCAGTATCAACAAGAGCTCTAACCCTAACACTCCTACCTGTAATAGGATTCTCGATTAACGCCTCAACCCATACATGACCCATAGAAACACTCCTTAATAACTAACTTAAGGGAGTTTAAAATACTTGATAATTAGTTGGTTACCCAATTATGTGGTGAAATTACTCACTCATTTTTAACCTAGTATCGTATAGGTATGTCTCGTACCGTACCCCGTCACTATAGAATAATTCTAAACCCTCTACATTCCTTCCTAGGTTATTCTGAAGTCTTTAATGTTGTAATGACTTCATCTTTAATCCATCTAGATCTCCACCTTTACTGCCTTTCTGTAGAGTTTTCCTAGTGCTTCTTTAAATTCCTCCTCAGTAAGTATTTTGATGTCTATTGGTGCTTCTACCGGTAGTCCTAGGTCTTCAGCTCTTAACTTAATGTTTACGATTGTGTCTAGACTCTTTAGTTTTAGGTCTGATGTTATGATGACTACATCTATATCGCTGAAGACCGTTGCCTTACCCTCAACAACACTACCGACTACGTAGACACCTACTAGTCTATCCCTTAAGACTTCCTTTGCAGCTCTAGCCACGACATTACTGAACTCCCTCCACCTCCTCAACAATTCTAACCTCTTAATTGCTTGTTCTGGCCAACTCAGACTCAACCCTAGCTAACACCTCAAAACCTTCTTAGCTACTTCAAGACATACCCTACCCTGACTCTCTAAATACTCAAACTCACCATACCTACCCTCAATATAACTCTCCTCAAGTAACTCTAACCCCTCCCTACAACTAGACACTACATCACCTATAACATTAGCTAAGTCATACCTACCAGCTTCATAGAGCATATTCCTTAACTGAGCCAGTAAAGCCTTAGAACTATGTACCCGCATCCTAACCCCAAAAACCCTATACAATACAGCCTTAACAAATAATTGAATGGCTTGCTCACTATTAAAACAAGTACCATCAAAATCACCTTCATTAAAATCCCTCTCAGCCCTAATAAGAAACCTCTCAGCCCTCCTCCTCAACAACTCCCAATACCTAGAACTCAGGTAAAACCACCAAGAAAGAGGNATTTAAAATAAAATATGTATTTCCATCATAACCAGATAATTACTTACGTAAGTAATTAATGGAGGCATTTTCAGTTTCCACAATCACTTATAATGTTTTACATTTAGAAATTAGGTATGAGTGTTACGTACATTATTTTCGGAGTCTCGTGAAGAAGTTTATAAATTATATGAAATCCATATATTTATGGTGACTTAGGTTTCCGAGGTTCATAAGGTGATGAACTGCTGGGTAACTAACGGTGATACATTACGGTGGGAGGTTTAAAGAGGTAGATAGTGGGGTTGTAAGCATGAAAGGTGATGAATCACCATCTGCTGAGAAGCAGTATGTGACTGTCTCAGCTATGATACCTAGGAAGTTGAAGGAATTACTAGATAAGTATGGTATTAAGCCGGGGCCTGTTATTAGGAGGGCTCTTGAGGAGGAGGTTAAGAAGCATATACTAGCTGAGCTCGAGGAGAGAGCTAAAGGGTTCTCTGAGAAACTATCCCATATAAGTGATGAGGAGGTAGCATCCTTGATACATGAGGATAGAGAGAAAAGGTAGTTTAAAGTCATATTAACGTAGTATCAACCTTTTAAAGAGAATACTTGAAGTCGTTGCTCACAAATTCACAGTAGACCTATGCTATTTATAAATCCTTTAATACCATATTAAAAGAATGCTTTTTACTACATCGTTAAGTTACTTGAACCGGTAGTAGAAGTTAAGCATGTAATAGCTAATTATAGATGATATTTAAAACCGTAGTTGCTCTTTAAGAGTGATATGTATATCACTAGTTGTAAGTTGTTAGAGCATTAGTGGTAACCCCTTAATCAAAGCTTAAAGAGTTTAAACTATTTATTTAATCCCATACTCACTAGTATACAGTGAAATACCTCGAGGGGGTTCCTACAGAACTTGTCGGGGAGTATAATCGCTGTCATATATAATACGGTAGTTGGTATTGTAGGGAGAGATGTAGTACGTGGTGTTAAGACATATAATGACCCTGATTACGGTTTTGTGATTAGGTTTGATATCAATTTAGATGCTAAAGAAACTCTAGAATTGTGGTTAAGGATTGTTAAGATGTTTCCATATACTAAATATGGTATTGTCATAGGGTTTAGATGGATGGGAAAGGACAATGTATCTGAAGATGAGCTTGTTAGCTATATAGTTAAGATAATGGTTGTAGCTGGTCTTAGACCATTAGCTAGGAAACCTTTGAATATTGTAGAAGAGCTTGCTGAGGAGCGGGATAAGAGGTAATGGCTTATCTCGACACAAATGTCATTATTGGTTACTGCTTCCTACAGGATGTGAATCATCAAAACGCTGTTTGTGTTATAAAGCAATTACAGGGATTAGATGTAGAGAGGTTTTATTGCCCACCTTCCACACTTATGAACTCTACTCCTACATATCGAGAAATATAGATGTACTTGAACTATCTCCAGAACTACAAGTCTACCATACTTACCGTAGATGTAGATATCTAATATGGGATAGGTTTCATTAGGATGGTAATCAAAATTTATTTCCATCAACAACAGCAGCAAAAAAGCATTAGCTCATCAATCATTACGAAACCTCCGCTAAGATCCTCAACTTATCCTAAGATGGTTAAACACATCATAGTCTGCACTCTTATAAAACTTCATAATATTTAGTATATGTAGGTGAATGAGATGGCAGTGATAGTAAAGAGGAGGGAGGAGGAGAAAATGATAATAGCTGGAAGAGACGTTGATGATATAATAAACATGATACGCAAGTTGGAGGAGTTAGAAAAAAGTATAGACGAAGTACCGATAGAAAGTATTGATAAAGCTATGAAGGATCTACTTAAATACAGAGATATTATTGAGGAACTTCATTATGAAGAAACTATGAAGGTCATAAGATTAGCAGAGAAGGCTTCAAAAACGTCTAGTGTAGAGAAGAAACGAAGCGCGTTTAAAGAGATTGTTGGGTCTTTAAAGGATATGCTTAGTAAATTGAAAGAATCAAGAGCTATTGAGACAATAACAACTGCAATTGAAGTCTTCAAACTGATAGTGGAGATACTTCAATTAATCTAATTTTTAACTTTATCATCGCTCATATATGATAGGATTGTTGTAAAGTCTTTTACAGCTTCTCTTAACGCCTGCTAACCCATTATCAGTTAGTGATTAGAATATGTACAATATCGGTGTAAAGCTTTTCCTCTCCTAATGAATCCCCTAATAATATTTATTTTAAGTTTGAATTCCTTCCAACTTAATCCTTCACCATCTCTACAGCTTCATCACCACTTACTGGGTCTGCAACTATTACCTCTAGTAATCCGTCAGATAATCATGCCTAATCAGACTTCTTCTTCATTTTCTTCATTAGTATATAGTGAAACACCTTAAAGGAAGATTCTTACAGAACTCATCGACTGTTTGAAAGAGTGTTATTTATGGGTCTTGTTCTAACTGTTTAAGTTTATTTTCATAATATTTGAAGTCAGTCTCACCTCGAAGTCTACTCACGTCAACATCTTTTGCCCACTTACTTAAGTAGTCCTTACTATAGTCTTTAACACTCTTTAACCTCCTAAGTTCGTGTTCAGGATCTTGTCTACACTTAATCCTATCCCCTCCAAGTCCTATACATAGCCAAGACTCATGTTTTGGGTCAACATAGATGGTATCGATACTGAGATCATCTGGGATCTCCTTGAAAATCTCCTCTATACAACTCTTTACCTTATTAAGATTACTCTCAGTATCTATAATGATTAGGGCCTTAGCCTCACGATCAGTTCTAGCAATAATCTTACTTCTTAACCCAGGATTACACTTACCTGTAGGTAGTCTCTCAATTCTAGGATTGAAATCATTACCTAATACTCCAATATCTTTAAGCTTCTCCACTATAATTCTGTGAAAGCCTACACCGTACGTATCCTCAACAAATACTAGTTTCCTCATTAGAGAACCCGTTAGGACTACTTCACAGTCCTACCGTAGAGTATGTATTCAGAGTGTGATACCCCAAGCTCTAATAACTTCTTCCTAACAGCTTCAACATCCTCAATATATTCAATATTTGTAGATCCGTCAAAACCTCTAGAAACAATAACTACTCTATCGAGGTCAACTAAATCAATAATAGCTGGTGAGTGGGTAGCTACTACTACAGGTATCTCAAGATTATTTAAGAAGTCAAAGACCTTCTGGATAGCCTCAACATGAAGACTATTCTCAATCTCATCAATTAAGAGTATAGATGGTTTAAGCTCAACAGCAGTAGCAATAGCTAAAACCTTAATAATACCATCAGCAACATTAGGTGGTGGGAGTTCTACAGAACCCTCCCTAACAACAAAGAAAACCCTATTAGCAACACTTTTAAATCCTAATGAAACATCACCAAACACCTCCTTCAAAAACTCCTCAACCACATCAACCCTCCTCTCAGCAGCAAGCCTATAAAGTATTTGAGGTAGATTACGAACTCTAACATCTAAACGCTCACTAACACCGAAAGTCTGAGGCTCACTAATAGCTCCAATATCAGGATGCTTAAGTAAAACAACCTTTCCAAGAATACTTTCAAGATGTCTAATTATGTCGTAGAGCTCTAGTAGATCAGTAGAATAACCTTTAAATTCTGTGGGATTACACGGTTCATAAAGTACTATGAGTGGTATGGCGCCTACATGCGTAGCCCCCCTAATGAATGGTAATAATATGTTCAATGACATACTTTTATCTATGAAATCCTCAGAGAGGATAGAGTAGGGCAAGGATGTAAATGGGAAGTCAATGAGTACTCTATACATAAATCTAGGCTCTCTAATAGGTATTGAGTAGAGTTGTAAAAATTCATCCTTCGATTCTTGAGAAAGTTTCTTTAATTCCATTAGCCTATCTATAGCTCGTTTTAGTGAGTCTTGAGAGATGGGTTGTAATTCCTTACCATATTCACTCAAAACTTCTAAATACTTGTCGAGGTATTCCTTATTTATGAATACGTCAATGCTATTCTTAGTAAATATTAGTTTTGATGTTCTGAAATCTAGGGTTAGTTGGGCTGGTTCAATACTACTTCTATCGGGGGTTATTGTGAAGGCTATGCTTGTTTTAATGTGGTGTTTAACGTATTTATCCTTAAATCTCGTAGTTACTCTGAGTAGTATGTCGTAACGTATTGGGTTCTCTATATTCCTCATGAAGAATATGTCTTCAGGACTCCAATAATGTGGTAGGTGTGGTGTGTATGGGATTTTCAGTAGTTCTTCTCTCGATATAGCTCTTGATAAGAAGTATATTGCTTCGAGAATATTTGTCTTACCAGCCCTATTCGGCCCTACAAGAAGGTTTATACCTGGTTTAAGTCTTAATGTTATCCTCCTTATACTTTTGAAGTTCTCAATAGTTATCTCCTCAGGAAATACTTTAACTTCCTCAACCACTCTAACACCTACCTACGCTACCTACAGTACTTAGGATTAAATACATATAAACCTATTGTAACTGTAAGACTCATTTAGTAGTTTAACCTCGTAAGTAGCTAGGCCTGCTAAGACATGGGATCTGCTTTAGAATAGAAATGCTACACTTTCTTTAAGCTTACCTGTAGTAGGGTCTACTTCTAAGCGTAGCCATTCAAGTGTTGTAACACCTATAAGTGTAAAGTTTATCTCATCTGATATCAACATAGGTATAGTCCTTCTCTTACCAATAATCTCCATAACCCCTATACACTCATTAAGTTCTACAGGACCTCTAGCTGTTAACACAACGCTCTTACCAGTCACAGGTAGTTGGAGCTCCTCAGCAACCTTCCTAGGGATTACAGTATCTGTAGCCCCTGTATCAACAAGGGCCTTGACGGACACGCTCTTACCCGTAAACGGGTTTGCAATAACAGCCTCAACCCAGACATGCCCCATTCTTAACCCACCTCACTATCTAGGAATTCTAGCCATTCTTTAAACCTTACCATTTTCAGCACCACTACAAAAGGCTGTTACAGGTTCGAAGTGATTTGTAAATAATTGTAAATATTTTAAATACTTCTTAGCGTTATTAGGTATGTTGATGTGATGTGTCTGTCCAATTCATATCTCTTCATGATTTCATCATNTTCTTCAGAGTTTGTCGTCCCTCAAGAATATTTATAAACTCCTTACCTTACGAATTTAGTTGGTGTCCCTGAGTTTCCGAGACCCGTAGGGCTTTGAAACCTCTGGCGACAGGGGTTGAGCTACTGCGGTGAGGGAGCTTGGGGGTAGCGTGATGAACCACTCGTCAAGTAATTACAAGTCTTGGCGAGTGGTGAACGCTTTGTAAGACCATAGTTTACAAGATTTAGTATGTTATCTTCGCGGTAAATTTCACCACTGAATATGTAGTCTGTTGGTAGGTAGAGGAGGTATACTCCTATTTTCGAGGCCTCCTTAACCAAGGCTAGGGTAGTACAGGTCTCTAGGAGGTGGTCTGGTCAACAAACCTCTCCGAAACTCCTGGGAGAGCTGGAGTAGTTAGGAGCTCTACTGTCGCACTCTCACCCATAATCTATACAGAGAACGTGATGTAATGTACTTAAACTCTTTTTAATACATTCATATACAGTGTTTTAGAATGATCATGTCTTCCCTACAATCTTCTTAGCTAGATTAACCATATTCTCTATGTATTCATACCTCTCCTTAACATCCTCACTACCTAACTTAGCTTCATGGAAACCATCTACGTGTAGCTTGTATGCAGTATCCCACCAGAGGATGAACTCCTTAACACCGAGGGTTCTAGCTATACCCTGAACTGCTTTCTCAAGTAGTTTCGACCACCAACCACCAGATTCAATAGCTTTCCTAGCCTCCGGTAAGTTAAGAACTACTGCAAGAGTTTTAACAACCTCCTCAGTAGCTCTATACAGCTTCTCAGATGCTTGGATAGGGTCTTTATCGATGAACTCCCTACCCTCAGCCAAGAACTTCTCAGCAATCTCAACATGCTTCAAAACCTCTTCAGATAGCTCAACATCAAAACGCGTACTTAACACCCTCTAAGTTTAAGAATCAAGGCTAAAAAGTCTGTCTATAAAAATAACTACTGGAAGCCCGTCTTTCAGGGCGGGGGTGTGGGAAGCTTATAAGTCTTTCCTCCAATATCTATGCTTGGTGTTGGGTGTGGGCGAGTCTAGCAGGCTATGAGCCCACACCTCCCGGAGCTGACGGCGGGGCCTGAATAATGATGCCGCACCCGTGAGGGGGCTCTGATTAGTGAGGGAAAGCCCTAGAAGGTGTAGAACCCCGCCATTCATGGTGAGGAGCCGTCGTGAAAATGCTTTGTTTTCATAAAGGTTTATAAGGGTTGTCGATGCTCCCTCTACTGTGGAGACCCCCAGGATGCGGGTGTATTGTAGAGACCCAAGAGGGGTGTGTCTTGGGGGGCCAGGATGCGGGGTTTCCCCACAGTTATGAACCAGAGGAAACGATGAAGGTGGAGCTGTGGGCTGGGGTCACCCCGAGTGGGTGGAGCCTAGTGATACGGATCCCGATGAAATGGGATCCTGAGGGCTGTGAAGCCAAGGGATGAGGGCTTGATATCAAACGATATCAAGCCCAATGAAACCCGAACCCCGTCAGCTACTCTCCCTATCCTTTCTAACACTCTTCACAACCTTATCCAACATATGCAGTAACCACAGCTACCTCAGCCCTTACTCAGAGCTTTAGCACCTAAATCTCTAACATCATCACTATCCATGTAGACAACCCATGCAAACGATGGGTATGTATGGAGGTCAAAGACCCTAAAACCCCTAAAAACTAGGGCTTTAGAAGCATTGGAGTATCCTCAACCTTGACAAGTATGTCTAAGATTATGGAGACGTGTTCAAAGGGCTTCTTAAACTTTTACGTACATAGTCTCAAGCATTATCTTTAAATTTACGAACTAATGTCACGAGAATAGTGAGGAAGATATTTATGAATTACTCCATAGCCTTGTCAAGTCTTGTAGAAACCAATAGTAAAGGACTTTAGGAGCTCCTAGAACTTTGCTACAATGAAGAAATACTTAAAACCTTAGCAAACTAGCATAAAGCTTCACAGTCACAATACCAATTACAATCACAAATAGGTCACAGCGCAAAGCGTATATAGGCATAGTGATGAGGACGCCTATATATAACAACACCTCGACCAAAATACATAGTAGCACCCATGCTAATAGCTCTAAATCCATGAGATACAACTAGGGAAGATACGTAGGTCTTAGAGAAATAATTTAGAGCGTGGGGATTAGATTGCATTTAGTTTAGTTACGAAATCAATGTTTTTTTAACTTAACTCCTTTTCTTGTTGAGGTGTAGAATCCCTGAATTTTTTCATTCTTTATTGTTCCTGTAAGGTCTATTATTAATACGTTGTTGTTAATGTGCTGAATTACCTGTTCGTACTCTTTATATCCTAATGTTATGATTATTAGATCCATGGTATTCAGTTGCTTATAGTCTTCTACAACACTAATGTTTTGAAGCTCTTTCTTCGCATTCTCAACTGCTTCCTGATTTACGTCGTGTATGTATACCTTGGCTCCTTCCACGAGTAATTTCTTAGCTAGTGCTAGTGCTTGAGAACCTTTAACATTTGATGAGCTCATAGTATATGCTATACCTAATATTGCTATATTTTTACCTTGTAGGTTCCCTGAGACCTTCTCCAGATGGTTCACTACCTCATCTAGAACTCTCTCGTTTAGCTGGTGTATCTGTTTGATGAAGTCTATTCCTGTCTTTTTAAGGACGAACCTTGAGAATGCTAGAACATCTTTTACTAGGCATGGCCCTCCATAAGGCATCCCAGGCATTATATGACTTTTCCCTATCCTCGGGTCTAGACCTACTACCTCCATAACCCTCCATGCATCACAATTCCTAACTTCCCTACAGATAAGCCCGATGAGATTAGCGTATACGACCTTTAACGCTAGGAAGACATTTGATGAATATTTGATCATCTCTGCCTCCTCCGGAGACACAACATATATTAGCGGTTCATAACCAACCCTACGGTAAAACTCTCTAAACAGGTTTACAATGGAGCTAGAAGACTTCTCATCTATCCCACCAATAACAACCCTAAACGGTTTAAGAACATCATCTAAAGCTTTTGTTGCTCTGAGAAACTCTGGACTATGAACAAAACCTACGCGCTCAGGTACCGGTAGACCTAGAACCTCCTTAATATATTTAGCTAACTTCCTCGTTGTCCCGGGTAGAACAGTTGATTTCAACACAAGTACCCTGTAATCATAGTTAACGCTCCTCCAAGCATTAGCCAAGCTCTTTAAGGCTGATATGACTTGTAACAGGTCTTGAGAACCATCAGGCTTTGTAGGAGTATTAACAGCTATGAAGACTACATCCACATCCCTAAGATCATCATAAGTCGTTGATATATGTAGGTAGCGGTCGACAACCCTCTCTATAGCCTCCCTTAGGAAGCCCTCCACATCACCACTCCTTACAGCCTTAACTCTCTCATCATCTATATCAATACCAATAACTCTAAAGCCATGAAGAGAAAAGGCAAGTGCATATGCTAGGCCTACATAGCCTAACCCCACAACACCTATAACGGGATCATACATGTTCATAACATAGACACCCCTTCTCTCTTGGATAGGCGTAAATGATGAAGTTTCTCTTAGACCTTGACTCCATAACTACAAAATCATAACCCAAGTTTTTAAGCATTTTTAAGGGCATGGACCTCATCCTCCTCATCAAAAGTTCTGTGAACCTCAAACAAATAAAGGGTCTGAACTTCTCAATAATCTTCCTAGCACCTCTTAAAACCCTTAACCCAAAACCCTCAACATCAACCTTCATAACAAGGTTATCAAAACCCTTAACACCTAGAGACTCCAGGGTAGAGTCTATAGTTGTAACCTCAACAACGATATCAAGTAACTTTATCTCGTCCCTCAAATACTTTATGAAAGAGCTTTCAGAAGGGCTAGAGGATATTGAGAATCTTGCCCAACCATGGACATTACCCACAGCCTTACTGACAATTACAGCCCTATCTCCAACACCATGAAGAATGATGTTATACCTCAAAAGGATCATGTTTATAGGGTTAGGCTCGAAAGCAACAACCCTCTAACCATGTCTAGTAGCCAAAACGGTGTAGAAACCAACATAAGCCCTAACATCAACAAAAACATCATGTCTCAACATCTTCAACAAACACTTAAATAGACTTGAAGGTTCTTCTTCATACTTCCAAGCATATATGTAATTGAACCATGTATTAGTATCGTCCTACATCACGGTTAAGAACAATAAATACACTCCATGGCTTAAACTCGTGATATTTACGCATTAAAACCCTTCTAATGAAGCGAATAATTATTCTCCTCACAGGTCTTGTAAATAGGATAGATTTCATGTAGTACGTTAAGCTTTCGAGAAGGTGTTCCCTATACACGCCTTTCATAATTAACCACGCTCTCAAAGAACTTGATTAGTCTTTCCACTTCTCGCTGCGGATTAATTTTCTCGTAGCTATGCCTAATAATCTCCTCTCTATTGAAATCCCTCTCTAAGACTTTCATAACTTTCTTGGCAAGATCGTCAGCATCATCAGCTATGAAGATGTAGCCTGTAACACCATTAACAATAGTTTCTGGCAGACCACCAGCAGAGCTAACAACAGCTGGAACCCCAAGCCTATTAGCCTCAACAGGTATCCTACCAAATGGCTCAGGCCAGATAGAAGGCATGACAACAGCCCTAGCCCTATACATGAGCCTGTAGTACTCATCCGAAGGAAGCTTACCGAAGAGAATAACATTATTTAAACTCATCCTTTTAGCTAGTCTCTCAACCCAAGAACCCTTACACCCAACCATATACAGCTTCAAATCCCTAAACTCTCTAGAAACCTCTCGCCAAGCCTCCAACAATAGATGAGGACCTTTATCAGGGTTAGACCCAGAAGCATACAGGACATAGTCACCATAAGGCTCGTGAGGATCTGACTTAACATGCTTTAGAGGCTCAGTAACAGGATTATAGACGATGCTAAACGGCTTGCTACTAAGGCTGAGTAGATGACGTACGTGAATCTCCCACAAGGCTTTAGAAACGGCTATAAATCCATCAATAGACTCTGCAACGCCATTCATTACCCTAGACCACCTAAAGAAATCGAGAGGACCCTTAACGAAGTCTAGTAACCAGTAGAGCCTAACCCTAACACTACTAAGCAAACCTATCTTTGCAAGCTCGAGGTTTATCCCTTGCTTACACCTAGTAAACCTCCAAGCAGAACACTTCTCAAGGCAAGGCTCTCTAAAGCCATATAGTACATTCCACCACGGACAAATCAGTGCATAGGAGCGAACATGTGCGATTACAGGAATGTTCCTAATCTGCTTGATGAGTAGCGCAGACAAGTACTCCACATCAGTGATCCAAGCGATATCAGCCCATTTAATGAGATCCTTGGCGTTGTTCACGTCCATTATGGGGTAGTCACTACTAACCCTGCAGGGAGCATGATATACTCCTATCCCCATTGAAGTAGCATTAGAGGTGAAGTTTTCATCGGCCTCGCTACAAACTAGGAGTTTCAAGTCGAGCCTTCCCCTGAAGCCCTCCAGGAACTCCAATGTAGATATTTGAGCCCCACCAAACCATAGACCATGAGCTAGAGCTAGAATCCTCATATAGTCCCAACCTCATGTACTAAACTTTGCGTATCAATATTTAAAATCATCTTAGTAGTACTCAACATTAATGCTCCTCAACGATATCCTCAGGTAGTGCAGGAGAGGTGGTACTCATAATCGATTAGTGATCTAGGGATTATTCCCCTAACATCCTCTAATCTAGCCCCTAAACAAGCTCCGTATCATCAATAGGGTTATGGAAACAGCATCAACGTAGACATACTGCTCTTGATATCTATCTTCTCAAGGTAGACGGGTATGTCATCTCAAACTCACTATCTGAGATCACATGATAGATACTCGACGCCTCCTTCTATTCCGACAGGTCGTTGACAGAAGGAGACGTCCGTGGAGATAGGTCATCATGTTATGTCGTGTTTGATCGGAACGTTTTAAGCTTTGACGTCGTACACGAAATGTGGATGGGACATGTCACATCTTCCCGTAGTGTCAGGTGTTAGTCCAGCTAAGCTCAGTACCTTGCCAGGATATCAGGATTTTTTGAGGATGCTCCGGGGGAAGTATAATCTGAAATCCATTGATATGATTAATGTTGTTAAGAGAGGGTTAAGTGTAGTAAGACGGTTAAAGCCTGACCTACCAATCCAGGACTTCTACTCACTAGTTGATGCCGTGATTAACCAATGTGTGAGGGATGGAAGGGTTGATCTCGACGAGTTCGAGAGACTGCTAGAACAGTATATCAGTAAGCATAAGGTTGGAGAGGTAGAGCTTACGTCTTTTGCTGAGGAGAAGCGTAAGATCGAGGAGTTACTTCAGGAAGTTAAAAGAAGTGCTAGTGGATTTCGCATTAAAGTTTGAGGATATTGAGGAATTTGAGGAGTGGTTTAAGGCTTGGTATAATGAGGTTTTATCAGATGTTAGATTATGGAGGGGTATAGCTGAGAAGGCTAAGTCTATAGACTTCGGTGAGTTAATGAGGAGTATCAGATTATCGAGAGAGGTGTGAGGCTACGGCCACACAGATTCACGTTTTAGACGTATCTAGCATTGTTAAGATGTGCTTAACCCGTGGTTTAAAACCTCCACAAAACCCTACCACTATAGACCTAGCGAAGTACGAGACATTCAACGCTATCCTAGTCTTAAGTAGAAGAGGTCTACTTAGAGATGAAGAGGTGTCTAGGGTTGTCAACTATGCTGAGAAGATCTTGAGTAAGATTAAGGTATTAAATGTAGATGTTAGAGAGATGCGAGGAATATACGAGATAGCATGTCAACTCGGACTTACAGTTTATGATGTAGCATACCTATATATAGCTAAGAAGTTAGGAGGGGTGTTGATAACTGAAGATAGAGAATTACTCAGCAAATCTAAACAGTTAGGAGTAGAAAGTAGGACAATAAGTTAAATAATGGGTCTCCTCTCTGCTCTGGATAGGCTTAAGCATCTGTAGAACCCTTAGATATGTAAGGTGGTGTAGAGTTAATATATGTTGGGAGTTAGAGATGTTGAGTTGTATGCTGAAAGCTCAAGGGTATGAATCATGTGGTTGTCTTACAGAGGTCGGTAATGCCTTAACACTACCATGTAGAGCTGGGTTGAGAGTTCGAGGAGGTGAGGTTTACAGACTCATATACGATATAGTACTTTCTAGACCTGAGGACTACCTCTCGATCTATCAGAGTAGTTGTAACCATAATTGCTTGAAATGTCATAGCTGGTACTTCGCTCAGATAGCGAGAGGGTATTGGTATAGTCCTGAAGAGCTGGTTAAGGAGGTCTTGAAGTATCGTGAGAGAGTAACTGTTTGGGAGTCGAGGGAGAGAGCGACTATGTGGCATGCTTCAGACCTCTGTGCTCACTGTGGTATGTGTATCTTGACAGGGTCTAAAGGGCTTTACTGTCCGGGGAAGCTTACGTTAGATAAGGTTATGTGGTCTCCACAGGGTTATGGACCAGCTAGGAATATAGTCTCATTCACTGGTGGTGACCTCTACTGTCAACCAGCATTCTACGTTAAGGTGTTTAAGTTGATTAAGAGGGAAGCTCCTGATATGTGGGTCCATATAGAGACTAATGGGTATGGGTTAACACCGAAGAATCTTGAGACTCTCTACGAAGCCGGCTTAGACTCGATATGGTTAGATATGAAGGCTTACTACGAAGAGACCTATAGATACCTCTGTGGTACTACTAATAAGTGGGTCCTCGAACTACCAGCTATAATACATGATATGGGGATTGTATTAGAGGTGGTACTCCTATACATACCAGGCCTCGTCGAAGTAGACCAGTTAGAGAAGTTTGCAGAACTCCTCGTAGAGGTGGATAAGGACATACCAGTCATGTTGTTAGCTTTCTTCCCAGAGTTCAAGTTATTACATTTGAGGTCTCCAACTCTCGACGAGATAGTGGCTGGGTACATGGTGTTGAAGAAGAGGTTAAATAAAGTACGTATTGGAAATGTTGGAGTGTTCTGCAAGACTACTGATTGCATTAACAGGCTAATAGAACTCATAGGTAGAGAAGCAGTTGCACTCTAGACAGAGAAGCTGGGAGTACAAAGATAAGAAAGTAGTGTAGAGAAAAAGATTAGAAGTCAAACCACCCTAATAGTCATCCCCAGTAGTTAACCTCCCCTCTACTTGTTGAACACGGTACTTAGACTTTACTATTCACTAAGAGTGGTTATTTATGGTATTTGGGTTTTCGAGGTCATCCTCGGGTTCTATGGCTGAACATCTTATCATATACTATGATCCAGAGTTCGTGCGCTTGATCTTTTAATCACATTTTAATCACATAGGATATTCTCTATCTCTACGACATCTGTTCCTCTCAGTTTAAGTTTCTTTAGGCCTATTTCGTCTGTTATTTCGACGTGAAATACTAGCCAGTCATTGTTTTCACATGCGACCACCGTAAATGGCTTGCCGGGTAGCCTCCCTAGTGCGTCGATCCCTGTCTTTTTCAAGCCCAGCTTCTTCGTTATCAGTTCTATCGTTTCTTCGACGGCTTCTCTAAGCTCGTTCGCATCGATCTCCCTCCTTCTCATCTCGATCAGCTTTTTGAGGAGGCCCCTTACATCCTCCGGGCTTCGTAATAGGAGTTCTTCATCTGATACTGGGAAGCCTTCTACATCTCCTGAGAGTGAATAAAGATATCTGATTAGATGTCTTATCGAGTGATATAGGTGTGAAGCTGATTCCCTGAACATCTCTATGTAGTAGTTTTCTACTGCTAGTCCCAGAGCCACTAAGACAGATCTTCTCAAAGTTTTTATGGTGTACTCAGTTATTCTAGGCCTAGATCTTACCGTAGGTAGACAGCCTCGATCTAGCAGTACGACTGAGTATTTGAGCATGAAGCCTAGAAGAGACCCACTCCCGATCATTTGATCCAGCTCCTCAGGGGTGAAGAGCTCTACGTGAACCTTGGTATCCATAAAGTCTAGATTGTATACACGTCTCTTCGGAGTCTTTTTGACTAAAACCAAGACATCTACATCGCTGACGCCTGGCACGAAATCTGAGGGTCTCGCAGCTGAGCCGAAGACAACTACAGAACATACATCTTCTGAAACGATGATATTAGGGAGCTCGGAGAGAAACTCGTAGACCATCCTCAGGAAATCTTTAACACCTTCTCCAGAGGGCATGAACCACCTCCCAGACATAGATGTCATAGACATCTATAAATCTCTAGCACCACCACACATGACTTATCCTCATCATCTAGATTATTCAGTACTTGACCCTGGTTAAAACCATCCACGTATATATTTAATTACTATTAAAACGTCAGTTCCGCTTAGAAGGTCCTCGTACCTAGCTTCAGATATCTCTAGCCCTCCAAACCAGCCCTGTATAAACCTAACTACCTCTCTAGACATGACCTTTACTACTAGCTTCCATGAGACCTTCCTCATGTATTTAGATGCTAAAAGACCGTGTCTAACAACATATCTTGTAACCCTAGAACCGTGTTAACTATGCTACCTCCTAAAACATTGATTTCCTCAATGAAAATGCTCGTTAACGTATTTGATGGGATTGAGGAAAGCTTAAAATACATCGTATAGCATTGGCTCTTGGTAGAGGTGTGGATTGTGAACGGTGTTGTAGATCATCTAGCTATGTCCAGACATCTTAATGAAGCTTATAAGCTTCTTGAGCGTGGAGACCCCTTCGATGCTGCTGAGAAGATCTGGGTGACTGTCAAGCATGCTACGACAGTCTTAACCATGGCTGTTTTAAAGGAAGCTACACCTCCAAAGGGTTTCGTGGAGTTCGTTCGTTAAGGAGGTGTTCATGAAGGTACATACTTCATAGGTGTTAGGAAAGGCCTACATGGAGGCTGTTTCTACGGACTAACATATGAAGAAGAACATAAACTAATAATAGAGAGGACTAAGGAATATATAGACCTCATAGATAATATCTTAAAGAAACTTAAGCACCAGCCAGAAACAGACCCTAGACCTACATGGGCGGGTTAAGGAATGAGCTTGTGAAGAGGGATAGGGTTAGTATTGGAAGCGCTTTCAGCAAGTAACCCTTACTCCTTCCTCTGCACTACTTTGTTATAGAACTTGTAGACTACCTGCTTTGCTTGGTCTAGGAGCTTTAAAGCCTCAGTCCAGAAAATGTTGAATGTATCCCTATTTAAGCCTCCTTCATAGAAGTATCTGTGAAGTACCTCACCAGTTTTTAGAAGATCGTAGAAGAGCTTCCTATACCTCTCCTCAACATTGTAAGTGACATAATTGTAGAGCTTATTATGATCCCAATGAGCGATGAAAGCACCTTTCAGTGATGCATGAAGTTTCATCAGAGCTGTTATAGCCCCCCAAAGCTTTTCAGCAGATTGTTGAGGATCTTTATTAACTAGTTCTAGGGCTTCGCTATAGTACTTCTCAAACATGTTCTTATACCTATCAACCCTCACTAGGATTTCTCCACACATTCTTCAAATCATCGACAACATCATCATCACTCCAACCAGTAGCTTCCACCAACTCACTCAAATTACTCTTATCAACTTCATCTAAGGGCTTCCCCTCAACAAGTTTTTCCGCTAAGGGAACCAGCTCCGGGAACTCGTGGAGAGATTCTGAAGACGCTGTGATGGCGTGATCGACCTTCATCATCCCATAAGAATGTTCGTAGTGTTTAACACTCTCAATACTGCCGTGTCGTGTTAATATAGAGATAACAAGTGTTTCAGACCCTTTAACTAAAGTAGAGCTAGAAGTACTATACGGTTGAGTAGTTAATAGCGTTAAATCCGACTCTTCACTAGGCTTATGTAAGTACATGGGTCTGAACCTACCTACTTCTTTGGTTTCCAAGACACCTTATATATCCATGAGACCCAGTAGACGGGCTCGTTGAAGGGAGACCTGTACAGTGTATTCCTAGAGGTCATAACAGCCTCCGCAACAACCCTAACCACGAACTCTCCCCTAGAGCTCTGTACAACCTCCCAGGCTTCTGCAGGTTGTTGTTCAACGATATCTAGTAACTCCCAACCATCTTTTGGAGGTTCTGAAGGAACCAGAGGCTTATCTACGGCAAGCTTCTTAACCTCCTCGGGGACGCTCTCAACAGCTACCCCACCAATAATCTTGACATCGAAGTTCACACCACCGAAAGGTGAAAACCCGGACTCCCTAACATCAACAACCAGGATCTTAAGCTTCAGGACAGCTCCATCGGAAAGCTTGATCCTTCCAACACCAACAGGACTAGGAGCCATGCCCACAACTCATTACTCTCTAGAACTAGACTTTCTAAGCCGTGATATAAGTTTTCACAGAGATCTTCGAGGACTTTCTTAGTAACATTAATGTTTTTCGTAGATCTCTTCCTCAATATAACGTGGTAAATAGCATAAAGCTTTTGGAACCTGCTACTATGGTCTTCTCCTTAATGTTGAGGTTCTCAGCCATGTAAAGGAATGTAGGGGTCTACACAATTATCTAGGTTTTGAAGAAGAGTGGAGTTCACAACGTTTTACTCGTTAATCGGGTCGTGGCTGAGTAGAGTGTCTAGTGATGTTATGTTAATGTATTTCTGTGCCTTACTCATTAGCTTTCTATCTTCTGTCACTAGTGTTAACCCGTATTTCTGGGCTAGGACTATATATGAGGCGTCGTATGCTGTTAAACCGAGTTCTACGGACATCCTTAACACCTCTTTCTCTAAATTTGAAATGTTCAGAATCCTCATATATCTAATCACATCTACAACTATATCAACTAGTTGAAGGACTTTGTCTATGGAGGTGAATTTGAGTAGGTATGCCTCTCTCCATAAGGCATTTACAACCTCATAGATTGTAAGCCATTGGATGGAGTTATCTACGAGTACTTCAGGTTTACCGAGTTTAAGGGCTTTAATGAAGGATGACGCATCAAAGAGACACCTCAATAGAATTCACCTACCCTCCCTATCCTCTCTAACATTCTTCACAACCCTATCAATGTCTATAAGGTCTAGAAAGTCCTTGACGTCTTCAAGCCTCCTCCTAATAAGCTCTAGCTCCCTCCTCTTAACCTCCTCCTCAACAGCCCTCCTAACAACCTCCGCTACGTTTACACCTAGAGCTCTAGCCCTCTCAACAAGATCCCTCCTAACCTTAACAGATACGGTCACGTAAGTCCCCACAATACACCACTACAAGAGTAGACTACCCATAAAGGTAATAAACCTTACGTTTCATCATGGACTACCACTAAGGTTTACTAGACAAGTAGGAGGGGTGGGGTAAACTTTCTAATCACTCAAGGTATCTGTAGCCCAGTATCGACGAGAGCTTTAACAGGCATACTCCTACTCGTGACCATGTTCACAGTAACAGCCCCGACCTAGACGCCCTACTCTTAGCCTACCTCAACATCTAGGAGCTCTAACAGTTCTTAAAACCCTTACCGTTTACAGTACCACCGTAAAAAGCCTTACTCTACCTTAGCAAATTGGGACAGGTCTTGGAAGACTGTGGCAGGGTTACATATTATAGCAGTAAGCATGGACGTGGTACTCCAGGGACCCTAGCAACTCTAGAACTGTGTTAATTATGTCACCTCCTGAAACATTGATTTCCTAAGGAAAATTCTTATTAACTATTTAATGAGGGGTTGAGAAAGGCTTAAAAGCATCGTATAGTATCGGCTCTTGGTAGAGGTGTGGATTATGAGTGATGCTGTAGATCATTTAGCTATGGCTAGGCAGTATCTTGTTGAGGCTTATAAGCTTCTTGAGCGTGGAGATCCCTTCGATGCTGCTGAGAAGGTTTGGGCAGCTGTTAAGCACTCCACAATAGCTTTAACCATGGCTGTTCTAAAGGAGGCTACACCTCCAAAGGGGGTTTCATGGAGATCATTCGTTAAGGAAGCATTTATGAAGGCAGGTCTTAATGAGGAAGAAGCATCTAAGTGGGCTTCATACTTCATAGATGTTAGGAAAGGTCTCCATGGGGACTGTTTCTACGGACTAACATATGAAGAAGAAGAACATAAACCACTAATAGAGAGAGCTAAGGAGTATATAGACCTTATAGATAATATCTTAGAGAAACTTAAGCAGAGATAAGACTGTAAGTCCAGGTTAAGTAAGTGAATTATTCTACTTAAAAACATTAACGACCTAACTTAAACTCATCAACACTAAGTAGAGGTTTAGTCTATCCTTTAAATTCCATAACCAACACTATAAGAATTACTCCAGTCAATACCATGCAAACCCTCCCCACTTATTGAACATAGTACTCAGACTCTACTGTTCACTCGAGAGTAGTTGTTTATAGTATTTGGAGTTTCAAGATCATCCTCAAGTTCATCACGGTACGGTGCCGAGCCGTATACTGCGGTTCAACCACAGGTCTTAGGACTCAACATCCACCACGTAGCTACTAACTACCTAACAGAGTTTACGAACCTCTCCACAATCCTGAAAAACTTAAACAACCTAATCACCTTATTAACGGAAACAGCTTCTCCGGACAAGTAGTTTGTTAGGGGTGTTAGGAGGACTTCAACATCACTTCTTCAGGAATATTCACACTTTAGGGTGGGGAGGTTGGTTCTGTCCTCTTCTAACCTCTTCCTCCAGCTTTGATAGTATCTCCTCGACTTTCTTCAACGCGTATTCTACCTCATCAGGTTGGTAAACACCCTCGTAGAATGCCTCATCATGTAGTGTCTTCATCAGATCGCTGTATAGAGATCTAAGGTCCTCCCTACCCATCTTCCTCAACACCCTCCTCTCACTATGACTACTTGGTTCAACACCTTCAACCACCTTAATGTAAGCGTTTATCGCTATAACCAAGGCTAGAAAGACCTTATCAGCAGCATTCCTGTAGAGGAAGAAGTCATTTAACTTCAAAGCATTCTCAAACCCCTCCTTCGCATAGTTAAGAACCTCCCTCGCAAGCCCAAAACTCGTAGAGACACCCTCTCACTAATAAATTACTAAATACACCTATATGAATTTGCGAGGAGTAGGAACCACCGAGGTTAGGAGAGGTTGAATCCTGGGAAGACGTGTATAGGAGAGTTAAGGAGTTGAAGAAGGGGTTTAAGCTTAGTCACAACAGCTTGAAAAGTTGTTAGTAAAATCACTTTAAGCTTCTTCAGTACTCGAAGTTTGTTTCCGCTTCTCTTAGTGGTGGACACTTCTTATCTCTCTCACTTAGTATCACATCTTCTTTCATCGGCCATTGAATCCCTATTTCTGGATCATCCCATTTAATGCACCTCTCGTGTTATGGAGAATATTCTTTTGTCACTAGATAGAGGAAGTACGCGTCTTCGAGGGCTTGAAATCCATGCGCGAAGCCCGGTGGTATCCATAGAGCGTAGCCAGGCTCTAGTGTAACTCCAACGTGTCTTCCATACCATGGAGACCCCCTCCTAATGTCTACAGCTACGTCGTAGACTCTACCGCTTATAACGTAGACTAATTTGCCCTGCTCCATGGGTTTAAGCTGGTAGTGAAGACCTCTAACAACACCCCTCCTAGAGAAACTCAAATTCACCTGAACAAAGTCGTAGGGAATTCCATTGGCTAGAAAATCTGTCCTCTTATAAAGCTCAGCAAAGAAACCCCTCTCATCGGGGAACCTAACGAACTCTACGAGGATCACACCAGGTATCTCAAGCTTTCTAAAGCTCTTGAACGGCATGTTAACTCTTACCTCTTAGCTCTAGCCACTCTCTGTAAAAGACCTCGAGTGAGTTTTTAAGTGTATAGAAATCTGTCTTTAGAATTGATCTGGCTCTTGACGTGTCGAGGCTTGAGTCTTTAGGTCTCTTAGCTTTGAATTGCATGTCTCTCATTGTTATAGGCTCTATCAGGTTCTCGTCAAATCCAAACCTCCTAGCTATAGCTTTTGCGAAGTCATATCTACTAATTCTCTCGCCAGCTATGTGAATAACTCCTGTATAGTCCTTCTCAATAATCTCCCTAACAGCTTTTGCTAGTAATGTGTTTAGTGTTGGTGAAAGCCATTGGTCGACTAAAGCCCTCACTTTCTGTCCTTGGCTGAGAGACTCTACAACCGCTCTCGCAAAGTTTTTGCGACCCATTCCAAATCCATATATGTGGCTTGTTCTAATAATCACATATTTGTCTAANCCGCCTCTAACAACATTCTCNGCNCCAAGTTTTGTAAGACCATAGTAGTTTACAGGGTTTNGCNCGTCATCTTCGCGATAAAGCCCTCTCTCACCATCNAATACGTAGTCTGTTGATAGGTAGAGGAAGTATANCCCCATTTTTGAAGACTCNTTGACTAGAGCTAGGGTAGCCTCCACATTAACTCTCCAAGCAAGCTCTTTATCAACCTCACATCTATCAACATCGCCTATAGCTGCTGTGTGTATCACGATATCGGGTTTACTCTCTTTAACAAGTTGCGCTACCCTCTCCAGGTTCCTGAAATCTGCTTTAACCTTGACTACATTATCTATATTATCTATATCCGGTATCTCATGCTCGTTGTAATGAGCATAAACTTTATACCCAGCCTTAGCAAGCTCTTCAACAATTCTGTAACCAGGCGTGCTAGAACCTCCCGTTATTAAAACCCTCAAATTGAGACACCTAGCGGTTTCACGATCCCTTCATCCTGCAGTTTTTTCCACCAAGAGATTACTTTTGTCCATGGTTCATCCCTTACAGTGCCTTCCTCAAGAGCTCTGTATACTTCTCTAGCACCATCAGCAACTCTGTACCTGCACTTAAACCCCAGAACCCTGCTAATCTTTGTAAAATCCACTATATAGGAGCGGGTATCAGGCTCCCCATAAAACTCTATATTAGGCTCTCTTTCAAGAGCTTTGAATATCTCGTATGCTAGGTCTATGATTCTATAGTTCTAGTCATTAGAACCAACATTAAATATCTCACCGTCAACAACGTCTTTTGGCGCTTCTAAGACCTTTACAATAGCTTCAGCGACGTCGGCCACGTGGACAACCGGCCTCTTCTGCTCTCCGGGTTTGCCAACCCTAATCCTACCCTCCTTAAATAGGGTAAGAGTCATCGCGTTGACTACAAGGTCAAACCTCATCTTAGGTGATAAGCCGTAGACCGTTGCTAGGCGTAGAATAGTTCTTGTAACGCCTTTAACGCTTAGAATACCCTTCTCAGCCATGTACTTAGTCTTCGCATACAGCTCCAATGGGTTTGGAGGTGAGCTCTCATCAACAACTCTTTCTTGGAAACCGTAAACACTACAGGTAGATGCGAATATATACTTCTCTAC
>JGI20130J15133_1000888_pt1 | contig 26706 bp, 23 predicted proteins | sample WasSprMetagenome_FD_15133 | JGI IMG/M metagenome (IMG submission 15133) | reverse complement strand
AGGCGATAATGATGAGAGCGGTTTTGTGGAACATGGCGGTTTTGATGGTGTCAGGTTTTTTGTTGTTTAGGTGTTTGGTCTTGGAGGTGTTTGGTCTTGGAAGGGGGCTTATTGATCGCTTCTTTCCACGCATGAAGGAAGACTTTTCGAACATACTCACGCCTATCGCAGATTATTGGGCTAAGATAAACGACAGCCAACGCCTGCTTAGTCGCTCGCTTCAAAGCGCTTTGAGATTCGTCATCGCCCTCTGGTTCGCTGCCTTCTGTGAGACGCTTCGATCTGCTTTCACCTCTCTTACAATTTAGGCTTTCCGTCCGCTATAAAACTTCTGACGGCGAGGGGGAAAGGACGAGTCCCAAGCATCGTGCCCCTGACGGGCAAGCGAAAACGGGCGAAAGTTAGCAGGAGAAAGCAATAGGCGATGGTGGCAAGACAAATTTGACAAATATCGGACACATCATTCTTCTTCCACAACTGCTCGTTCCCTCAAGTAACGGACAGCGAAGTTGTAAAGTTTAACCAGAGTATCTACGCCCCAATTCCGCACTTCTTCAGGTGCCTCCCAAACACTTGTCCCAGCGTCCCGTTCAGTTTGAAAGCGAAGTCTTGCCTCTGTTTCACGACGCTCCCAAGTTTCGCCTGTCTCCTCTTCCAATTTACGCAAGAATTCATTGCCACTTACATACGAAATCAAATCTTTCTGTGTTTACTAATCAGCAGTTGGACGCGCAGACGAGAGCGTGAACCATACCAAGATATCCAAGCGCCACCGATGCCGATGCCAAAATCCACCCAGGGGGTAGTTGGCGGTGTTCCTCTGTGCGGAACTTTGTCGCCTAACCGTCTCAGCATATCCTCCCAGAAAGCCTTCCTACGAATGTGTCTTGGTTTCAAAGGACGCTGAATCACTTCTTCTTCCTCCCCAATGTATGGTGTCAAATTTTGCGGGACAAAAACCTCAAAGTTTTCGGCAGAGAAATAGCTGAACCCATAGCACTCTATGTTAATGCCCTGCTGCTGTAGCCAACGGACAATTCTTAGGGTGTCTTCCTCTATTTGCCAACCCACAATCACGAGGCGGGGACTTTTGAGTTGATCCCTCAAGGCATCGTCCGTGAATGATTCTTCATCCCATTCGCCACCCGCTTGCTCTATTTGCTCACGCAATCTCTGGCGGGCTTGGTCAATTTGCTCTTGAAGGTCATCCCATGCCATTTCTGCCAGTTGGGCAGCATAGTCAAGAATTTGGCCGACGGTTTTTCGGACCACCTTTCCTTTTTTCAATTCGCAAAGGGTGAAAACACCTCGGCTATCCAGCAACAGTAAATCCAATTCGTCACCTGAGGGAAGGTTCGATTTACTGGCGACTACAACAATTGGCAATAGTTCGCCAGTCTCGTTATCTCGTGGAGCTACAAACTGTGGTTCGCTTTCTAAGATGCGATGCAGATACTCCTCTTGCCTCTCTTCTGGGAAAGGTTTCGCTACCATCACTGCCAGTTCGCCATTACGCTTGATGACGATGCGATCCATTCTTCTCACCTCCTATTTGCGCCTTATTCATTATGTCAAATCTATCAAGAAAAAAGAGTTGGTCTCTGTGTCGGTAGAGCAACAATTGTCAACCCTGCGTCGTTGGCTTACAGCCTTGACCGTCGTTACCGTTTTCCTTGCTATCGCAGTGTTCGTGCTGTCTTCAACCCGCTTCGAGCACATCAGAGCCCATCGCATTGAACTGGTCAATTCGCAAGGCAAAACCGCTGCCGTCTTGGGTGTCTCGCCGAGCGATGGAGGTGTCTTGCTCATTTACGACGCCAACGGCACGCTTCGGACTGCTGTTGGGATGACAACGAGAGGCAACGCAGCGATTGACCTGAACGATGCAAACGGTAATCAGTGGGTTACAATTCAAGTCAGTAGTGACGGCACTGTGACCATGAAAGGGCTAAAATAGACAACAGCCAACGCCGCCCTACACACCCACCTACATCGCAGCCCGCTGGTGGTCGTGCCAGCGGGTTTTTGTTTTTGCGACGGCGTTGCGGAACAGCAAATGACCCGCGTCGGTAGAGGGACAATTGTCAACACTAACCTGCTTAGAGACACAATTACCATCGTCAACGACCAACAGGGCAGGAAGCGGTTCGGCATCACCCTTGACGAGAACGGAAACGCTATGGTAGAATGGTTTGCGTCTGACGGGAGAACGCTGAAGCGGTTGTCGATCCAGCAAGAGTGCACTTTGAGGGCGTGCTATAATGGTGCACGAGGAGATTAAACATGATGACCCTCGACGAAAGAATTGATAGGTTAAGACCAGAGGTCGGAAGATGGAAGGATGAACTGGAGACTTCGATTAAAACACTAAAGCAAGCAGGAGATTACATCGCTGTTTTACTGAAAATGTCCCGCTGGTGCTTAGAACTGCTGGAACAACTTTATCAGGTTAAGGGAACACAGCCTCCACGAGATAGAAGGCTGAGTGACTGGATAAGGGACGCTCAACAAAAGGATCTCCTGCCAGAAGAAATCGCTTCTTTAATGCATGACCTTCGCATTTACCATAACAAAGCAGACCATGCTGTGGAAAAGATTGCCCTTAAACCTCGAGATGCAGAATTGGCGTTAGACATCTTCCTGCGTGTCTTGGAGTGGTTTTTCTGGCAAACACAGGGTTTAGAGACCATTTACATCCCACCCAAACCTGCTCGCTCCCGCAAAACTTTTATGACACCTCCTCAACCTCCGAGAGAGTTCGTTGACCGCAAAGACGAACTCGCCCAAATCTTAGGTTGGTTAGACTCTGAAGGTTGCCCTGTTTTCATAATTGGAGCGATGGGTGGGCAAGGTAAAACTGCTCTCGCTGCGAAGGCAGTGTCACTGATACGAATGTCCGAAAGAGCGATGCAAGTTCGGTGGGTTGAAGGAGACGAAAATCTTTCTGTGGATGACCTGTTCAATGATTTTGCCGAGGAGATGCAAAGGCATAACTCTGAGGATGCAAGGCATGTGAGAGATGAGAAAAAGTCCTTAAGATCTCGTCTGGACGCCTTGATACAGTTCTTGGAACATTCGCCTGATCAGTGGCTACTTGTGCTGGATGATTTTCACAAGTTTGATAAGGACAAAGGGCGTTGGAATGAATTAGTGAAGTTTTTTGCTCAGAGAGGCAACCGCACAAAGTTACTGATTCTGACGAGGCGTGAACCTGAGGCTGCGGAGTATCCCAAACTTCCCATAGGCTCTTGTCAGGAATTGCGACTGCCTGAATTGCCAGAGGAAGAGGCGCGGGATTTTCTGATGCAGATAGGGTTGGAAGTTGATGAGAAAGAAGCGAGTCACATATGGCGGAAGTGCAGTGGCAGTCCGTTGGCGATGAAACTCTTCGCTCAAGCAGCGAAGCGTCGCAGTTCTATCCAGCGAGTCTTGCAATTGCCGCTGCCTGAATGGACAGAAAATGCAAGGGCTTGGTTGGAGGAACTACAAGAGGACCTGTCTCCAGCAGCGAAGGAGGCTATGAAACGGCTGAGTGTGTTGAGCGATTTAAGACCCGTTGAATGGGAGTTGGTTGTGGCTACAGGAGAGACGCCCGAGATAAGGGCAAGCATAGAACAAGGCTTGGATGAGCTTGACCGAGCATATCTTTTGCAAAGAACGGAAGACGGATGTTTGAAATTGCATGATATTTTACATAATTACTGGATGGAAAAGATATTTACAGAGACGGTTGAAGAATTAGGTAAAGAATTTAAAGACCGTGTAAGAGAAAGGTTGGAAAAGCGGAAAGAAATAGATGTTATAGATGCAATAATGGAAGAAATGTTATCAGTAGAGTATATAGATAAAGGTAAAATAAATATATGGTGCAATCTTGCATCAGAGTGGATTATTGATAATCTACCACAAAGGTCGACGGATCCAATTTTTACTGAGAATGTTTTTATAGAATTTGATTTTATTCCAATATTAGAAGATTGTGCACTCATTCGCATTTATCTTTTATTAGAAAATAGAAGGCAAAAAGGTGATATTGACAAAAATGAAGTAGAAAATATTGCAAAGAAATTACTGAAAGCGATAAAAAGAATATATCCGGAATACATTGATGATGCTTCGATTGGAGTATTATATGCGAAAATTGTTTTAATTATAGCTGATTTACTTATTCAGCGTGATGACATAGATGAAGCACTAAGGTTATATTATGATTCTCTTGATTATATAGAAGTTGAAGATGTTTATTATGGATACATTGAAATAATTAAAGCAGTTTGTGATTTATTAAAAAAGCAGAATCGAGAAGAAGAGTTATTTAATTTAATAAAGAGTAAAATTTGTGAATTTGAGGAAGATAGAAAAGAGTTTAGTCCTTGGAGTGGACAGCTATCACTATTGATAGAATTATACGAAATTTTGTCTAATTTATATTATGAAAAAGGAAACACAGAATTGGCCAAAATATATATTCAAAAAGCTAATGAACTTAAAGACAAATTGGATAAAATGTTGGAACCATTAATAAAAGCAGGAATCCTGGCAGTAGAGGAATAACCGAAATCTAAGTTATCCTTCAAGGAGAGAGGCGGTTGAGATGCGATGGGCTTACTTGATTTTGGGCTTCGTGGTCGGGCTGGTCGCCGCTCAAACCGTCAAGTTTCCCGTCCCTCAAGGTCAAACCATCAAAGCAACCGTCGTCAGCGTCACTGACGGAGACACAATTAAAGTCCGTGTAGGCAACGAACTTCAAACAGTCCGCATCATTGGCTACGACTCTCCCGAACCAAACCAAAACTTCGGCGACAAGGCTTTCCTTTACCTTAAGACGCTGACTGAAGGTCGTGAGGTCATCTTGGAGAGCGATGTTCAGGCAATGGACAAGTATGGGCGCAGGCTTTACCATGTCTGGCTTCCTCAGGTTTTGGTCGGAGAGTTGATGCTGCTTTCTGGCTTAGGTCAAATCATGACCATCCCGCCCAATGTCCGCCATTCCGATTACTATCAGCGGGTTCAAACCGCTGCAAGGTCTATCGGGCTCGGCATTTGGGCAGTTCCTTTCCCGACTGGCAGGGAAACTCAGGAACGGGCAACGCAAGGGAAAGCGACACAGGAAGGCTCTGACATCGTTTACATCACCCGAACAGGGACTAAGTTCCATCGGGCTGGCTGCCGCTACTTGCAATACAGTGCTATTCCGATTACCCGCTCAGAGGCAATCGCGAGGGGCTACGCTCCTTGCAAAGTTTGTCGCCCATGATGGGTTGCCGTAAAAGTTTGCTAAAAAGGAGGGGATTACAATGTTGGAGCATGGTCATCTTTCGGGCGAAAACATTCAAGGGCTTGAGGAAATTAAGCAACAACTCCAATCACTTAGGCGGGAAAATCACTTCCTCAAACTCGGGCTTGCTGTCTGTTTCGTCTTCTTAATAGCCCTACACTTTCAATCCAAAACATCCCCTATACATACCCGAGTTAGTGCCAAAAAGGTCATAACCGAGGTAGTTGAGTTCCTTAAGGATGGGAAAACTGTTATGTCTATTGCTCCATCTAGAGAAGGAGAGGGGTTGATTATTTGGGATAAAAATGGGTCGCCTATGGTTTGGTTTGATAGGGACGAGAATGGCGGCATAGTAGGTGTTTACAACAAAGATGGGAAAGTTGTTACATCGATGGAGTGTATTCCAATAGGTGGCTTGGTAAGGGTCTATGATAAAGATGGGGAAGTAGTCGCTGTAATGGACAGTGGTAAATATGGTGGTAGGGTAGGGGTCTTCGCCAAAGGCGGGAAATTTTCTCTGGTTGCCGAAATGCGTAGTGATGAATATGGTGGCGCGGTAAGTGTTGGCAACAAAGACGGAGAATATTGGACTGCCTCCATGCGTAATGGTAAAGATGGTGGCGTGGTAGGTGTCTATGACCCAAAAGATGGGAAAGTCATTGCATGGATAGGAAGCACGAAAATTGGTGGTGCAATAGCAACTTTCAACACCCAAGGAAAGTTCACTTGGGGCGCTCCATCCGTTACATCGCCACCTACAGTAACCATAAATGTTCCATCATCACCTTCCTTGAGAGGCATTCATTCTCCACCCACCACATTACTGCCTATCATACCAATGCCTCATTCTTCGTCAGGAGGTATTTATCCATCCACAGGCTCAGGACATTGGATTGAGAGGGTGAGTGATAATGGAAGAATTGTCGTTCTTGAGGACGATTCTGTATGGGAAATATCTGAATTAGATAGATTAGACGTCAGCCTTTGGCTTCCTAACGATGAAATCACAGTTGCAGATAACCCATCAAACCCATTCTATCCCTATAAACTAATCAACACTGACCAAGGAGAGACCGCTGAGGCGAAACTTTTGAGTAGGTAATGACTAACTCGCCACTTAGTTGCCATTGCTTGTCATTTGGGCGAATACATCTGAACGAAACCATGCCTAAGGGGGGTGATTAGAATGTCAAGGTTCATGGTCGTCCTTTTCCTTGCCCTCACAACTTTGGTCGTTGGCTTTGGCTGTAAGTCCGAAGTGAGCAACTACACTGAAACATCCTCAGATGAATTGCAGGCAGTTGCTGAGGAGGCAGAGGAAAGAGCCCAAGAAGCAGCGGAGAGACTAAGGGAGAAGGCTTGGGAACTGGAAGACAAGGCATCGGAGTTGAGGGATAAGGCTTCCGAGCTTGAAATGAAAAGTTGGGAATTGGAGGATAAAGGGATGGACGACACCGCTTTTGAATTGCAAGAAAAAGCATTGGATTTAGAGGACGCAGCGTCGGAACTGGAAGATAAAGCCCTTGAGTTAGAGGGGCTTGCTGACGAGTTGGAGTGAAGTCGTCGCTGGTCGTAGACAGATTGCTGAAGAAGGAGGTGATTATGATGGCAGAGCGGGAGTTTGAATGCATCCAGCACCAACTGGCGTCGCTAAGGCGGGAAAATCGTTTCCTTAAGGGTGGGTTGATTTTGTGTTTCGTCTTTGCAGCGTTGCCTTACCTTGCAGGATTTCAACCTGAAACCATCAGCGCTAAACGGGTCGTGACCGAAAGGATCGAATTCGTCAGGGATGGAAAAACTGTGATGTTCTTCACCCTCCATCCTAAAAGCAATGGATTGGTCATTTGGTATAGAGATGAATTGCCTGCGATTTGGATTACAAGAGAGAAAAATGGTGGATTAATAGGTATCTATAACAAAGACGGTAAAATCGTTGCAGATATGGCGGCGTTACCTATTGGAGGCAGAGTTGAGGTTTGCAACAATGACAGTAAAACCGTTGCATCAATGGATGCTGGGTCATATGGTGGGTTGGTAAGTGTTAACAACAATGACACAATACCTGTTGCATTGATGGGTGTGCTTCAACATGGCGGTTCTGTATGGGTCTGCGACAGCAAAGGAAACACTCTTGCATCAATGGATGCCACATTAATTTGTGGCACGCTTGAGTTAAAAACTCCCTCAGGGCAAACCGTTTGGAGCGCTCCTTAACCGATAATGACCAATGACCTTTCAATGAAGGGTTGCCATTTTTGCTGGCGGATACTATAATACGATAGAGAACACTATCGAGTAAAGTGAAATCTTGGCATTAAAAGCTCTATTGTCCTGATGAGGGAGGGTTAGAAATATGGCTCTGTCTCTCGCCCAAATCAATACCTTGAACGAATTGGCTAAGCACCTTTACCATTTCCTGCCCGGTAAAGCTCATCCCTATGCGGATCAAAGCCTATCCTTCGTTGGAGTTGCGACATCGCTGGGTCTTGCTCAGTTTTGGAGTGGAGGAAGCAAACAACCTGCTATCGTGCAACTCCTTTCAAAAACGCTCGAAAACTATCCAGAAAAGTTTTGTACACTCATTCTTGAAATCGTTCGACGAGGAATTACTTATCGCCAGAATAAGGGAGATCCGATCACCCGGGAAGAAATTGAACAGCTCAATAAAATTATTGCACGCCTGAGTTTCAAAATTCCTGAGCTATACGATCCAAACTTTCTCAACTCGCTTCCACGCGCTAATCGTCCACAGTCACCTGATAAGAGTTCTAATGTGACATCAGAAACACTTGAGCAGTTGAAAAAAGAATTAATGGAACTGACTGATCTCCCACCACAGGAAAGAGGATACCGTTTCGAAAAGTTTTTAGGACGACTCTTTGAGGTTTTTGGATTAGCTCCACGCAGTGCGTTTCGCTTGGTTGGAGAGCAAATTGACGGTAGCTTTCAATTTCAGGGCGACACCTATCTAGTCGAAGCCAAATGGCAAAACTCCCCTCTTGGTCTAGAAGAGTTGTTGACCTTCTCTGGGAAAGTTGGAGGTAAGGCCCAATGGTCAAGAGGTCTTTTGATCAGCTATTCCGGCTTTACCCAGGATGGGCTTGAGGCCTTTGCTCGAGGCAGACAAACAAACATCATATGCATGGATAGTGTGGATCTTTATTACATTTTACACGGTAATTTGGATCTTCGGGTAGTCCTTGAGCAGAAGGTTCGTTATGCTGCGGAGACAAATCGAGCCTATATTTCCGTAAGGGAGCTCTTTCCAAATATCCCAGCAATATGATCTGGTAGGATTATACTCATTAAGGAAGGTTTTCGTTGAAGAAGGAATGAAAAAGGATATTTGATGTCTTTTAATCTCTTAACTTTTCTTGAATCTTTTGAATAAAAGCTTGACGACGGGCTTTGATGAAAGCTTGGAAATCATCACACTTCATTGCTTCATAGGCTTCGCGCGATATTAAGTGACTTTGGAGAGTTTCAAGTAAGCGTTCTTCACTGCCATGGTGTTGTAGGAATAAAGACAAATACTCCGAAGGCTTTCTGTCGCTTTTGATTTTGTTAGATTGTGCAGAAATTAATGTCCGATTAAGAATAGAATCAATTTTCTCTTCTTTCCCAAATTTTGCTCTTGGAAAGATATGATCATCTTGGCACTCGTTAAGGTTTGCAGCTTGTCCATTTATAAAATCCCTAGCGCCTTCAAGGACTATAAGGCACATAAGTCCACGATAAATAGCAGACCTTGGTTCATCTGTGTCTACATCTATGCTGTCAATCGAGAGATTGGTTAGCCACTCAGGTGGCTCTCCACCCATCAGCCAGCGTCGTACCTGCACTACATCCTGATAAGCCTTAGTATCTACAGCTGAATCGTAGCGCTGTGTAAAGACACTTGCCCAATACCATTTGTCCAACTTGCGATACATTTCCATACCGCCCTTCTGGTTCTCGATAGTCTCGAGAAGCACTGCAAGAGGAACAAGCATAGTGGTATAAGGAATCAAAGTGTTTCTAAAAGCTCCATAACCATTTATAGATGTCATGCGATTGTAGGCTTCTACGATAAAGCGGGCCGCATCTTCCCATAGCCTTTCGAAATCTTTTCGATCTAATTTACCAATTATATCGAGAAGCGTACCTTTCTTTGGTTCCTTTCCTTTCCAAAGTGCGATAACTTTAAGCAAAGATTCTGGTCTAATAACTTCTGCTACTTTTGCATGATTTCTATGAAATTCCCTCCAAAGAGAGTATAGGCTTATACCTTCTAAATTCACATATAACCTAGCAGCAGCAAGTTCAAATAAAGTAAGTCTTTTGCCAGTTCGGTTGATTCTCTCGAAAATATTCACAACATCGTCTTTATCTGTTTCGCGAGGAAGAGTCACCACAGGGATCATAAACTGTGTAAGCCGGAAATAGAGGGATTGGACACGCTCTCTTTCTTCACTTTTTTTCAGAAATTGATTTTCTTGATAGAGCCAGGGATAAAATCGGTTTGGATCTCTCATCCAGGAGAATGGAATGGCTTGACCATTCTGAACTAATTCTTCCTCTTTTGTCATACGCTTCTTATCGGCTGTTGAGACGCCAACTACTGCATCCTCAAATTTACCTTCTAAGGCTGGTTCTAGACGAAGATAGAAGCGGTAGGGATGCCTAGTATTCCCTAAGGGAATCGGTGGTTCATAAAAGGCATAGAAAAGGGACGTAATGCGTTGTTGCCCATCAAGCACCAACCTTACATCATCGTGCCTGCGTGGGTCTACAGAGGGATTGATCCTTTCCAGCCCTTCAACAAGGTGAAAGGGCGTTCCATCAATGGTGCGAAAAATTAATCTATCATTAACGCGAATGGGTGAGAAGTTCGGATCTGGACGGACTGTTAGCATCAAGAAAGTTCCAATAAAATACCCTTGTAAGAGCGAAACTAACAATTCTTCAATATCCTCCCGCGACCACACAAAGGAGCGTTGAAATTCAGGAATGACGACCCTACCTATGGAGGCTTGCCCAATTATATCCAAAAGCCTCTCTGGATTTGCTTGCATTGTCAGTTGCTGATCTACTTGCACCTTATCTCTCACCTCCTGCGCATCCACTTGCGGTCAATGGGTATGCGAAAAATCCTGAGGCGACTGATGTATCAAGGTCATTTTTACGCTCAGCCTTCCCGTTCTACTTCACTGCCAGCCTCTTCAGTGTCCTTCCATCTTCAGCGAACCATTCTATCACGGCGTTTCCATGATCGTCAAGGGTGATTCCAAACCGTTTCCTGCCATGCTGGTCATTGATGAGCACGATTGGGTCACCAAGCGCGTTTGTGCTGAAGACAACAAGAGCTGGCTTGTAAATAGGACCGATTTCAAGCCTTTGCGTCCTGATGTTTTCCCAGCGATGAACTCCAGTTGACCACACGAAGAGCACGCCCAAGACCAAAACGCAGACGCCTAGAAACACGCACCACCTCTCCAACTGCTTTAACCTGCGCTCAACTAACATAGTCTCTTTGCCTCCCGTTTACATGTCCGCCGGTAAATCGACAAACGTTCAATACAATTTCGAATCGCTCATAACTTCGCAAACACCCCAAAGGTCTCTAAGCAAGCCTCTATACTGAAGGTAGCAAGATTGATTCTAAATCGAAAGATGTCAATTCCAGAGACAAAAACGCGTCAAGATTCCGTCAACCATCACCCATTGGCTAATCCTATGCAGGGCTTCGCTCAAAGTATTCACGGTTACGACAATTCGTCCTGAATGATCATGCCGAAAGCAGCAGCGCAACACCAACCCGAAAACTCGCTTGGAATCAAAAGAACCAAAGATGCCTAAATTTGACACTCTCTCACAGTGACACTCAAGTTGTCAAGACAACGAATACAATGAGACACAACTTCTCATGTGACGCCATGAAGTGACCTGCAACGCAAGCGTGAGTTGAATTCGCTTATTGACAGGATTAGAATTGTTCTGAGCCAACCACGCTTAGCGCTCTACGCCGATAATTCTTGTTGATGACTGGTTGCGATAGCCTAATTGCGCTTGTCTGTTTGCAACTGACCTATAAACAGCGCCCAGGTGACGCAGCTCGGTTGACGCCCTTTCAGTAGCATTGAAGTTGCCAAGACAAAGAATACGATGAAGCTCATGCCCCTTAATAGTCGGAGGGATGTATGGCACATTGTCGGCTTTCCCGTAATGCCATTCGCTCAAGTAGGATAACTGCCCACAGTTGCCTTACATCAAATCTCCGATGATTGGAAGGAAAGAGCCTTAAAGTTTACTTGCTTTAGAGTTTGGGGCAGTGTGCGCTTGTCACGCACACTGCCCCTTATTTACTCCCCCGCCCCTTACCAGCGGCGGGATTCAGGGAAGGCAAACAAGTGCCTGACTTTACCACCGTGAACCAAAGCAAATCCGTTCACAGTTCCGTCAAACAGGTAATGTTCGCCCATCCCTACAGGTGCTGGTTTAACAGTTGCTCTTCCTAACACCGCTACCACCATATCGCGGAAAGCCTTTGCCTCATCGTGACTGACCAACCCAGAGAACCTGCGCATCCAGAGGGACTCCAATGCTTCCGCTGCATATCCATACAGGACTTTACTGCCCAAAATCCGCCATGTCTCAGGGTGGTCAAAAACTTCAAGCCCGACTATGGACCGCCCAATTCCAACAATTACACCAACTTGGTTCTCAACGGTTACGATTGGCTTGAGCAAATCATCGATGGAAGCACGATGGTGTTCGTAAAAGGCGGTTGCATCTTCGGTTTCAGAGCGGACTTCAGCAGCCGCCAACTCCTCACTAACTTCCCGCCAAACTTCCCTTTGGTCGGAGATCGGTCTATTGGTTATCAGGAATTGCATGGTCGCACTTTCCGTCTTCTTTCGCCTTAACCTTGAATGGACAGCGTATTCTGCAACACTAAATGCGACCCTTCCAAATTCCTCATCCACTGTCGGAACTGAGGGACGGTAAACTCGCCTCGGGCTCCATCTTCCTCGTTCAATGCAACTTACCGGGATACGATGCTCTTTCCCTGCCTCCAAAAGCAAAGAGATGTTGATTGTCCGGTTCTGCCAACCGCCAACGATGACCTCGCCTTCCACGACCAGCACGGGCTTTTCACCTTTAACGACAATTACGGCTTCTTGGACACTACCGGATTCTGGGATGAAGACCAGACCCTGGCGAGATGCTTCCTCCAAGGTCAAGTAATCACGACCGTTCGTTTCCGAGACGGTGAGCGGGAACACGGTGAAGATTTGCTCGGTTACTTGAGGCTCTTCGATTTTCAGGCTTTTCAACCATTCACTTGCCTTTCCCATGGTTGACTCCTTACCTCCTTGCTTTTGTGTTTTTCAGGGGAGTTCTCTCCCCCCATCATCCTTTTACGCTAAAACCAGCGGAAATTTTTCACAGAGCGCCGTGCTGAAAATCGCTTCGATGCCTTGCAGCGAAGTTTGTAAAGCCATTCAACGGTGACTATCGTTCCATCAGCGATGCTGACAACCACGCAAAGCCCGCGAAGTTTCTCCTTGAACTGCTCATAAGGCGTGTTTTCTAAGACCCTGTCAGTAACGATGTGTCGAATGCAACCATTACCGTCGTGCAATCTCTCACCAAAGCCTAAAGCAACCTCAACCATCCACGGTTTAATCGCTCTTTGGTGCATCCTTTGTCGGGCGTGTTCCGAAAGCGGAAGGCTATCTAACATCACTGCCATCTTATTCACCTCCCAGTTCCCATTACGCAGAAGCCGTGGCAAATTTTTCACGGCAGTGGAGTAGGGACGGATTTGGAGGCGTAAAGGAGATATTCGTGGGGGTGCAAATGGGATGAGATGCCAACACGGAACGAGATATGAAGGCAAGTCGGATGAGCAATTGATGGTGGAGTTTTATAGGTGTGATAACGAGGCGTTTGATGAACTGTGGGAATGTCGGTGGAGAAGCAGGATGATGAGATATGTTGCCCGTAAAGTGTCCAATCCGCAGGATGTTGAAGATATCCTACAAGATGCTGGCATTAAGGTCCTTGAAACGAAGCACCGTCCATCCACACGCTATGACCCTCATAAAGGACCTCTTCAACCTTGGCTGTTCAGAATCGTTGAAAATGCGTTGCGAGACCACTTCCGCTCTGGGCACTTTGGGCAAGAAGTCCTTTTGAGCGATCTACAAGCAGAAATCATGGAAGAAGAGGAAGAAGAGGTGCCAGACCCCTTGGAGTTTGCTGCCGATGAGATTGACATAGAGAGAATAGTTATCATTCGCGGTGCCGTGCGTAGACTTTCAGAACCTTCTCGCACCATTGTGCAACAAAGGTTTTGGGGTGATTTGGCAATAGAAGAAATAGCAGAGGAGTTGGGAATGCCTTTAACCACAGTCCACAGGAAATTAGGAAAAGACTTGGAACGGCTTAGGGAAATGCTTAGTTAAAGAAAATTTTGCGATCCTGGTGCGTAATACTTAGTGGGGCAAGTGAAAAGAGAAAGTCCCGTCACTTGCTACCAAACAAGAAAGGTGAACGACTATGAAGGATAAACTGGAGAGATGGCGAGAAATCTTAGTTGCGGCAAAACCAGAGGGATGGAAATGGCAACCGCCTAAAACGCTTTCACCAGTGGAGCCAAAAGAGCCTCCACAAGAGGCAAAGGTGCGTATGGACGAGTCCATCAAAACTCTCCCTGACGATGAAAGGGAGATCTTGCAACTCAGGTTCGTGGACGGGTTCACTCAAGAAGAAATCGCTAATGCAATCGGATGCAAGCCACTTCTGATTGCCCTCATAGAACAGAGGGCTGTAGAGCGACTGGCAGAGGTTTTTAAGGATTTAGGAGCGGACGATGAAATAGTTAGGTCTTGGGTTGCGTGGTGGGGTGAAGAGAAAAGGAAGGAATTGGAGGCTTTGGTGTCAGCAACTCTCACTCTTACGGTAGGATGCCTATCTATTGGTCGGATTTATGAAGCCTCTTTGCGATGGGACTGGACTGAAGAGGAGCGGAAGCACATTAACAGTTGCGCTCGTTGTCGCAGTGCTTTTAGCAAAGTTTCAAAGCAAGTCTGGCATCCCTCGTCAAGGCAACTGTGGGACTATGTTGTGAGGAACCGATCGAGGGAAAGCGAAAGGTTAGATATCCGCTACCATTTAGAGGAGGACAAATGCAGAAGGTGCACACTCATTGTCGAGAAGATTCTGCAGCCAATAGCGACCACATTGGGGTTTCCTATAGCGCGACAGCCACGACTTGAAGAAGAAGCCGTGCTATATAGTGTAGCGCTTGAAGTAGTTAGAGAAGCCGCGTTTTGCCCTGCACCTCTCCCCTTGTCACTTGTATTTGCCATTGCGACCCCAACACCGATTGCTTTGACAATGGCAGGGTTTGCCGGAGAGGAAACTGAGGGGGTGAAAATCGCGGAAGGCGACTTTAAAGCGGAGTTGAAACGCGAACCAGAAGGTTGGATTGCCCGTGCCGAGGCATTTGATGTTCCTGAAGGCTCAAAGGTTAGGTTTGAATGGGTGACACCAGAGGGTGTTGCGAAAATCGTGAAGGAAGCAAAACTAAGAAGAGCGTTCCGAGATTGGTATTTTGCTGAAGAAAAGTTTGCCTCCTTAGAGGAACAACTTGGAGAAGGTTATTTTGTGGCAGTTTTAATACTTCCTGGGTAAATTCCACATCGCTCGCTCTAAACCGATTTCGCCTGTGTGTCGGCATTGGTGTCCGACGGATTCAAGGAGTTGCTTTAGGCTTCTAGGCATGTTCATGTTGAGCAACCACCTCATTTCCTCACCGCCTCTTCCAACGGGATAAACCGTTCTTCCATCGCTTCCGCTGCAAAGCCCAACGCCTCATAGATGTCTTCCCGCTTCAATTCAGGGAATTCCGCCCAAATTTCCTCTTCCGTCTCTCTTTCACCAACGGGTTATGAAAGCCATCCTAACCACCGCATGACACTTCACTACTAACGGCGCCATTCCCAGTGTCTTTGCCTGCCGCCTCAAAGGTCACTTCCCTAAAATATCGGCAACCACCGAATCCTTACCCGATTTTCCTCAAAAACCACTACACTACCCACCCTTAAATCCCCTTCTATCCGCTTCAGATTAGCGAGAAGCAATTCAACCTGTCGCTCTGGACGCCTCTTTATCCCTTTCCGAAACAGGATAATAGATGGCTGATTCTTTCCCCAACGAGCCAATAGGGTTCCAAAATCTGTGTCCGCTGAAAGGATTACCCTCCCGTCTTGGACAGCACGGAGGAAAACTTCTTCGTCTTTCGCCCCCCTGCATCCCATACTCCCGGACATGAACGGCATCATAACCTGCCTCCCTCAACTTCTCGGCGACAAAAGAAGACAAAGCGTTATCAACCAGAAACTTCACGGCACTGTCACCAAAGGCAGTTGCCTTTCTTGAACCGCTTCGGCGGCAAACTTAAGGGCTTCTTTAATGTCCTCTGGTTCCAAATCAGGGTAAGCAGCAAGTATCTCCTGCTCCGTCATTCCTTCCGCTAACATAGTCAAGATCGTGGCGACAGGAATCCTCAATCCGCGAATGCAAGGAACTCCCCCCATCTGATCTGGATCAATGGTGATGCGAGTGAACTTCACACCATACACCTCCTTTCTTCATCACTCGTTAACTTGGCGGTATGAATTGCCTCATCGCTTGCATCTTGATTATCTTTGCTGCGATAGCGATTAAGGTAATGAGTACCATCGTTCTAATCGTCTCAAAGTCAATCATCGTCGCTCACTTCCCCCTCCCTCAAATAATCTTGACATCATCCTTCTTTGTGCTATCACAATGGCTACCTGAAGACGTGAGGGAGGCAGACAAGGTAGCCTTCCGCCTCCTCTCTCCCCTTGACTCCTTTACTTCACTAATTCACGCGCGATCTGCTCTTTCCATTCCCTCTAAGTTGGGTCGGAACTCCCATCTCTTACCACTTTTCTGCCTTGAAATTAGGAACAACCATTTGGAGCGCTCAACCTAAACCTACGACTAAAGCAGGTTAGGGAGCCGGAGTAGCCCCTTCTCCCTGCCTGCCATAGGGGATAAGGCTAATGTTGGGTTTATCAAATGCCCCTATGAAAAGCGAGATGCGCAAGTTCTACATAAGCGGACGACTACCTCAGGAAAATGGCTGCCACACTTTATACATTGACCCCTGTCACATGATGAGCAAATACGCACTACTACCTCTGGAAAGGGACTTCCGCAATTGAAGCATCTCCCGTCATCACAGGAACGGCACACACGAGCGACCCGATCCGCAAAATGAGATCCGCATAAAATGCACCTTGCCATCTTCCTTCACCCTCCTTTTGTAATCTTCATGCACCAGTGATTTTGCGAATTTCTTCTTCAGATAACCCCTCTATAGGTTCCGTCCTTCTTGACTTGACTGTCATAGTTCGCCCGCCAGCCCTTAAGGTTCTGCGTGTGTTTTCAGAAAGGGTGCCTGTCCTGTTCAATTCTTCAAGAGCGTTCTGTATCAGCCGAGTTGCTGCCGGGTTGTTCAAGCGCTGGGTCGTTTGTAGGGCTAATTGAAGGGTTCGGCGAGCCTCTTGAGTTCTCCCTTGTGCCGCCAATCGTGTGGCTTGATCCAACAGGTTGCCCGTATTCTTTTGCTGAACATAATCTAATACCTCAGGGTCTACTTGGGCGATGGCGGTTTCATCATCAGTGAAGGTCACAAATAACTCTTTTGGGGGAAACTCTATCTGTCGCTGCTTCAATCCAGGAACACTCGCCCACAAGATAAACTGAGCTAATCGTGCACGACTGGGAGGACGAGGGATACCTGAAACGGTAAATTCTAAAATGAACACAGTGTCACCTGCAGAGATATTGCCTAAGCGGTAAGGTTGCTCTCCTAAAGGAACTTCCACTATGCTTGGATATACACGGGAAATAGCCTCCAAATTTACCCCCCGAACAGTTTGAACCTTTAGCCTCAAGTCTGTTACAACTTCTCGCACGGCTTGCTGGACTTCTTGGCTAAAAAGGTTCTCCAATTGCTGCATGTCCTGAAGGTGAAAGTGACGCCCCTTAGTAGTGTCAGACAACTCAATCAACAAATCTTGGTTGTATTCTTCACCAATGCCAATAGCGATGATCGGAGTATTTGCCTCAGCCAATTGAATGGCTAAGTCTCGGCAATCTTCCTCGTCAAAAGTCAATCCATCAGTTAGAAGAATTAGCCTCTTGGTAACATCTGGGGGCTCCTTGCCAAGTTGGTTAAGAGCGTTCCTTAGTCCTTTGCCCATATAAGTTCCGCCACTATACTGCCACAAAGTCTCTATGACTTGATGGGCTTGAGCACGATGTGAAAGGGGAGAAAGGGGCAAGAGAACATAGGATTCGTTGTCAAAATTAATGATAGCGATTTTGTCCTCAGGGCTAAGGGCAGGATCATCTACTACTCTGTGTGCAGCCTGAATAGCGCGCTCCAATTTGATAGTGTTATCCACTTCTTCCCTCATAGAACCACTGGTGTCAATTACTAATGCCAGTGCCAACGGCGGGCGAGTTTGGGCGACCGTCCCTTCAGGTCTGCACTGAAGCATCACGAAAAGTTTCTGTGGCTCAGCCGTCTGAGCCTTCAGGTGCGTCCGATGAGGTTTGAGGACGAGATTCAGCATCTTTCTCACCTCCTGCTTGAATTATGACCTCAACAGGTTGCCTCTCTTTGAGGCTAACCAATAAAACTGTAGCGTTGTCACGAGCACCACGCTGCAAAACCAAATCAAGGATTTCATAAGCAGCTTGAGACAGGTTATCACCATGCTCTTGCAGGACTCTCACCATATCCTCCTCGGTAACTGGTTCCCAAACTCCATCAGAACAGAGGAGAAGGATGTCACCATCTTGCAACTCCAAAGTTGCCTTTTGAGTTACTTCAGGCGAGAAACCCTCAACGAAATAGTCTGGTAGGGGGATTCGCTCTCCTAAGGAACGAGTCAACCGATTTCGGTCAGGGTGGGAGCGGATATACTGCAGATCACCTGCTTTCCCCTCTTGCAAGGCTAAGACAGCCGCTAAGGAGTGGTCACGGGTAAGCAAACTAATGTTTCCTTCTCGGAAAAGATAGATGCGTGAATCTCCCACATGGGCAACCGCTAACCTTTTTCCCAGAAGGAAGGCGCACGAGAGGGTTGTTCCTCCTTTTGCTCTTCTGTTTTTCATGGCTTCGCAGACGCTTTCGTTGGCTTTGTGAACCCAGTCCTTCACCCATCGGGCTTGCTCCTCAGAGGAAGGGAGGGAACGGATGGCTTGAATAGTCTTGGTGGCTTCTTTCAAGACTGTCTTCACTGCTGCCTCACTGGCGACTTCTCCTGCTTCCATTCCCCCCATCCCGTCCGCCACACAGGCAATGAGCCAACGCAAACTTTCTGATTCTGTCTGGATGACCCCCTCTAAATATCCATAGGCATCTTCATTGGTCGTCCTGGAAGGTTCCAAACCAATGGTTGTTGCACCAAAAAGGTCATAAGTGATGTCAGGCATATACCGACGCCGAAGCCTCTTAAGGTCTTCGTGAAGCACTTGAAGGTTCGGATAGCGATCCCCTTTCGGTCCTATGCAACGGTGGAGGATTTGCGGGACACCAGCATAGCGACATTGCAACTCTGTTAGTGAAATCTCTGTCTCCGAGAGAGGTTCCCCACGAATAAATCGGTAGAGGATGGCTCCAACGGAAAAAACATCCACTCCAACATCACCTTGTGCATCCAATTCAGTCTCATCTCTACGCCGAGCCTGCCTTAGGTCTACCAACTTGACTGGTTTGCCAAGAAGGACACAGGAGGGTTGTAAGCCTGAATGCACCCAACCAGCCTGATGGAGATGAACTAACCCTTGCGCCACTTGGGTTAGGATTAAAAGGAAATCAGGGAAAGTGAGTTCCTTCTGCTGTAAGGACGCTTCCAGGCTCTTCTCTGGCAAGGATTCTGTCACAAGATAAAACCTTTCACCCTGTGCGAACTGAGCCCTCACTTTGGGAAACAAAGGGGAGTTCAAGTTGCTGAAGATGTCTGCCTCTTTCCGCAGCCATGCGACCCTTTCAGGATCGCCAGCCTCCCATAGCCAAAAGACAGGAAATTCCTCAATCGGTGTCTCCACATCCCTTTTTGTTTCGGTTGCCTCAGGTTCTTCAGAAGTAGGGGTTAACTGTTCAGTTTCTTCAACCTCCTCAGAAGATGACTCAGGCGCTTTAGATGAAGCGGGAATTTCCTTCACTTCATAGAGGACATAAGGGCACAACCACCCTTGGACTGTCACAACCCTTTGGATTTGATACTGCGTGTTTCCCTCTGGATGCTGAACAAACTCCCCAACCGACAGCAGAGGTGTGGCAGCCTCTTGGATGGGCTCACTATACTCCTCAAGGAAGTCCTCATCCTTCTCCATCATCGCTCCCCCCTCCTTTTCATCCTTGAGTGCGAAAGATAAAATGGGCGTTCCCGAACACAACCTCATCTCCATCCTTGATAGGAGTTGGTTGGTTAGCGGGAAGTCTTTGAAATTGCTCCGTCTCTGATGAACGAAGGTAAGTTCCATTGGTGGAACCCAAGTCCTTTACGAACCACTGACCTGAAGCATCTTGGTAAATTTCCGCATGGTGACGGGAAACATAACCACCTTCAGGGAGATGAGAAAGGTCTACATCTACAGGACCTGTCTCCTCATGGAAGCGCCCGATTACGACTTTCCCCCCAATAGGGAACTCTTCACCCGTCAAAACCCCGCCACGCTTCAACAGCAAACGGGCTAATCCTGCTACTGAAGGTGCAGCGGGAGGGGGAGGTGGTGCAACCCCTACAGGTGCAGGTTGCTGGACTGGTTGTTGTGCAACCTCTTGAGGTGCTTGAGCGACCTCCACAGGCTGCCCACCCGTAATTTGTGAACCGCAATCTGGGCAGTACTCCTCTCCCTCTGGAACATCAGCATTACAAACTGGACATCGCATTGCTCTACACCTCCTGTATTTTATTATCGGCTACAGGCTCATACCAAATTTAGAACCATTCCCACTTATCAACAGATTGACCTCGTTGTAACTTCTGTGCGATCATAACTGCATCTATGATACCTATAATCCAAATTATTATACTTAGACAAGGTGATAGTAAAAGGATTAAAGGTGATAGTAAAAGGATTAAAAGCCCTTTAGCAATCTGACCATTGTAAATTTGCCCAGCCCCAGGAATGAAGAAAGAAAGCAAACCTGCTACTGTGGGATTTTTCGCACCTACAATTGTCCCTTGACCCTGCCCCTTAGTTCTATATACAGGCTTTGGCGTCGGTTGGAGAACGGCTTGCGGTTGCCTCGTTGTGGGTTTCTTTACAGGCACCTGTAATGCCCCTACTATTTCCCACAACTTGACTGTGCCATCACCATTTCCTGATGCCAGAAATTTACCGTCAGGACTGAAGGAAACCAAAGACCAACTTCGCCCACTGAAAGTAGCCACTTCCCGCCAACTTCCCACCTCCCAAACTCTGACTGTGCCATCAATACCTCCCGCAGCCAGAAATCTGCCATCTGGGCTGAAAGCAACAGACACTCCGCTTTTGTCCCTTCTCAAGGTAACAACTTCTCGCCAACTTCCAACTTCCCACACCTTAACCTCAGCACCTCCCCATTGCTGTGTTCCCCACATCGTTGTATAGATAACCCCACTCCCAGAAGCCAAGAACTTACCATCAGGGCTAAAAGCAATTGACAACACTACCTGTCCCCAATACGGCAAAGTGACTCTTTCTGTCAAACTTCCTACATCCCATATCTTTATTGTGTTATTTTGACCATCATAGCCTCCTGAAGCAAGAAACATCCCATCTGGACTAAAAGCGAGCGAATTAACCCAAGTTCCATGTTTCAAACAGGCAATTCTCTGCCGACTTCCCAAATCCCATATATTCACCGTGCCATCCTGACACCCTGAAGCCAAGAGACTGCCGTTTGGGCTAAAGGAAACTGACCGAACACTCCCCCTATGTGGAAAAGTAGCGAAATCAAGCCAATTCCCAACTAACCATACCGTCACTTTCCCATTTCTACACCCTGAAGCCAAAAACCTGCCATCAGGACTGAAAGCGACCGAAAGCACATGCCACCCATGCTCTAAGATGGCTTCTTCACGCCAATTTCCAGTTTCCCGCACACTCACCTTATTATCCTCGCCACCAGAAGCAAGAAACCTTCCGTCAGGACTAAATGTGATAGATCTCACACTACCCCCATGCCATCCAAAAGTGCCAATTTCCTTCCATGTCACCTTTTGAGTCGGAGAAGTTGGGACTTGCGGCGCTACAGAGGTCTGGGCTTTCGGCACTGCGGGGGCACCCACAGAAGTCCCAGTCAGTAAATTGATAAACTCTCTCACACTCTGCGGTCTCTGATTCACATTCATCTCCATTGCCTTCATAATTGCCTCACTTACTTGCCGACTTACCTTCGGGTTCAATTGATGCGGCGGCACTAAGTGCACACCTTGTGCCCGATCAGGTGCAGCAGGAGGAACTTGTCCTGTTAACAAGTGATACAATGTCGCCCCCAACGCATAGATGTCCAATGGCGGTCCAAACCTTAACCTCCTACCATACTGCTCCAACGGCGCATAGCCCGGCGTCAAAATAGACTCCATCGTTTTCGTCTTCTGGGCAATAAACTGCTTCGCTGCACCAAAGTCTATTAACACCGCCCTCCCATCCCTCGTCACCATGATGTTCTGTGGCTTTATGTCACGATGCAAATAACCTGCTTTATGCATTGCCTCTAAAGCCCCCGCAACCTGTATGATGTAGCCAATGGCTTCCTTTTCATCCATCACACCTCCTCTATCATTCAACAAATCCAGCAAGTTCTTCCCCTCAATAAACTCCATCACCATGTATGCAGTGTTGTTTTCCTCAAACACATCGTAAACCTCTACTTTGTTTGGATGCTTTATCTTAGCCAATATCCTCGCCTCGTCGAGGAACTCCTGGAGAGAGGTTTGGTAATCTTGGGGATTGTTTGGAACGACACTCTTCCCTCGCCGAGCGCACCCCAGTGATGAAGGGAAGAACTCCTTGATTGCTACAGGACGAGAAAGACGGGTGTCAGTGGCTTTATAGGTAATGCCAAATCCACCTTGCCCTAAATCCTTCTCAATCACATAGCGACCATTGAGAAGGGTTGTTCCTTTAGGGAAGGCAAGGGAAGGAGTTGCTACGCTTGTGGAAGCCCCTAAAGGGCTACCGCAACTTTGGCAAACCGTTGCCCCAGCAGGATTAGGATGTCGGCAAATCGGACAAGGCATCATATCCCACACCTCATTCCGTCATGCCATGAAGAGTTTCGATTCAATCTTTTAGCAACTTATTCATTTAGACTTTTATTCCTTTATATCTCCAAAATCTTTACTGTACAATCCATACTCCCTAAAGCCAAAAATTTGTTATTAGGGCTAAAGGAAACTGAAAATACACAACTTCTATGTCCACTTAAAGTAGAAATCTCCTTCCAACTTCCCACCTCCCAAATTGCTACTGTTCCGTCAGCACTTCCCGCAGCTAGAAATCTACTATCAGGGCTGAAAGCAACAGAATAAATATCCCTACCGCTGCGCCCTCTTAAAGTGGTAACTTCCCTCCAACTCCCTACTTCCCATATCTTAACTTCCCCTCTCCCTGTCGTCCCCCCTCTCATCCCTGAAGCCAAAAATCTACCATCAGGGCTAAAGGCAACTGACATAATAGGCTCTCCATGCTTTAAAATGGCTCTCTCCTTCCAATCCCCTGTCCTTACATCCCATACCCTTACTGTGCAATCTCCACTCCCGGAAGCGAGGAACCTACCATCAGGACTAAAGGCAACTGAATTGACCCAATTCCCATGTCTTAAAACAGCAATTTTACGCCAACTTTCTACTTCCCACACATTCACTGTGCAGTCCCAACACCCTGAAACTAAGAATCTGCCATCTGGACTGAAGGAAAGGGAACGCACAACGGACATGTAGGCAGGATTTTCAAGATTAATGCCTGTTACCATCCGTGTAAACATTTGCGCAGCAACCTTCACAGGGTTCACATGGTTTAATGTGGCGGCTATAAGCCAATTCCCTATCAACCATATCCTTGCCGTTTGATCACCACATCCTGAAGCCAAGAACCTACCATCAGGACTAAAGGTAACTGAGAGCACCCAACCCACATGATTCAAAGTAGCGATTTCCCGCCAACTTCCTACATCCCATACCTTCACTGTCCAGTCTTGACTCCCTGAAGCCAGAAGCCTACCATCAGGACTAAAAGCGACTGAAAACACGCTATAATTGTGTCCCCTGAGAGTAGCAACTCCCTTCAATGTCACCTTCGGCACCGGAGGCGCCGAGAGTTTTGTTGAAGGGACTGAAACTTTCGACATCGTAGAAGCACTTATCGAAGGAGAGGTCAGCAACTTAACAAATTCTCCAACACTCTGCGGTCTCTCTTCTACTCTCATCGCCATCGCCTTCATCACCGCCTTTTCCACCCTTTCACTTACCATTGGATTTATCTCCCTAACTGATCTTAACCTTACCCCTGATGCTCTGTCCGTCGCAGAAACTGGCACCTCCCCTGTCAGCAAATAATACAATGTCGCCCCCAAAGCATAAATGTCCGTATATGCCCCCCTCTTCGCCTGCTCCGCATACTGTTCCAACGGAGCAAACCCAGGCGTCAATATTACCGTCATCCTTCCCGTCTTCCCTGCCATAAATGACCTTGCTGCTCCAAAGTCTATCAATACCACCCTACCATCATCACAAACAATGATATTCTCAGGCTTAATGTCACGATGCAAATAACCCGCCTTGTGAACGACATCCAACGCCTCACAAACCTTCAAAATGTATCCAACCGCCTCTTGTTCACTCAATGCCCCTCCCCTCTCCTCAACCAACTTCGCCAACGACTTCCCTCGCAAATACTCCATCACCATGTATGCAGTGTTGTTCTCCTCAAAGAAATCGTAAACTTTGACGATGCCAGGATGGTTCAAAGAAGCCAGCAACCTCGCTTCATCCAAAAACTTCTGCTTCATGGAAGCGAAATCGGAGGGAGTGATGCGAGTTGGTTGGACAGTTGTTCCATTTCTTTGGCAACCTTCAGGGAAGAGTTCTTTGATGGCGACGGGACGGGAAAGGACTGTATTAGCGCCCATGTAGGTTATTCCAAATCCACCTTGCCCTAAAACTTTTCCTACAGTATATTTGCCACCTAAAAGTTTTGTGCCCAAAGGCAAGGAAAGCGAAACGGATGCAGATGGGACAGCAATATTGGCGCCGCATTGTGGGCAAACGGTTACATTCCTAATTTCTGCCCCACAAAAGGGGCAAGTCACTGCTTTTTTTCACCTCCTTTCGTCAACCTCCTAAAAATGCACCGCAATCCCAACAAAAATTCGCCCTAAAAGAGTTTCTTGCCCCACAAACACGGCAAATCTTTTGCGTTTCACTTTGGGTCTTGCTTTCTGTTAAGGCTTCCGTAAAGGTTCCCTGTAAGGCTTCCACAAATTCCTTCACTGTCTGTGGACGCTTACTCACATTCATCTCCATTGCCTTCATAACTACCTCACTTACTTGCCGACTCACCTTCGGGTTCAATTGATGCGGCGGCACTAAATTCACCCCTTGCGCCCGCTCAAGCGCGGAGGGAGGAGCTTGCCCTGTTAACAAGTGATACAATGTTGCCCCTAAGGCATATACGTCCAAAGGAGGTCCAAAGGGAAACTTTGAGGAATATTGCTCCAAAGGCGCATAACCTGGTGTAAGTATGACATCCATTTCCACTTCCTTATTATATGGTCTGGCAGCTGTGAAATCTATCAAAACCACTCTTCCATCTTTACAGACCATAATGCCCTCAGGCTTAATGTCACGGTGCAAATATCCTGCCTTGTGAATTATCTCCAATGCTTCACATACTTTCAAAATGTATCTAACTGCTTCTCCTTCCTCCAATACCCCTCCTCTCTCTATCATAACATCGAGTAAAGTTTTTCCCTCTAAAAATTCCAACACTATGTATATAGTGTTATTTTCCTCAAAAACATCATAAAATCTAATAATACCGGGATGATTCAAAGAAGCGAGTAATCTTGCTTTATCCCAAAATTGCTGCTTCATGCAAGCAAAGTCAAAATCAGAGATGTTAACTGGTAGAACGATTTTTCCTACCCTCCGACAAACTTCATTAGGAAGGCATTCTTTAACAGTGACAGGGAGGTTAAGACGGGTATCAATAGCCTTGTAGGCAATACTGAATCCTTCCGTCCATAACAACTCCTCAATTACATAGCGACCATTGAAAAGGGTTGTTCCTTTAGGGAGGGCAAGGGAAGGAGTCGCTGCGCTTGCGAAAGTCTCTAAATCTAAAGAGGCACCGCAAACTTGGCAATACGTTGCCCCAGTAGGATTAAGACATCCGCAATCCGGACAAAACATATCTGTCCTCTCCCCCTGCTTTATATGTGTCTCGAAGCCCAGTAGAAAATTCTTCCCACGAAACGGAGAGAACTGTTCAAAAGTCTTAGAAAGAGGGACACGAAATACCCAATAGCCCAGAAGATACCTACGACCGATAGAGCCACACCAAGTGCCGTTAGGAAATGGTTTAAACCACGAGCAGACAATTTGTATCCACATCTATGGCAGAACTTTGCATTACTCCTTAATAGAGTTCCACACTTTGGGCAGGTTAGCATACTTACTCACCACCTTCGGTCAAGCAATTCGTTGTAAATTATGTCACGGGCAGACTACCCTGTATAGCAGTAAACTCACATTATCACCTTAGAAGACAGAGCAGAAGAGACGGTGAACCGATAAACCGTCTCATAATGTCTTCATCTGCTCCGTTGTTTCCCTTGATGGTCCTCACCGTAGCGTTTCCATCCTCCTTAAAGTCGGGTCGGAACACTGAAGGGCTTGATCCAGCACCTTAGGACAAGTTTGTTTCCATCTCTAACCCTCACTACATGACAGGCACTTCAATTGTCTTCTTCTCCAAGTTAACCACTCTATTGCTGCGCTGCTACGATCACCGAAGGTGTCTTCGAACTATCTACCTACCCGTTAGTCACTGTTGACCACTATCAGGCACAATTAAGCCTTTTGTGTTTCCCAGTATGTTCCCACCATAAATCAACCAAGCAACTCAATGCTGGTTCAAATCGCCCATAACTTCGCAGACAGCCCAGTTGTCATCATCCTCGCCCACTATGAATGCCGATAGAGGTTGCAATGCGTTGCCTATCAAGTTACATGCAAATGCAAGGAATTCACACGCAATTTGCGTGGCAGATTGCCGCCTCTCTTCACTCAGTTCCGAAGGAACTAACACGGCAATTGCGCCTATCTCTCCGTTCCAGCACAGAA
>JGI20130J15133_1000887_pt1 | contig 26726 bp, 25 predicted proteins | sample WasSprMetagenome_FD_15133 | JGI IMG/M metagenome (IMG submission 15133) | reverse complement strand
GACAGGAACGACTTAGACGACCAGCTTTTTGAGACATTTTCTCAATCTAAGGAACTTTTAAGACATGAACCAGAAAAAGCAGAAAGTAGAGAAGATTTAAAACGGCTATTAAAAAGAAACTCAGGAGGTATCATTTTTACTACTATTCAAAAATTCCTGCCGGAGGAAGGCAACACCTTTGAAACATTATCAGAAAGAGAAAACATAATCGTTATAGCAGATGAAGCACACAGGACACAGTATGGCTTTAAGGCAAAGATAGATAAAAAGACAGGAGAGACCACCTACGGTTATGCAAAATACATAAGAGATGCATTGCCAAACGCCACATTTATAGCCTTTACAGGAACGCCAATAGAAAAAGAAGATAAAAACACGCCAGCAGTGTTTGGAGACTATATAGACATATACGATATATCCCAATCAATAGAAGATAAAATGACAGTTCCTATCTACTACGAAAGCAGGCTAATAAAAGTATCATTAACAGAGGAAGGGAAGCAGCTTATAAAAGAATTTGAAGAAGAATTGGAAGAAGTAGGCTTAGAATTGATAGAGCAAAGCGATAAAACAAAAAGACTTGAACAAATACTTGGAGCAGAAGACCGCCTAAAGCAGCTTGCAAAAGACATTGTAGAGCATTTTGAAAAAAGGCAAGAAGTCTTCGAAGGAAAAGCCATGATAGTGGCATTATCAAGACCAATAGCAGCAAAGCTATATCAAAAAATCATACAGCTAAGACCAGATTGGCACAGCGACGACCTGACAAAAGGAAAAATAAAAGTAGTCTATACCAGTAGCTCTTCTGATGGACCAGAGGTAGCAAAACACCATACCACGAAAGAGCAAAGAAAACTACTGCAGAAAAGAATGAAAGACCCAAACGATGAGCTGAAGCTTGTAATAGTGGTTGATATGTGGCTAACCGGCTTTGATGTTCCGTGCTTGCACACGATGTATATAGACAAACCGATGAAAGGACATACCCTTATGCAAGCTATAGCAAGAGTTAATAGAGTATACAAAGATAAACCGGGTGGATTGATAGTAGATTATCACGGAATAGCCACAGACCTGAAGGAAGCCCTTTCTTTCTACTCAAGAAGCGGGGGAAAAGGAGACCCGACAATAATACAAGAAAAAGCGGTAGATTTAATGATTGACAAATACGAAATTGTCTCAAACATGCTACATAGATTTAACTATAAAGAATACTTTACAACATCAGATACAAGGAAAAAGCTTGATATATTAAGAGATGCTGTAGAGTATGTACTTGGATTAGAAGACGGCAAAAAGAGATTTATTAAACACACAACAGAGCTTTCAAAAGCTTTTGCATTGGCAATACCACATGAAAAAGCATTGGAGATAAAAGACTATGTAGCATTTTTCCAAGCTGTGAAATCAAGAATACTTAAACTAACAAGCACAGGCGGAAACACAGATAGAATATCAAAAGCAAACTACGAAATAGAAACAACCATAAAGCAGATATTAGACAAAGCTTTAATATCAGAACAGGTAATAGATATATTTGAAATAGCAGGCATCAAAAAGCCGGAAATCAGTATATTGTCTGAAGAATTTCTGTTAGAAATAAAAAACATGCAGCATAAAAATATAGCAATGGAAATCTTAAAAAGAATTATAAACGACCAAATAAAGATAGTAGCAAAAAGAAGCTATGTAAAAAGTAAATCATTGTTAGAGTTATACGAAGAAATCATTAAAAAATATCAGAACAAAATCCTTACCGCAGCCCAAGTAATAGAAGAACTCATTAATCTTGCAAGAGAAATAAGAGAAATAAACAAAGAGCCAGAGCAAATGGGACTTACAGAATACGAATACGCATTTTATACAGCAGTAGCAGACAATAAAAGTGCGTTAGAGCTAATGGGAAAAGAAAAATTAAAAGAGCTTGCAACAGTTTTATTCCAAGAGGTAAGAAAAAATGCTACTATAGACTGGACGATCAGAGAAAACGTTAAAGCCAAGCTAAGAGTAGTTGTAAAAAGAATCTTGAGAAAATACGGATATCCACCAGATATGCAAGAATTAGCAACAGAGACTGTAATAAAGCAAGCAGAAATGATAGCTCAGGAGATAGCGGATATGGAAGCAGAAGTAGTCTCAAGATAACGAATAAAAGTTTATATTAGTTTTAGCAAGACAGGAATTTTAGCAGCAGTCTCTAACTCAATTCCTTACTTCTTTTTGTTGCAGATTCTACCGCAGACATTACAGCATCTTTAAAATTTTTCTTTTCAAGCTCGTGTAAGCCATAAATAGTCGTTCCTGCCGGAGAGGTCACCATATCCCTTAAAACCGCCGGATGCTGACCGGATTCTTTTAGTAATTTAGCAGAGCCTAAGACTGTTTGAGTTGCAATTTTTAAAGCCATATCATAAGATAACCCCATTTTAACCCCGCCTTGAGCTAAAGCATCAATAAAATTAAACACATAAGCAGGACCACTTCCGGACAAGCCTGTGATTACATCTAACAACTCTTCCTTAACCTCGTAAACTTCTCCCAGAGTTTTAAGCAAGCTTAGAATATAGTCCTTTTTCTCTGTATTTTTTTCAAAGCTAACACCAATCACACCCTCACCAATCAAGGCAGGAGTGTTTGGCATGATTCTAACTATCAAAGGCTTTTCAGCAAGCTTTTTTATCTTTTCTATTTTTACACCGGCTAAAACCGATATCAGTATCTGATTTTCTTTGAATAAATCCATAACCGGCTCCAAAGTGCTTTCTATGTCTTTTGGCTTTACTGCAAGAAATATTATTTCAGACAGGTTTACAACCTTTCTTATATCAGCACCGGCTACGTTATACTTTTCTATGATATCTTTTACTCTGACTTGATTAATATCTGTGATTACAATTTCCGGTCCATTTATACCTGCTTTTTCAATCAGACCTTTTAAAATGGCTTCTCCCATATTTCCAACGCCAATGATTCCTATCTTAAACATACCTTCTCCTTTTTGATGGCAGTTTTAAATCTTTACCATTAGAAAGTCTTATTAAATCAATAACTTTATTAACTTTATAATTTTGAAGATAGTCAACAAACTTTTTAAAAAGCTCATAAGTAACTTCTGCATCTGCCAAAGCTCTGTGCTTCCTATGGTAAGGAATGTTAAAATGGTAAGCTAAGTTGGTAAGTGATTTACTTTTTAAATCCGGAAACAATCTATTTGCAAGAGCCAAAGTGCATATTACAGGATTTTGAATAAGCTTTCCTGTCAATTGAAATGAAGCTTCGTTTAAAAATGATATATCAAATTTAGCATTATGGGCTATGATGATTGAGTTTTTAGTAAACTCTAAAAAATGCGGAAAAACCTGTTCTATTTTTGGTTTATCTATCACCAACGGGTTTGTGATTCCCGTAAGCTTTGTAATATGCTCCGGAATAAATCCAATTGACGGCTTTACCAATGTATGAAATTTTTCAGTGATAACACTGCCTTCAACCTTAATCGCAGCAATTTCTATTATCTCACTTGTTTTAGGATTAAGTCCTGTTGTTTCTAAGTCTACTACTGTAAACGTTGCTTCTTCTATTGTTAAGTTAATCATTTTAGTATCCTTTAATGCAAGATGTAAATATTATACAAAAAATATACTTTGGGTGAGAAATAGGCGGATTTTATGAAGCTTAAAAATGAGGTCCTTTGGTTGTATGTCCCCAGGATGACAGGAAAAGGTTAACTGATAGGTATTATAGGAATGGAAGCCTAATTTGTAATTCTGCAGCAGGCGAAGAAACTCATACTTTAATTATTTTTAAAAGAGGAGAAACTTCGGCTTACAGCTTCAGGAGGATGACAAGGAAGACTCCCCTCTTTTCTGAAATTTATGAACCAATTTTCGATCGTTATCCTGATAAAGGAGTCCGAAGGATCTCATTTTTTAATTTTTTTGATTAAAAAGAAAAACATGAAATTCTTCGCTTTGCTCAAAATGACGATGTGGATTTTTGAAACAGTCTCCACTCAACGTACTTCTCTATTATTGATATAATATTTTCATTACATCTGTACAAGGAGTAGTTAATGAAAATCGTTGATTTGAGAGGAAGATACTTTAAAGAGGATGAAAGCCTGGAATTTCTAATAAAAAGAGGAGATATAGAAACGGAAAAATACGAACCTGTCGTAAAAACTATCATCAAAGAAGTAAAAGAAAGAGGAGATGAAGCTCTTGTAGAATTTACAGAAAAGTTTGACAAAGTTAAGTTAGTTCCAGAAGACCTTGTAATTCCATTTGAAGAGCTTGAAAAAGCATACAATGAGATAGAAGATGATGTTAGATGGGCTTACGAAGTAGCTTATGAGAGAATTTATGAATTTCATGAAAATCAAAAAGAAAAATCTTTTTTTAGAGAAGAAGAGGGAATGATTCTTGGTCAGAAAATAACACCTTTGGAAGTAGTTGGACTATACGTTCCCGGTGGCAAGGCGGCTTATCCTTCAAGTGTAATCATGAATGCAGCTCCTGCAAGGGTAGCCGGTGTTAAAGAGATTGTCATGTGTTCTCCAAATCCAAATAAATACACATTGGCAGCTGCTTTTGTATGTGGTATAGATACTGTTTATAGAATCGGTGGTGCTCAAGCAGTTGCTGCAATGGCTTACGGAACAGAAACAGTCAGAAAAGTTGATAAAATCGTTGGTCCGGGAAATATATACGTAGCTTTAGCTAAAAAGAATTTATATGGAATAGTTGACATAGACATGATAGCAGGACCTTCAGAAATTCTTGTGATAGCAGATGAAACTGCAAATTACAAATGGGTTGCAGCAGATTTACTATCCCAAGCAGAACACGACGAGCTGGCAGCATCCATACTTGTTACAACTTCAGAAGACCTTGCAAAAAAAGTAAAAGAGTATTTATATACAGAACTTTTAAAAGATTTTCCAAGAAAAGAAATAGCAGAAAAATCTTTGAATACATATGGACATGCTTTTATTGTAGATGATCTTGATACAGCTTGCGAAGTTTCAAACTATATTGCTCCTGAACACTTAGAAATCATAACAAAAAATCCGTTTGATTTACTCGGCAAAATATATCACGCTGGAGCAATATTCCTTGGAGAGTATTCAACAGAACCACTTGGAGATTACATCCTTGGACCAAATCACGTATTACCTACTTCAAGAGCAGCAAGATTTTCATCTCCCCTTGGAGTTTATGACTTTATAAAAAGAAGCTCTGTAATATACGTATCAAAAGAAGGCTTTGACAGAGTAGCAAAACATGCTATCAATATGGCCAAATCCGAAGGTCTTGAAGCTCACAAATTAAGCGTTGAGATAAGAAAAAATAATGAATAATTTATNGAACGATTATAAAGACCTTATNTTATTCATTGGCTCTTTTGTTGTTTTATACATTTTAAGACTTACAGCTTTAAGATTTTTAAAGACATTTAGAAACAGGTTTAAAGGTCTATCGCATGACATTTTAGATACTATCTATAAAAGCGTAAAAATTCCATCCTTAATTTGGGTAATTTTAATTTCTGTACATGCAACGGTCTATCTCTCAAAATTGCCCCAAAATCATATAAACCTGATAACAAAATTAATAGACGTCTTATTGATATTGTCAATTACAATACTGATTGGAAACCTTTCTACAAGAATAGTTAAACTTTACTTACAGAATAAAAACCTTCCAGAGACAGGACTGATATTTATCTTACTTCAAGTTTTCATCTATTTCACCGGAATATTAATAATTCTCTCTTATGTTGGTATCTCCATAATGCCTATTATTACAACCCTTGGAGTAGGTGGTCTTGCAATTGGTTTAGCTCTAAAAGATACGTTATCAAATATTTTTTCAGGTCTTTATATACTACTTGAGAAAAATATAAAGGTTGGTGATTTTATAGAGCTTGAAAGTGGTAAAAAAGGTTATGTTATGAATATTAACTGGAGAACTACAACAATAAAAACTTTATCTAATGATGTTTTAATCCTTCCAAACGAAAAACTTGCTCAAAGCATCATTGTTAATTTTGCTAAGCCTGTAGAGATAACAAGAGTAGCCATAGAGATTCCTGTTGGTTATAACACAGATATAGACAAGTTTGAAGAAATAGTAATGGAAGAAGTTCATAACTTAGCAAAAGAAAACGATAAATTGCTACTTGACCCTGCTCCAGTGCTTAGATTTATTCCTGGCTTTAAAGACAGCTCTTTAAACTTTACCCTTTATTTTTCTGCAGCAAATTATGAAGATAGTTTTTTTGTTCAAAGCGAGCTTAGAAAGAGAATATTTAAAAGATTAAAAAAGGAAGGTATAGATATACCATATCCACAATTGGACGTACATATTAAAGACATAAAAAAGGATTCTCTATGAAAGTAATTGGTCTTACAGGTGGAATAGCAACAGGTAAATCAACTGTAGAAAGAATCTTAGAAAATCTCGGTGCAAAGGTAATAGATGCAGACAAGGTTGTTCACAAACTGCTAAGTGATGAGAATGTTAAAAATGAGATTAGGCAATATTTTCCTGATGCATTTGATAACGAAGGAAACATAGATAGAAAAAAATTGGCAGGCATTGTGTTTAATGATTATGAAAAAAAGAGAGTTCTTGAAAATATTCTACACCCAAAAGTTAATCAAGAGATTGAAAAGTGGATAGAAATTAATAAAAAAGGAAATTTAGGTGTAATTTTATTTGTGTCTGTACCGCTTATGATAGAAACAGGAAGCTATAAAAAGTATGATAAGGTTGTTTTAGTCTATGCACCAAGGGAACTTCAAATAAAAAGATTGACAGAAAATAAAGGCTATTCTTACGAAGAAGCTTTAGCAAGAATCAACGCACAGATGGATATAGAAGAAAAAAGAAAGTATGCAGACTACATAATAGAAAATACCGGCACTATTCAAGAGCTTGAAGAAAAAGTAAAACAGCTGTACGAGATTCTATTAAAAGATGGTTGATTTATGACGATGATTTATAAGTAGGTTGAGAAATTCAACAATAGCAATATGTTCTTCGCTGGCTATAAAATGACAAATAAGGCTACCCTTCCTTTAATGTTTATCATTCAATCTTTCTATGTCATCCAAAGATCGTAAAGCCGAAAGATCTTGTTTTTTAAATTTTATGAAAACTGCTAATTAAGGGTGTTCCAAAATTTTTTTTAAGCTTGCCTTTCCGTGTCATCTTTAGGAAGAAGTCCTAAGAATCTCTTTTTTTGATTTTTTGACTTAAAAAGAAGTATCATGAGATTCTTAGCCGGCTGCAGAATGACGATTTAGATTTTTGGAACAGTCTCACTGCTAATTTCTTACCCAAGGTATCGTATATTAAATATAACTAAATTTTATCAACATCTCGCATCTCATCTTTCATTCAGTGACTTTCTTACTTTTCAAATAAATTCTTCGCACTTCATTAAAAAAATCAGCGTTTTCTTTGTAGTCTAAATAACTCCATAGTAGCGGCTGAAAGCTTCCATGATGGTAAAGCAGCTGTATTTCAGCATAAACACCGTTTGATAAATATACTCTTGAACCTCTGTCTTTATGGCTAAGTGCCACAACTTGATATTCATCAACATAAACCGGGTCTATATTAACTGTTCTATTCCCATCTACACGTAAACTATCTTCTAACTCCATGGAGTACTTTTTTATTTTTACACTATCTTCTTTGTCTATTATTCCATCAAAAAGAACAAACTTTTTTATCAAACCTTCTCCCATCTCTTTTTCATAATAATGAGAGTATTCTAAGCAAAATTCTTTTGATTGAAGAACGATACTTCCGAAATTTTTTTGTAACTCATCCACGGCTTTTGTTAAGTAATTTTGCTTATTTTTATTCCACATTAAGGCAAAAACGATTAAAGCTTTATTTTTCAATGTTTCTTTTCACCTTTTGCCATTCTGATTGCATGTTTTAACAAAGGTGCAATCATTCTTAAATTATCCTTTTACTCCGCCGGTGCTACCCGGTAGATTGATTATCAAGGTATGGTCTCCTGCTATACCACAAACAGCTCTTGATAAAAGAGATTTTGGAGTAAATTTAATTCCGACTATTCTCATAGCTTCAGAAAAACCTACCATCTCCTTTTCTATCACTTCTTTTGTTGCTTCAGGAGTATTATCTCTTTTACTAAATCCTGTTCCGCCTGTTGTAAAGATAATATCGACTTTATCTATTAAGGATTTGAGTTTTTCTACTAATTTTTCCTTATCATCAGGAAGAATTGTGTAATCTACAACCTTGCCATCAAATTCATTTTCGATAATATCTATTGCTGCTTTTCCGCTTTTGTCTTGAGCCTCCCCTTTATAACATGAATCGCTTAACGTGATTACCGCACAGTTTAAGCCGGAAAGGTCCTCTTCATAGTCAGATTTTCCACCTTTTTTAGATAACAGTTTAATATCTGATATAATCATGTTTTTATCAAAAGCTTTACACATGTCATACACATTTAAAAGTGCAGCAGAAACTGCCGTTAAGGCTTCCATTTCTACGCCGGTTCTTCCTATACATCTAACAAAAGATTTTGCATATACTCCATCTTCATGAAGCTCAACTTCTACAAATGCTTGGTCTATCATGATCGGATGGCAAAAAGGTAATATTTCAGGTGTTTTTTTTGCCCCCATCATTCCGGCCATCATAGAAGCTGTAAGCACATCTCCCTTTGGAATCTGTTTATTCCTTATAAGCTCTACTGTTTCCTTAGACAAGTATATCTTCCCTTCAGCTGTTGCTTCTCTGATAGTTTCAAATTTTATAGAAACATCCACCATTTTCATGATTTCCCTCTCCTCAGATTACTGCATAGATTTCTTTTAAATTTCTTCCTTCTTCTGCCCAATCAAGTCCATATCCAACCACAAATTTATTCGGAATTTCAAACCCGTGAAAATCAGCATTATAATTTACTTCTCTCCTTTCTCTTTTATCTAAAAGCACACAGGTTTTTAATTTTTTTGGCTCTCTTAAAGATAATGCTTCAACTAAAGCTTTTAAAGTTCTTCCTGTATCAATAATGTCGTCAACAATCAACACGTTTTTATCTTTAATATCAACAGACATATCTTTTATAAAGATAACCTCTCCAAAACTTTCCATCTCGGTTTTATAGGAAGACACCTGCATAAAGTCAATAAAAATTTTTCCCTCCAAATTTCTTACCAAATCGGCAAGAAACATAAATGAACCTTTTAAAATACCTATTACATAAAGCTCTTCCCCATTGAATTCTTCACTTATAGCTTTTGCAAGCTCTTTGACTTTTTCTTGAATTTTATCTTCCGGTATTAGAAGGTCTAATTTTCTTCCTCTTATCTCCATTATAGCTCCTTTTTCATTAAAATTGCGTCGTCTAAGTTTGAATAATACTTTTCTCTATAACCATATTCAAAAAAACCAAACTTTTTATACAGATTGATTGCTCTTGAATTTTTTGAAGAAACTTCTAAGTAGCAAACCCTTACTTTATTCTCTTTTAGCTTATTCAAAAGATACTCTAACAAAATTTTACCATATCCCAAACCTTGAAACTCTTTTTTGACAGCAATCAGAAAAAGTTCTGCTTCATCTAAAATATAAAAGTAGCTTAAAAATCCAATGATTTCACCATTTATTTCTAAAACTGTTGGATTGTTGTTTTCGCTAAAAAAAGAGTCATCAAAATCTTTTTCAAAAATATCTCTCAAGAAGCTTTTTACTATTTCTTTCTCGTTTGGATTTAATGGTCTAAAAGTCATAAGATGCTATTTTTTCTGCTCTTTCCTGCCAAGATAATTTTCTGCTTAAAACTACTCTAACTTTGTCAAAATCTGCTACTGAGTTAAATTCTAAGACTTTTTCTCTGCCATTTACAAATGGATCATTTGGAAGAACTGTTATGCTGTCAGAATAAACTTCTTTTCCGTCTTTAAAAAAGGTCACATCAACGTAGTATTTAGGTTTTCCGTTATCTGCAGTTGGTACATTATGGGGAACTTTTTTATTCAAAATTGTGAGCCTTAGAGTCTTGTCTGCTTTTTCTGCTTTTACTTCAAAAAATTCTGGCTTTGATTTTGGAACTATAAATCCGTGATGATGGACTTCCTTTGGTAAGTGCATGTATGTAAACGGAAATTTTTGAATTAATCTTCCTTTTTCCGCGGGCATATGACACTGCTGACAGTTTTTATCCGTGCCGACCATTTTCCATTGTTTGTATGTTTCTTGATGGCATCCTGAACATATTTCTGCTTTTGTATATGTTAAGTCTTGTGTTGATGGATGGGGTGGAGAGAATACATCGTAAGGTCCATGCATGCTTTTTGTAGAATCTCTAAAGTGGCAAGCTACACAGTTAACTCCATCCTCTCTGTGGGCATCTCTAAGCTTTGGTTTTTCGTTTATGGATATCTCATAAGGTGCATGACATGAAAGACATTTCTCTTTTGAGTAATTTTCACTTCCTCTTTTAAATTCTGGACTTATCCAAGACATTGCATGCCTTGATTCTTTAAACTGATTGTAAATATTCTCATGACATTCTGCACATCTTTTTGAAGTTGGTCTTTCAAGTAAATCTTTTTCCTGAAANAGCTCTAAACCTTTTTCGCAGGAGGTTAAAAATAGAGACAATAACAAAAGTACTNAATAACTTAAATATCGCATTTTAAGTCTTCCAACCCTTCTATCATATGTCCAAGTTTATCNTTTTTAGCTTTTATATACTTTTCATTATGTGGATTTGTTTGTGTAANNATAGGAACCCTTTCAACGATTTCAAGCCCAAAGCCTTCTAANGCTACTATCTTTCTTGGATTATTTGTCATCAGTCTCATTTTTCTAACACCAAGGTCTAACAANATTTGGGCTCCTGTTCCAAAATCTCTCAAATCTGCATTAAANCCGAGTTTGTGATTTGCTTCAACTGTNTCATAACCCTCATCCTGAAGGCTGTATGCTTTTAGTTTATTGATAATTCCAATGCCTCTTCCTTCGTGTCCTCTCATGTATACTAAGACACCTTTACCCTCTTCGGCTATCTTTTTAAGTGCTATGTGTAATTGATTTTGACAATCACATCTTAAAGAGCCAAATATATCACCTGTCAAACATTCTGAATGAACTCTTACAAGAACAGGCTCATCTTCTCTTACCTCTCCCATTACAAGCGCCACATGCTCAGTATTATCAACTAAACTTCTATAGCCGTATATCTTAAATACACCATACCTTGTAGGTAAGAATGCCTCTGCTTCTCTTGAAACGAGCTTTTCTTTTTTTAGTCTGTATTTAACTAAGTCTGCAATTGTGATGATTTTAAGATTGTGTTTTTTTGCAAACTCCATCAAATCTGGGAGTCTTGCCATTGTGCCGTCGTCTTTCATAATTTCACATATGACACCGGCAGGATATAAACCTGCAAGTCTTGCAAGGTCAACAGAAGCTTCTGTGTGTCCTGTTCTTTCTAATACTCCACCTTTTTTAGCCATCAATGGGAATACGTGTCCCGGTCTTACAAAATCCTGTGGTTTAGCTTCAGGACTGACTGCCAATTTTATCGTAGTTGCTCTTTCATAAGCTGATATGCCTGTTGTTATTCCATATTTTGGATGTGCATCAATAGATACACAAAAAGCAGTTCCCTTTGGGTCTGTGTTGTTGGTTGTCATTAGTTGGATATCAAGCTCTTTGAGTCTTTCCGGTAGCATAGTTAAGCAGATTAACCCTCTACCTTCTTTTGCCATAAAATTTATGATTTCTGGCGTTACTTTTTCTGCTGCACAAACAAGGTCTCCTTCATTTTCCCTGTCCGGGTCATCTACAACAATAACCATTTTTCCGTTTAAAATATCTTCTATGGCTTCATCTATAGCGTTAAATTTAAAATTTGTCATTGATTTCCTCCAAAAATCTTTTCTTTTATCATTTTAGTAAAATTTTCTACTTTTTCAACGATCGTTTCGATAAACGACTCTTCTTTTTTAGACGGCTGAACCCCAACCAATTTCCTAATCTCCTCTTCTGCTTTTTTATCTGCTTCTTTGTCTTTATCCTTTGGTTTTTCTTCATTTGCATTAGAAGTTTCAGATTGGTTTTTGTCTTCTTCTTTTAATGATTTAAGCTTGTCTATTGAAGTTTTATATGTGATTGAAGGATTTTCTTCGTTTGATTTATTATTTTCTTCAAAAACGACTGAGTGGTACTTCTCTTTCCATTTTTCAACGTTTTGAGATACATAATAACCTATCGCTATCAAAATTAATAAAATTAACCATTTTTTCATTTGTTGATTCCTCTTAATCTGTCTTATCTTATTAAATATATCGGATAAGAAATTCAATAATCAAATTCAATAGAGGCATGAGATTCTTCGGCGGCTGCAGAAGATATCTAAGGTCATCCTTTTTCTGATGCTTACCATCAGCCCTTAACTGTCATACTGAGGACGTAGGCCTGAAGGCTACACTTTTTAAATTCTATAAAAAACATTAATTTCTCACTCAATATATATCATATTCGTATTTTATCAGTATTTTAACTAACTATCTTTTAGAAGATGGAGGTTTTATTAGTAACTCCGTGCTTCCTGCGACCTCTAAATTTTTAACTTTTAAAAGCTCTTCTAATTGCTTTTTATCTAATTTAGATGGTATTTTTCTCTCTGAATTAATAGACTTATCAAACCATATTTCCTCATCTTCAAAAGAAAGGACATCAGATGGTGCGATAATTTCATTAGACTTTAGCACAAATTCATCGTTTATGGACAAGACAGCATAAACCTTCTTAAATGGTGCATGATAATGAATGTATATATCACCATAATGGTTATATACTTTTGTTTTTAGTACTTCTACATCCTCTACATACAGCTTTATCTCCGGATAGCTTTCTTTGTATTTTTCAATGTTGTCTTTTGATAGCATCCAGTATATAAAAAATCTTGATGGATTGACAGGTAAAATAATGATTCCATTTACATCAAAATAATCAGGTATTTTGTACTCTTTTGATGCTGACTCAAAGACATCTTCGGATTTATGTTGTATATGACTTGAAAAATTGTCCTCTGTCAAGCTTGATTTAATTAATTCTATCATATTTTAACCTCTCTACTATACTTTAAGCTCTCATAAAGCTTTATATACTTTCTTGCTGTGCTATCAATAGAAAAATCCATCTCCATAACCTTTTTTTGTAAATTTTCAAATAATTTCTTATTATTGTATAGTTCGACAGCTCTATAAAGTGCATTTAAAAATTCTTCTTTTGTTGGATTTTTAAATAAAAGTCCATATCCATCCGGCTGTGATATATCTTCAACTGTATCTTTCAAGCCTCCTGTTTCTCTTGCAATAACCAAGGTTCCGTATCTCATTGCTATCATCTGATTAAGACCGCAAGGTTCAAACAGGGATGGCATTAAAAGAAAATCAGCCGCAGCATACATCTTCCTGCTCAAAGCTTCGTTATAGTCAACCTTTACAAAAATATTTTCATATTTTCCTTCTATAGATTTAAAAAAATCGTTGTATTCTTTATCACCAAATCCTAAAATAGCAAAGTTTGCAGGCATTTTAGACATTTCTTCTATTGAGTCTCTAATCAAATCAACACCTTTTTGATGTGCAAACCTTCCGATAAAAATATAAAGTGGCTTTAATTCATCTTTAAGTCCAACTTCTTTTAAAAACAGCCTTTTATTAATAGATTTTTTTTGAATTGTAAAAACACAATAATTTTCATAGATATGTTTATCTGTCTCAGGATTCCAGACATCATAATCTATCCCATTTAAGATTCCATACAGCTTATTTGAATACTTTCTAAGTACTCCATCAAGTCCATAGCCATATTCCGGATGAGTAATTTCTTTCGCATAGGTTGGGCTAACTGTTGTTACGGCTGAACTAAAAACTATTCCGCCTTTTAAAAAGTTTACTTTATCATAATACTCTAAGGCTTCCATATGGAATATATCCCAGCCAAGGCTAAGTCTTTCTATTGCAAACTTGTCAAAAATACCTTGGTATGCAAGATTGTGTATTGTTATGACCGTTCTCACATGATGATTGTGGTATTTGTAATAATTTAAAACCGGCATCAAAGCTGTTTGCCAATCATTTACATGAATCAAATCCGGATTTAAATTTTCTCTTTTGATAAACTCCATAACAGCATAAGAAAAAGCTCCAAACCTAATATCGTTGTCGGGATAGTCACCTTCCGGCGGTCCATATAGATAATCTCTTCCAAAGAGTTCATCATTTTTTAGAAAGAAAAATGTGGCATCGTCTATTTTTCTATAAACTTCAAAAGTGTAAACCCTGCTATTTAGACTAACATCTACAGAGGCATCTATCTTGATAATTCCATGTTTATTTATATCTACTGTTTTATACAACGGCATAAATCCAAATACTTTAACACCTTGGGAGGCAATTTTTCTCGGCAAAGCTCCTGCAATATCAGCAAGTCCACCTGTCTTTGCAAAAGGATATATTTCACTTGATGCAAATACTACTTTCATTTAAATCACCTCAATTAAATATTTTGCTGCATCTTCCGGCGGCGTTGGATTAATATAATAATCGGTTCCAAGTTCAAATCCTGCAAGGGTTGTTATCCGCGGTAAAATCTCAATATGCCAATGAAAATATAAATCAAGACCTTTATATATTTCTTCATCGGTAATAGAATTTCTTATAGGCGGTGAAGTATAAAGGATTAAATTAAAAGACGGATTTATGAGAGTTTTATTCAATTTTCTAACTGAAAATTTTAAAACATCTGCAAGGTCTTTTAATTGTAAATCTGATATGATTGTAAAATCATGACTATGAAATTTAGGTGCTATTTTTATTTCAAAAGGGAATAAACTTGCATAGGGACAGTAAGCTATAAAATTATCATTTTCGTAAATTGNTCTAATTTTTAAANTTTTTTCAGTTTTTATCTCATCGCACAAGTAACATCTTTCTTTTTCATAAAAGTATTTTTTAGATTGGAGTATCATCGTTTTTTGTAATTTTGGAATGATAGGCAAGGCTATTAACTGACTATGACTGTGAACTATACTTTTTCCTGCTTCTTTACCATGATTTTTAAAAACATGAACGTATTTTATCCTAAGGTCTTTATATAAAGCTGAAATTCTTTGTTTAAATGCTATGAACATGTTTATAAAATCTTCATCTTCAAAATCTTGTATATGTTTGAAATGGTCTGGGGTTTCCACAATAACCTCATGGGCACCAAAACCACCTATTTTTTCGAAAATAAATTCTCCTTCTCTGATGGGCGGATTTTCTATTTTTAACGCAGGATATTTATTTGGAAAAACTCTAACTTTCCAACCTGGAGTGTTTGGTGGGGAGCCATCGGGTCTTATTGCAAATATCTCCGGTGGTGTTTTATCTTCATTTCCGTACTCAAATGGGCATTTAGATAGGTCAGTAGATTCTTCATAAATTGAAATATTATATTCATGCGGTCTTATTGCCCGGTCAGCAGATATAATCACCCATGTATCTTTAAGAAAGTTATACCTTATCTCGTTCATATTTTTGCCTCTTTTTAAAATTATTATAATATATAAGTGTTAAAATTTCATTAAGTTGTTAATTTTGTCTTGGGAGAAATTCAGAAAATTATTATATTCTTTGCACAGATTAAGAATGACAAGCAAGGCGAATAGTTTGGAGGAAGTTTTATTATTAGCATTTACTTGAGGCTTTATTTTTTATAACTCAGGAACAAGTAAAGAATCTTACAGTTTTTAACTTCCCTGAGATCGATGTAGCATGAGCAATATGCTAAAATATAAGAAAAAGACATAAAATCGGAGTCTATCATAATGAAAGCAGTTATACTTGCCGGTGGAAGTGGGAACAAGATTATATCCTGTTACTATCTCAATAAACAAACATTTTTTGCCAATTTACAACAAACCTATGATTTATTACCCTTTGTCTCTTGTTATGCTTCTTGGAATTAAAGATGTTATGTTTATAGTTAATCCGGAAGATTTAGACTCTTTTAAAAAATTATTTAACGATGGATCCCAACTTGGAATGAATTTTCAATATAAAATCCAAAGTAAGCCAAACGGACTTGCAGAAGGGTTGATTCTTGCAGAAGATTTTATAAAGGACGATAATGTGTTTTATCTTCTTGGAGATAACGTGTTTTTTGGTCATGATTTACCAAAGGTTTTAAAAGAAGCAAAAGAAGATGTTGAGAAAAACGGCGGAGCTTATGTGTTTGGATACTACGTAAAAGACCCAGAAAGGTTCGGTGTGATTGAGTTTGATGAGAATGGAAATGTTTTATCAATAGAAGAAAAACCCAAAAAACCAAAATCTAATTATGCAGCCGTAGGGATGTATTTTTACGATAAAAAAGCTGTAGGTTATGCAAAAAATGTAAAACCATCAGAAAGAGGGGAGCTTGAAATTACATCTGTTAATGAGATGTACTTAAAAGATAAAAAGCTAAAAGTCAAGCTGCTTGGTAGAGGTTTTGCATGGTTTGATGCAGGAACCCATGACAGTTTTCTCGAAGCCGGAGAATTCGTTGCAACTATAGAAAAAAGAACAGGCCTAATGATAGGCTGTATAGAAGAAATAGCTTACAATAATGGATGGATTTCGAAAGAGCATCTTTTAAAATTAGCCCAACCACTTAAAAAGACAGAATACGGTAAATATCTTTTAAGCTTAGTGAAAGAACATGAAAGGAGTTGAATAATGCCATTTGAAATAATTGACACTGAAATTCCAGAGGTAAAAATAGTTAAGCCAAAAGTTTTTGAAGATGCCCGTGGATTTTTCTTAGAATTTTATAAAAGGTCTGACTTTAAAAAAGCCGGGTTAAATGTTGAATTTGTTCAAGATAATCATTCTAAGTCTGTTAAAGGGGTGCTTAGAGGACTTCATTTTCAAGAAAAACCTTACGAGCAAGGTAAATTGGTGAGATGCATAAAAGGAAAAATTTTTGATGTGGCAGTAGACATAAGACCGGATAGCCCATACTTTAAAAAATGGGTAGCCGTTGAATTGTCTGAAGAGAATAAGCTTATGCTGTGGATTCCACCAGGATTTGCCCATGGATTTTTAACCTTATCAGATGAAGCTGAGATAATATACAAAGTTTCCCATAGCGAATACTCTCCAGCTTATGACAGAGGAATAATATGGAACGACCAAGATATAAATATAAAGTGGCCATTAGAAACGATTGATAATCTTATCCTATCAGAAAAAGATAAAAAACTTCCAACTTTAAAAGAATATATAAAGGAGATAAAAGGATGAAAATTTTAATCACCGGTGGAGCTGGTTTCATTGGAAGTGAATTTACAAGGCAGGCTGTAAAAAAAGGTTTGGATGTTGTAGTTATAGATAAACTGACCTATGCTGGAGATTTAGATAGGCTTAAAGAAGTCGAAGATAAAATTTCATTTTACAAAGCAGATATTACAAACAAAGAATTTATTGAGCACATTTTTAATAAAGAAAAGCCTGATATTGTAGTACATTGGGCGGCAGAAAGTCATGTAGATAGAAGTATTTTAGACCCAAGTCCATTTATTAACACAAACGTAAAAGGAACGCAAGTATTACTTGATGCTGCAAGAGATAACAATGTTAAATTGTTTATAAACATAGCAACCGATGAAGTTTACGGAGAGCTTGGCGAAGAAGGTCAGTTTTATGAGACTACTCCACTTGTACCTAACTCTCCCTACTCTGTATCCAAAGCTTCGGCTGATATGCTTGGAAGAGCTTATTTCAGAACCTATGGATTACCATTAATTACTGTAAGACCCTCCAATAATTATGGTTGGTGGCAGTATCCGGAAAAACTTATACCGGTTGTTATTTTAAAAGCTTTAAGCAATGAACCTATCCCAGTTTATGGTCAAGGATTAAACATTAGAGAATGGTTGTTTGTCTCTGATTGTGCAGATGCAGTTTTTGAAATTATAGAAAAAGGTAAAGTTGGAGAAATTTATAACGTCGGAAGCGGTCAAGAAAAAAGAAACATAGAAGTTGTAAAATCTATTTTAAAAATTTTAAACAAACCCGAAGATTTAATAACTTTTGTTAAAGATAGACCAGGTCATGATTATAGATATTCATTAAACACGGATAAAATATATAGGGAAATAGGGTGGAAGGCAAAGGTAAACTTTGAGGAAGGTATAGAAAAGACCGTTAAATGGTATTTAGACAATTTAGACTGGGTAAATAGAAAGTTAAACTATCTAAAATCTTATTGGGAAAAGGTTTATAAATGATTGTGTATTAACACAAATAAAAAAAATACGTTGGAGGGTCAGAAATTAGTGATTTTTACATAATTTAAAAAGGAGGCCCTTTGGACTTACGCCATCAGGATAACATATAAAGGTTGAGTGGTATGCATCATAGAAAGGATGGCCTTATATATCATTTTTTTCTTTTCAAGTCAAAAAAAGAGTTCCTTTGGACGAAAGTCCTCAGGATAACACGGAAAGGTGAGCTTACAAGAATTTGGAACACCTTTTCTGCATTTGCTTGACAGAAATTTTTTTTATGATTATATTTATAATACAATTATAATACAGAATTTTAATTTAAAGGAGGGATTTGCCATGGTTAAAACCAACCAAAAAGGTTTCACACTTTTGGAGCTAGCTATAGTGCTAGTGATCATCGGTATCATCTTAGGTGCCATCCTAAAGGGTCAGGAGCTTATTAACAACGCAAAAGCAAAAAGGCTCCTAAACGACACAAAAGGCTTAGCTACGCTACAGTACACGTTCTACGACAGATACGGCAGGTTTGCAGGAGATTGTGATAACAATGGGGCTATTGACTATTCACCCCCGGATTCAGCTGATACTCCTGACAAATTTACTACTACAAAGTATGAGTTTTGTTATGATTCAACTAATCCTACGCCAAAAAACGACCCGAATCCTCAATGGGAAGAGTTAGGGAAAGCACAGCTTGTTAGTTTTTCAAACGCAAGAGAAATTGCAAGAAACCCTTACAATGGTGCACTTTACGCTGCTTCAATACCTGACGCTAATTATACTTATTATAACGTAATAGTTGCTACACAAGTTCCATGCTACGCTGCTAAGGTTGTAGACCAAGCAATCGATGGCAGTTTAGATGCAAACAAAGGAAACGTAAGAATTCTTAACGGAACTACTTATGGTGATGGTACAAGCGATGCGACATGGGGTTGCACTTCAGAACAACAGCTTGTATCTTATGTATACTTCTTTGATAGAAGACCTAACTAATAAATCAGCTTAGGGCTGTAAAAATGACTAAGCCTTTCTCTTTACCCCTTCCTAAGTGGAAGGGGCTTTCTTTTTCTTCAAAAGAAAAAGATATAATCCTTATCTATCCAACATCTGTATTAAAGTACAGTTTATCCTTAGACAAAAAAATCTCATTAAAAAAAAAGAAAATTTAACATATCATTTTTTTGAAAATCAAGATTTATCACAGTTTATAGACAAAGATGCTTATATCGGAGTATTTGAAGAAGAGTTTAACATTCAAAAAGTACTAGCACCAAACCTAAAAAATAAAAAACTAATAAAAAAATTAATCCTGAAAGAAGTATATGGACAGCTAATCCCGGGTGAAAAATTCGCGATCAAATATCTAACTCCTGATATAAAAACTCAAGATAGAGAGTTTTTCGTTTATGTATACCAAGAAAGCAAATTTTATAATCATATAAAAGATGAATCAAAGTATAAATACATAAAATTATATACACTTATACATTTTGCACTATTGCCTTATAATGGAAATAACAACAAAGTTATACATTTTTATGCTGATAAAAACTATATATACTGTATATATTCACACAATGGAGTTGTAAAATTCTTAAGAACTGTAGCGGTTGATGTAGATTTAATAGAAAGCAGTTTTTATGAAAATCTAACGCTAACTTATAGTTATATCACAAGGGCTTTTGATACACCTGATTATGTCTTAATTTCCGGAGAAATACTAAACTATGAGAACGTGATTGAAAATTTTTATACATCTTTTAATCCCAAAATAGCATGTATAAATCCGGATTATTACAAAATAGATAGGGGACAGATAAATGATTTAATTATACCGGTAGGACTACTTAATCTAAATCAAAATTACGATTTTACACCTGAAAATGTAATAAAGAATGTAAATTTCGCAAAAGCTGTAGATTTTTCTTCGGTTATTCTATCCTTAGGTGTAATATATCTTTTTTTCACAAACTTAAATTTAGCTAAACAATCCTTGGATAATTACTTCACAATTCAAAGCTTATTAGAAGACAATAAAAGTATAGAAAATAGACTTGAAAACATCTTAAAAGAAAAAAACTTAGATTACATCAGCCAAATATTAAATTTAGAGGAAAAAAGGTCTAATAATATATCAGCAATCTATTTATTAGAAAAGTTGAAAGATTATTTAAACCTAAACTACTCTTCTTTAGACTTTTCCTATGAAAATGGTAAGGCTGTTTATAATATAACATATGAAAAAACTTTCAAGACATTGGTTGAGCTTGAAAAATACAGCGATTCTTTGTTTAAAAGTAAAGATATAACTATTAAAACCGAAAAAGATTTGAAACAAAAAAAACTGATTGTAAAGGTAAGGATTGAAAAGCAGATTAAATAGCAGAAAAAAAATACTTCTGATTTCATTAGCGGTCTTAACCGTGGTTCAGATACTGTTATTAAACTTTCTTGACAGATTAAATAAAAAATTAGATGAAAAACGTTTAAACTTAGAAAGGATTAACAGGGACCTTAAAGAAAGTTTATACCTTGCAAAAAAGATAAGATATGATTATCCAATCTATAACAAAGATGAAGCTAAATATTTGGTATTGAAAAAATTGGATGAATTATCAAAAAGTTGTAGCTTAGAGATTTTGGAGATAAAGGAATCAGGTTTGTCTATAACGGCTAAATTTAAAGCAAATATGGAAAATCCTAAGAGTGCTGATGTTGAAAAGATTTTAAGCCAATTAAATAGTACTTATCCCTATGTATATATTAATAAATTTGAAATAACCAATAGTAACGGCAAAGTAAACTTAAGTTTAGAGGGTGCGGTTGAAAATGGATTTAGCAAGTAGGTTTGATATAGGCAAAGATGGTTTTATGTTTCTTGGATTAGTAGTCTTTGCTATTATTATTAGTTATCCAATTTCTGGGTATATCTCAGACAAGGTAGTTGAAAAATTAGAATTTCAATCTTTAAGTCAAAATTATCAAACTTATGATAAATTAAAGCAAGTTTATATTTTGCAATCTAAAACAAAACCTTCTCAGTTAGATGCAAAGTACATGGTAAAAGTCATTAATATACCAAAAGTAGAAAACATCACGAGCGATAGTAAAGATATAAAGCAATTACCAGACCTGAAAGATTTGGTAAAAAATTTACCCCCTCCTAATGCTAATACCGATCAAATTAAATTACAGTCTATTTTTATATCTAAATCAGAAAGTTTTGTGATAATAAATAACAACATTCTTAAAGAAGGACAGCAAATTCAGGATTACAAAATTGTTAAAATTTTCGAAGATAAAGTAAAACTAAGAAATATAAAGACGGGTGAAATTAAATGGTTAAAATTATTTCAGTAATGTTTATTATATTTTTTATGTTCATATTTTCTGTTAAAGCTGATGAGAAAACTAACGACCCTGTTGCTGACTTAATAACGAACACGACTGATGAAGAATTTATAAAAATAGCTTTCGCAAAAAAAGATGTTCCTAAAAAAGATATAGATGACATATCAAAGTATATTGTTAGCTTTTCTGGTGACAATGTCTCGTTAAAAATAGTTCTATATGCTATCCTTAAAGATACACCTTATAATGTTATTTTTGCCCCTGATGTTGATAATAATAAAGTAATTACACTGAATTTTAAAAATATAAATCTAAAAGATGCTCTTGAGACTATAATGGATGTTGCCGGTTTAAGCTACGAAGTTAGAGATAAGGTTATTTATGTTAAGAGCACAATCACAAAAATTTATAAATTGCCTTATATAAAAACTGTAACAAGTTATAGCTCATCACTTGGCGGAAATGTTACCGGTGGTCAAAGAGGTGGAGCTGGTGGTGGAGCCGCAGGTGGTGTGGGTACTACTGGTGCAGGTGGTACAGCAACAGCGGGCGGTGGAATCAACGGTGAGTTCCAGGTAGATTATAGTATAGACCAGAACGATTTGTTTGCTCAAATAGAAGACAATATAAAAAATATTCTTTCAAAAAATGGAAAGTATACATTAAATAAAATGACCGGTGTATTGGTAGTAGAAGATACTAAGGATAGAGTTAAGCTTGTTGAAGAGTATCTTGCAAGATTAAAAAGAGAGATTGATAAGCAAGTTTTAATAGAAGCAAAAATTTTGGAAGTTTCTTTAAATGATAGCTATTCTTTTGGGGTTGATTGGAGTAAAATAATTATGTATCCATCTGTTGTATATTCACAGACACTAAGTCTTTCTAACTCAGTATCATCCATAGCAGTATTGAGAAATGGTGACATTAAAGCAGTAATAAATGCTATAGCTACGTTTGGCGATATAAAAACGTTGTCCAATCCGAGGGTCCTTGTACTGAATAATCAACCTGCTATTTTAACATCCGGTAGAATTATTCCATTTTGGACAAGACAACTTAACATAGTGGGAGCAAACGTAGGCGGNACCACAACTACAGCCTATCCTGTTGCAACGTATACAAGAAGAGATATTCTTGATGGTATAACTCTTGGAGTAACCCCACACATAGAAGATGATGGTGATATAATTTTAAATATCGTTCCTATATCAACTTCTATTATAGATACTAAAAAGCTTATTGATAGCGGTCAGGTCGTGGGAGAAGCCCCCATCTTGGCAGTTAAAGAAGCAGGAACTATAGTTAGGGCTAAAAGTGGTGATATAATAATCATTGGTGGATTACTTGATAAAGGAGAGTCAGACACAGAAACAAAAGTCCCGATACTTGGAGATATTCCAGTTATAGGAAACCTGTTTAAACAAAAAACCGTTTCAAAGTCCAGGAAAGAACTGATCATATTCATGAAAGTAGAAAAAGTAGAAAGGTTTTAAAATGACAAAATTACCTATTGGTGAGCTGCTAAAAAAATACGGTTTTATAAGCGACCAGCACCTAAGTATAGCACTAAAAATAAAAAAGTTTAGCCCTAATAAGCTACTGGGAGAAATTCTTAGAGAGCTATCTTTCGTTTCAACAACAGACATAGCATTTGCTTTAGCTCAGCAAAGCGGTAAAGAATACTTAAACCTTAATGAAGTAATCCCTAATCAAGAAACTTTAAAACTTATACCAAAAGATACGGCACTACAGTTTAGCTTTCTTCCAATAAATCATAATGATAAAACTATTGATATTTGCCTGTCTGACCCTTACAACATAGTAGCTATCGACCTTGTTAAAAGAAGAACAAAGCTTGAACCTAATATATATGTTGGTGATGAAAACCTTATTTTAAAAGCTATCCAAACATACTATTCTCTTATAGAAAATCCTTTAGAGAAACAGTTTGAAAATCTGTTATCCAAATCTCTTTCTGAGGGCATTGGAAATACAGCACCAGAGTTTGTGGATTTTATCATAAATAGTGGAATTATAAACAGAGCTTCGGATATACATATTACACCTGAAAATCTATCTTCTAATGTATTTTACAGAATAGATGGGATAATGCAGCATTTTTACGCACTGCCGCTGGATTTTCATGCATACTTAGTATCAAGAATCAAGATTTTATCAAATCTTGATATCGCTGAACAAAGGCTTCCTCAAGACGGAAGTTTTACTCATAAATTTTTGAACGAAGAATTTGACCTGAGAGTATCAACAGTTCCAACTGCTTTTGGAGAAAATGTTGTTTTAAGAATCCTTTCTAAGAATATATCTATTTTTAACTTGGAAAATCTTGGATTTGAAAATTTTCAGATCAACCTGCTGAAAAAACATTTTAATAAATCTATGGGAATACTTCTTCTTACCGGTCCAACAGGGTCTGGTAAAACAACTACACTTTACTCTGCACTAAGAAGAATAAATATTCTAAACAGAAACGTAGTTACTGTTGAAGACCCAATTGAATATAAGTTTCCTTTTATAAAACAGACACAAATAAACGAAAGAGCTGGTTATACATTCTCAAGAGCTGTAAGGTCTTTTTTAAGACAGGACCCTGATGTAATTCTGATAGGTGAGATTAGAGACTTAGAAACAGCAGAAATTGCAATAAGAGCATCCATGACAGGTCATTTAGTTTTGTCTACTTTACATACAAACGATGCGGTAGGAGCGATACCAAGGCTTGAAGATATAGGAATTAAACCATTTTTAATTGCATCGTCTTTAAACGCAATTGTTTCTCAAAGACTAATTAGAAAGGTATGTCCATCATGTAAAATAGGGTATAAGATAAGCATTGAAAATTTAGCTAAAGCATTAGGACTCTCTGTAGAAACTATCAAAAAGTATGTTAAGAATGAAGAAATTGTTGTTACTAAAGGTAAAGGCTGTTCTCATTGCAACAATACAGGATACTTGGGTAGGACAATTTTAGCCGAAATTCTGGAAATAGATGAAGAAATATCTTCAGCCATAGCTGAATCTAAAAACATAAATCACATAAAGAAATTAGCTATAGAAAAAGGCATGATTCCAATAAAAGAAATCGGTTTGATTAAGATTTTAAGACGTATAACAACAATCGAAGAGATAAATAGGGTGGTTGGATAATGCCTTATTACAACATTGAAGCAGTAGATAGAGAAGGTAATGTAATAAAAAAAGTCATAGAAGTAGAAAGCGAGATAGATATAAAAGATTTTCTGCAAAGAGATGGATTATTCCTTGTTGATTATAAGCCGGTGTCTGATTTCATAGTTAAGTTAAAAAAAATAAATCCCTTTAAAAGAAAAAAAATTAAAGCGGTAGAAATCGTTGAGTTATTTGAAAACCTACATTTGATGATAAAAGCCGGTGTCCCTGTAAGCGTTGCAATTAATGACCTTTCCAAGGAAATGCAAAATAAACATCTAAAATTTATATTGGAAGATATATACAAAATAATCACATCCGGCGGTAGTCTGTATGAAGGTTTTAGTAAACATAAAAATGTATTTGGTGATGTTATTTTAACTTTGGTAAAAGTTGGAGAAGAAACCGGAGGATTAGAAAAAGTTTTAAAAGATGCTGCTACTTATCTAAAAAGAATTGAAGATATAAAGGCTAAAACAAAGCAAGCGTTAATATATCCATCTTTTACGTTTGTTGCAGTTTTAGGTTCTATGATTTTTTGGATGGTTTATGTTTTACCAAAGATGTTAGAAGCTTTTCAAAATTTTAATATCGACCTTCCTATTACCACAAGAATTTTAATATGGATGTCTGGATTTACGCGGAAGTATATTGTGTTTATTATAATCTTTATTGTTTTATTTTTTGTAACTCTTAAAATTTTGCGAAAAACTAATAGGGAAATAAAGTTCTATACAGATAAAATACTATTAAAACTTCCCGTAATTGGAATTATTTTAACATATTTTAATTATGCATTCATTTCCGAGTATATGATGCTAATGGTAAAAGCTGGAGTAAATCTTTCAAGAATACTGGAAATATTAGGAAATTCTCTTGGAAATGAGGTTTTCAAAAGAGGTGTTATAAATGCCAGAGACCTTATTATAGGCGGTGAAAGTCTTTCTGAAGCTTTTAAAAAACAAAATCTTTATTCTCCGATGATAATCAGGATGTTGAGTGTTGGTGAAAATACGGGACAGCTTGAGGAGCAATTAAGCTATATATCAAATTATTACTACGAAAAGGTAGACTATATTTCTCAAAATATTGCAAAAATGATAGAACCACTACTTATTTCTTTCGTTGGAATATTTATGTTAATAATTATTTTAGGTTTAATGGGTCCTATTTATAACTTAATTTCTGTTGTTGGAAAAAGTTAATAACGTGAGATGTGAGAAATGAAACGTAGGCTTAATTAAATTTTGTAATTTTTACATGTCAATGGAGACCTTTTATTGAATTTCTTATCCGACGTGTTTATATTAATAAATAGAAACGTTAATTATTTTAGGCGTTTTCGGTGCAATGGAGGAATTAGCCATGAAGCAAATTAAAGGTTTTTCTCTTTTGGAAGTAGCAATAATATTGGTTATAGTTGGTGTTTTACTAAGTGGAGGGATAACTATATTTAATATACTTATGAAGAAACAGCAAACTGAAAAACTTAAGAATAAAGTAGATGTTGTTTACGAGAATATATTAAGTTTTGTGTCGATAAACAAGACATTTCCAAACAGTCTGCGTGATTTGAACATAGATGTAAATGACTCTGGAAGAAACGAGCTTTTATATAGATCTGCAACCACAACGGATATTTGTAATGAAGCTGTGAATAATCTTCTTACTGTCGATGATAGAGTAAGCGGACATGTTAATAATAGAGTCGCTTTTATTGTATTCTCACGAGGAGATAATAGATGCAATCAAACAGGAGATATAAACGGAACGAATTTTACGATAGAAAGACCGGAAAATAATGTAAACTGTCTTGACAATACACCCGGAGCATCTTTACCCTACGATGATATAGTCAG
>JGI20130J15133_1000873_pt1 | contig 26939 bp, 20 predicted proteins | sample WasSprMetagenome_FD_15133 | JGI IMG/M metagenome (IMG submission 15133) | reverse complement strand
GAGTTTTCTTTGCAGGCGGAAGGGTGGTTGGGCACGCCAGATGGTGAAGGCAAGGAGTGAAAGGAAGAAGATGGCGAAAATCAAAAGTCGCTTTCCCATCTTCGCTCACCTGCGCCGCTCAAATGTGACTTCCCTGCCCATCACTTTAGCGCATCAAAATTGCCCCGTTCCGATTGCCTTGCCACTATCTGTCCATTTGCCAATCACCATTCGCCACTCGCTATTCGCCACTCGCCACCGTTTCACTTCTCTCCCAAAACTTCCGTCAACCGCTCAATGGCTTCTGCGACTTTGCGCCGTTCGGCATACAATTTTTGTGGGTCACGCTCGTAATCGGTTTGGCTGCGGATGAGACGGTCAAGGGACGCTAATGCTTCATCCGCTTGTTTCAACGCTTTTTCAAGGCTCGACAGGAACTTCGCCCTCCCAACTCGCTCTCGTCCTCTGTCCCTCAACTGCTTGAGCAACTTCAGGTAGCAGAAATCCTCAATGCCTTCGGCGATGAGCGCCAATCTCAAAGACGGGATTGGTGGTGCGATGACTGGTTCGGCGTTTTCGGGCAAAGGTTGTCTCACTGGCGGATAGAGCAGGCGACCGTCGCCGTTGCCCCAGTAGCCACCTTCGGGCGTCTCGCTTTGTCCGTCCTCGTATGGGTTGCGCAGCCTCCAACCTTTCCCACGCCAGTAGGTCATGCTCCAATACAAATCGCCGTCCAAATTCCACTTAGCCGCCATCCAGTAGCGGATGCGATGGGTGATGGCTGGATGGTCAATGAAGTTGTTGGGGCGGGGCGCTTTCGGTCCAGTGCAAACATACCACCAAACTTCCTCGCCCAACGCTTGCCGCTCTCTTGCACGCTCCTCGTCAAGCAGCGGCATGACTGGAACCCACAGGTCAACGAAGTCGTAAAAGACAGGCACTGGCGCTTTGTCAAAGCAGAAGGTCAACAACCTTCGGACACCGGGGCATGCCTCTTTCAATGCTGCCATCCCCCGCTTGACATCCTCATATTGCTGTGGCGATGGTTCGTCAACCCAATAGCAATAGGCGAACTTCAGCCAACCTTTTTGCTTCAAGTGCTCAAGGATGGGCGCCATCAATCGCTTGTAGAGTTCCGTCCATTCGGGCGAGAAGCGTTCGTGACCGCCCAGCCTTTCAGGCAGGATGACCAAGTTGAAGCCGTTGAATCGGAATTCGTCAATGTATCGGCTCATCGCCGCATCAAACTCGCTGAAGTCGTAGCGAAATTCCGGTTCGGTTTGTTCGGTGACTTGGATTTTGCTTTCGGGTTGCGCTGCAATTTCGCCCGTTAGCAACTGTTCGGCAAACTTCTTCAACTGCTCAGCAGGAGCTTTACTCTCCCGTTTTCGTCCTCGCCCCTCGTCCCCCGTCCCTCGTCCCGTTCCGTTTTCGTCCCTTGTCACTTGTCCCATGTCCCACACGAACACGAAAGCGACTGGTTCATCGGCGGGCTCCCAAGCCTCATTGGGCTCAAGCCATTTTCCGACGGGGCGATAAACATCGCCGTGAGTGCCTCCCGTTGCTGGGTTGATGCGGATGCTGTAAGTGAAGCCCAAACCAGCAGCGCCGAAAGCGATTTGGGGATGGGCAAAAAGCCAAGCGCCAAAGCGCTCAGTGTTGATTGACGATAGCGGTTGCAAGTCAGGTGGGAGCAAGTGGAAGTAGCCGTTGATGCGCCAACGAACTGTGTCGGTGTTGACGATGCGACGCAGTTGAACGGCGAAGTAAGGTTTGCCAGCCTCAACGGTGAGCCGAACGGTTGCAGCGAACTTGCGGCGAGCAGGTTGGGAAGTGAGCCGCTCAGCCGTTATGTCCAGCACCAACCGCTTCTCACTTCGCTCAACGATGCGGACATCACGGACGATTTCTGTCCCAACCCATTCAATCCCTTTGCCTTCCCACCCGACACCTTCCCGCTCAAATTGCTCAAGCAACGGCAAGACCCCGCCAATGGACAGGACGAGGGGCGTGGGACGAGGGACGCGAGAAATTTCCTTCCGTGCTCCTTGCCCCGTGCCCCATGTAACACTCGCAATTCGCCCTTGCCATCGGTCAATGACGAGTCGCAAGACGCCATTGTCAATCGTCGTGCGCGGTCCAACAACTTCCCAACGGATGGGCGCGTAAGCGTGGGGCGTGTAAGGGCTGATGCGGTAGCGGCGACAAGTTTGCATGTAAAGGTCCCAGACTTGCCGAAATTGCTCTGGCGTTCGGCAGCGATGCCAATCGTTGTCAATGCCCACGCCATATGCCGTCCGCAGCGGCGTATCGTCAGGCAAGGTGAAACCGAAGACACGAAGTTCAATAGGGACGGGGGACATGGGGCAGGGGACAGGTTTCCCATCTATTCCAACAGCATCAACCACTTGCACTGCCGCTCGGTAAATGCCAGCGGGTGTGTCTTTGGGCACGAAGACGGTTAGCCACAGCGGTTGATTTTTGTTTGCCGACAAATTCGTCACTTGCACTTCCACTGCCTTTTCCATGTCCCCTGTCCCTTGCCACCTGTCCCTTCTGAACAGGGGAATGAGCGGGTCGGGATAATCGCCGGCAGCGCCCCATGCGTCGGTTGGAATTGTCACGGGCACATAGTCAACGAAGGCAACTTCGTCCCAGACGGGACGAGGGGCGCGGGACAATTGACGAGTTGACGGAACGAAGGGTTCAAGGCGCAAGCGAAGTTGCTTGAGCGGAACTTTGGGAGTGATGACGAGTTGGAAGGGCTCATATTCGTTGCGAGCCGCTTCAATGTGGATGGGACGAGGGGCGCGGGGCGAGGGACGGGGAGTGGTGCGACCGACCTTGTAGGTGGCTTCGCACCACCAAAGACTCAACGCATCGGTTTCGGCAAGGTGGTAACCGAACCCGCCAACTTCAACCCACGGCTTCTGCACTTTCGCTTCCGCCTCATACACAACTGTCGCCCCCTCTCTCACTGTTAAAGTGACGACTTGCCCGCCAGCAGTCAACTGTGGCATCGGCACGGAAACGATTTGCTCCGAATTCGGTTGCAGCGTCACCTTGACAGATTTCACATTTCCGCTCGCACTCGACGAAACGACGATTTGCCTTTGCTTAGCCGTCGCATTTTTCACCAGCACCAACAACGCATCATCCGTCAGTGCCTTCGGCTCAACCGATAAACCCATGCCCCGCGTCCCTTGCCCCATATCTCGCCTCACTGCGAAATACCAAGTTTCACCTGTTGCGTCGGGAAGGTTTTCTGAGAGTTTGGCTTCCATGCGGTAGGCGTTCACTTGCAAAACGCCCGTTGCCCAGAAGCGAACCCAAATTTCATCGGCTGGTAACAGTTCTTTGGGAACTTGTGCGGTGTATTCGCCTGACGGAGAAAAGCGCCCGACTTCCTTCCATGCCTTCCCATCGTTGCTGACTTCCACGACCAACTGCCCACTTTCGTAGTAGCCTACCACAAAAGTCATCACAGCCGTCTCAAACTGGATTCGCCTTTCCCTCGCCTCTCGTCCCCCGTCCCTCGTCCCGTCCAACTTATGGCGATAAATCACCCACGCACCACTTTCCTGCCATCGTTCCGACATCGGTCCACCCAGAACCCATCGGTCAGTGTTGAACCCTGCCGTGTGAGCGAACAAAGGTCTGCTGTCGTTGCTGTTGTAGCCGGAAAAGTTCGTGGCAAAGCGATAAATGCCATCTCGGATGGTTTCACCTGTGCCGAGGGACAAGGAACTTTGCGTTCCGCCATCCCTCGTCGCCTCCTTTTGCCGTCTTTCTCCCTGTCCCGTGTTCCCTGTCCCTTGCCCCACGACTTTATGCACAGTGATGACAGGCAGAACTTCCACATCATCAAACGCCACTGTGCCTTTGACATGCCACTGACCGAACCGCAAAACCGTTTCCCGTTGAACAGGCGTTCGGCAAACAAATTCGCGCATGTGCCATTTGCCATCGGAAGGGACATCCCAAGCGTCTCGGTTGACCGTTGAGAAGCCAGTGATTGGAGTTCCACCAGTGCTTTCAGGGGAGCGACGGACGAAATAGCGGATGAGATACAACCTGCCTCCTTCAGGCTTCCAGTCGGTGCACTCCCATGCGTTGCTGTCGTTACCGCTGCCAGTCACCGAAATGCACCTTTTTCCTGTCCGCCCAAAGTTTTCCCACTTGCCAGCGCCCCCGCTGAGTTTCCAACCCACAGGATTTGTCAAGCCCTGTTCAAAAGAAGGATTGGGAACGAGATTTTGAGCGGTAGCAATGTTCGCGAGCAAAAGCAAGCCCAATGCCAGCAAGCGCACCATAGCCATCACCCCTGCATTTCAAGTTTTTCACTGCTGCACCAGCAAAACCCAATCACTTTCGTCAGGTGCTTCAAACTCCCTTTGACCGCCGCCGAAGACCGTTCCACCTGCTTGCAGATAAAATCAGGCATAGCGCCAACGAGTTCATCACTCCTCTCTAACTTTGTTGCAAACAGCAATTGTAGCATGTGAACCAGGGCATGTGAAGGCGCAATAGGAATTGCTCAAAATGAGGATGACATAATTATCTGGGTGCGGATTTTTGGAGTTCGCATACTGAGTCATCAACACCATCGGGGCTTGAGTTGCAGGTGCTCTTATGAGTTGACAGCGATTGATCCTTAGCCGAGCTTGCAAGAGGTGACCAGTTCATGCTTTGCTTCCTTGAGTTGCCTTTTGTAAATCCGCAACACGCATACAGGATGCTTCCCTTGAACGAATACGGGGCAGTTGTGCTTCACAGCGGTTTAGACCCTTTGCCAGACCACATTTTTCCGTTGGCGAGGTATTGCTTTTTTGCAACTGAGCCATTTGCAGTTTTAGAATACAGCGTTGGAGAGAAAGCAGTCCACCTCAAGTGGGACGACGGGCGCGAAGAACTCCTTTACGAACACCCGTTTGTTAGCTTGCGAAGATTCTGGTGCATGATGCGTGAGCGATTATGCGGACCTCTCAACCTGCCAACGCCACTCCCTTGTGGCTTAGTTGGCTACTTGAGTTATGAGTTACGGATGACTTTGGAGAGGTTACCTTTTAACGCAACCAAAGACTTAGCAATGCCTGACATGTGGTTTGGTGCTTTCGGAGCTACTTTGACTTGGGATCTTCACGAGCAGAAGTTGTATGCCGTCGCCTCAGGCTTACCTGCTGAGGGTAAGGAGGCAAGCAAGCTGGCAGTTGGGAGATTAGAGCGTTTAGTTAGCTGGTTCGAGAGCGAACCGAAGTTCGAGCCGTTTTCACATCGCCTTTCTGAAGTTCCCTTCTTCACGGACATGACGAAGGACGAATACTTCACTGCGATAGAGCGAATCAAATCATACATTGCTGCAGGCGATATTTACCAAGTCAACTTCGCCCATCGATTCCGAGCACCTTTGATGGCTGATGCACCTTCATTATTTTTGAGGCTATGCAAGGTCAACCCTGCACCCTTCACTGCATTTTTGAACTTGGGCGATACTTTCATCCTTTGCAGTTCACCTGAACGCTTCTTGCACTTTGACCCTTCAAGCAGAATCGCTCACACTTGCCCCATCAAAGGGACTCGCCCGCGAGGTAAAAATCGGTTGGAAGATGAGTTGTTCGCTAATGAGTTGTTGGCGAGCGAGAAAGACAAAGCCGAACATATCATGATTGTTGACTTGGAGCGAAACGATTTAGGGCGGGTGGCGGAGATTGGGAGCGTGAGAGTCAGTCGTCTTTATGCTCTGGAAGCACATCCAACAGTTTGGCATTTGGTATCAACTGTTGAAGCGAGGATACCTGCCGATAAGGATGTCGTTGACTTGCTCTTCGCCATGTTCCCCGGTGGTTCAATAACTGGTGCACCGAAGATTCGGGCGATGGAAATCATTGATGAAGTTGAACCAGTTGCAAGGGGCATCTACACAGGTAGCATCGGCTACTGGAGTTTGACTGGTCAATGTGATTTCAACATCGTCATCCGCACAGCGGTCCTCTCAAATGGGATGGCTTACTTTCATGCGGGTGGCGGAATAGTCGCCGACTCCGATCCAGAAATGGAATACGAAGAGACCTTGGCGAAGGCGATGGGCTTATTGAAGATGCTCGGTTGCGTCCCTGTTGAACTCAGAGTAACCGAAAAAGCCTAAGGCGCACCGTTACCGTTGGAGGCATTAGAAGGCACGATCACTGTGGCTTAATTTTTCCTTCAACTGATGTCCTGCCCATGTTTACGGCAATGCGCGAGAGTGAGCGAACGAAGTTGAAGTGATATTCGCATTGCAGGAATTGAGAGGTTGTTAATTCTCCTCAAAGGAACTACTCCGATGACTGCGTTGGTCACGAATGTTTCTTCTGCCTGATTCAAAGCTTCAAGCGGTATCGGGCGCTCGTAAACGGCGATACCAAGTGACCTTGCCAATTCGATAACCAAGGAACGAGTGATACCCGGCAACAACCCTTCACTTGGTGGTGGTGTCCAAAGCGCGCCTTCGCAAACCAAAAACAAGTTCGTTGCTGTCCCCTCGGTCAAGTTGCCATCTGTGTTCAGCCAGAGGGCTTCGTCCGCACCTTGTAATTTGGCATACCTCCTTGCGAGGACATTGGCAAAGTAGGTTGTCGCCTTCACCCGCAAAAGCGGAAGGTCTTTTGAACGGCGCCAAGGTGCTAAAACTGCGCTCCAGCCACTCTCATTTCGGCTGTCAAAGTGAGGTGGCAATGGCGTTACATGGATGACGACCGTAGGTTTATCGGCTCTGATCTCCCACCAACCACTTGTCGGATCAACAATACCTGGTGTTACGGTAATTCGTATCCTCACATCGCCATCTTCAGTGATGAGCAGTTTGTTGGCTTCCAAAGTGTGCCAAACCCAGTCGGATAATGTTTCCCTCGTAAGGGGCAGTTGCCATCCCAGTTCTGTTGCATCGTTTAGCAACCGTGTCAGATGTCGCTCCAAACCGAAGAGCCGACCATCCCAAGTGCGTAAGGTTTCAAACAACCCGACGCCGTAAAGGAAGCCAAAGTCAAAGCTACTGATTCTTGCATCCTCGGCCAACTTCAATTCACCGTTTATGCAAACGATGACCTTTTGTCCCATCCCTTTTCCCCTCCCTTGCTATCCTACAACCTTGTTCCGCTACGACGCTTGAGATATCCGCTATTGTAGCGTTAAGAGGTTTAATTCGCTAAAGGCGAAAAACGAATCAAGCCAACGGTGAATTGGTTCATCGTCGCAAGCATCGTTGTGGATATGGTTTCAATCTTGGTTGTGGGAAAGGTCGTTGAGAGGATGCGACAAAAGTTAGTCTTTCATGTTCTGAAGAGCTCGTTGAAGCGTCTTCCGAGGAGGCGTGAAGCTACCACCAAGCTGAATGCAAGTATAGCCATGCCAAGCACTCCCATTGCTGAGGCGATCCTCGGTCCGTCACCAACTCGCTTGCTCAGCACATAGATCGCCTTCGTTATCGGGAAGTCGGATGGGTTGAGAGCGAGTATAAGGCTATCGCTCACCTCAAGCATAGCAAAAGCGAATGTGAGAGTTGCGCCAGTCACCAAATGAGGGTAGATGAGTGGGAGCGTTATTTTGAGCGTAGTTCTCAGTGGGGATGCCCCGAGGCTCATTGACGCTTCTTCGAGAGTTGTGCTTACCTGCTGGAAACCAGCATAGCAAGCCCTGAAAGCGTATGGCAACCTGCGCACGGCATAGCTGATTATGAGCAGAGGCATTGCGTTCACCCTCGGGTCAAGCGCAGTCCCGAAGAAGCAACCAACATAGCCGAATGCAAGCACGATGCCCGGTATGGCTAAAGGCATCATGACAAGAACATCAAGCAAACTCTTAAACGGTATCTTCCTTCGTGTGAGGACATACGCAAGCGTAACTCCGAAGGCAATATCAATTGCCGTGCTCGCAAGCGAATAGAGGAAGCTGTTCCTTATGCTCACCGTTGTTATTGGGTGTCTTGTTAGTGCCAGAAGGTGCTCAAGTGTCAATTCGCCTGGCACAGGCGTCATCACCCAGCGTTTTGCAACCGAGTTCAGAACGACAGCTATGTGAGGCAAGAGAGCCACCAAGCATAAGAGCGCGATTGCAAACGCAACAGCTAAGCCGTTAATGCCAGAGAGGTGTTTTGGCGTCACCGCCCTAACGAAAACCGTTGCAACTTGCTTCCTTTCACTCACTCGCTTTGAGAGCGCAAACAAGGCAGAGGTGATGAGTAACACGAGCGCGATGAGCGCGTATCCAGTTGGGTCTGTTGTAGCTGTTTCAACCATGTTGAAGATGCGCACTGGTATCACCTGCGTGTAGAGGAAGATGAGCGGCGTTCCGAGGTCTGTGAAGGCGAAGATGAATGTAAGGCTACATGCAGCGAACACGCCCGGAAACATAAGTGGCATCGTGATCGTGAGGAATCGCCTGAGTGGGCTTGCGCCAAGCGACTGCGCTGCTTCCTCAAGGGAACTGTCTATGGATGAGAGGGACGCTGCGATGTTCAAGTAGGCGATCGGGAAGAGGTGGAGAGCCTGCACGACAACGACGCACCAAAAGCCCATCCCAAGCCAATCTATAGGCTGTGAACGGTCAATCAAGCCAATGCTCGCAAGGAGGCTGTTCAAAGCACCGTAGCGTGAAAGTATCTGCTTTATGCCTATCGCACCAACAAACGGTGGAAGTATGAGGGGCATCAGCAGGAGACTGCCCAAAACATCCTGCATCGGGAAACGATACCTAACCATAGCCCAAGAGAGCAAAAGGCTGATCAACATCGTTAAAGCTGTTGATGCGATGGCGAGCTTGAAGCTGTTGAGTATGCAGGTGAACACAGTTGGGTTGTGAAAAAGTAGCATGAAGAATTCAACAGTGAATTTGCCATCGTAGATGAACGCCTCGCGGAGGCTGTATAGGAGCGGGTAGATGAGGAAGAAGCCAAGGAATAGGCAGATTGCGATTGTCACAACAATGACATCAGCCTTTAGATCGTAGCTACGGGAAAGCTCAGACAGCAGTTTCGTCGGATGGTATGACGATGACATCCGATGCATCAAACTTGATAACAACCTCATCGCCCAATGCCACCTGCTCGTGAGGGTTTGCACGGAGCGCTTTGATCGTGGTCATCTTTGAGCTGTGTTCTTGGCGGACACAGAGTTCAAGCATTTCCTCATCGCCAAGGTATGTCACATCGTAAACACTTGCTATGATCTTGTTTGGCGCTGTATCCTCAAGCCCTGCTTGAAGGCGCTCAACATGGAGCGCAGCAGGTCTTATAGCGAGCGTTACCTTTTGCCCCTCTTCAAGCCCGCGCTCATGATTGCACTCAACAACACAAAGCGGTGTGCGCACAAGCATTCTCCCCATGCCAACCTTCTCGATGACACCTTCAAATATGTTTGCGTCACCGATGAACTCAGCCACATACCTGTTTGCTGGCTTGCGGTAAAGCTCGATCGGCGTCCCGATTTGCTCGATCCTCCCAGAACGCATCACGGCGATCCTATCAGCCATTGCGAGCGCTTCCTTTTGGTCGTGTGTGACATAGATGGTCGTTATGCGAAGTTGTGAATGGATGCGCTTGAGTTCTTGTCTCATCTCCTTCCGCAGTTGCGCATCCAAGTTGCTCAACGGTTCGTCAAGCAAGAGGACATCTGGCTCAACAGCAAGCGCCCTTGCGAGTGCGACCCTTTGCTGTTGCCCACCGCTCAGCTGTGCTGGGTAGCGCCACATGACATCGCTCATCTTGACGAGCTCAAGGTATCGCTCAACTTTCTCCTTTATCTCGCTCTTGCTGAGGCGCTTCATCTTAAGCCCGTAGGCGACATTCTCAAACACCGTCATGTGAGGGAAGAGAGCATAGTTTTGGAAGACCATGACGACATTCCTCTTGTGTGCGGGGAGTTCGTTCACGATTTTATCACCGAGCCATATCTCGCCTTCATCTGGCGTTATGAAGCCAGCTATGAGCCTGAGCAGAGTTGTCTTGCCACAGCCAGATGGTCCGAGGACGAAGAAAAACTCCCCACCGCTGATTTTCATGTTCACATGATCGACAGCAATGGCATTCCCAAACCGCTTTGTGACATTCACGAGGTTGACCTCAACCATAGCCTGCTCACCTTTTTAGCATGCCCTCCACAACTTTAGAGCACATCAGCTTCCTCGCACGCTCAACATCTTTAGCTATCTGCTCCCTCAATTCGTCGATGCCTTGAAAGCGTCTTTCTGGGCGAAGGTAAAAGAAAAGGTGAAGCGCTATCTCCTCATGGTGAGCAACATCTAAATGTGCATCGATGATGTGCGCTTCAACGGTTGTCTTCTCACCTCCAAATGTTGGGCGAACACCTATGTTTGCGACCATCGGCAGACGAATGTTTTGAGGTCGCACTTCAGCGAGACCAACATAGACACCGAAGCGTGGCAGCAGCTTCTCCTCATCGATGTGCAAGTTGAGTGTCGGGAAGCCGAGTTGCCTCCCGAGCCCTTTGCCAGCGACTGGGAAGCCACAAATTGAATAAGCTCTGCCGAGCATCTTTTGAGCCACCTTGACACGCCCGCGAAGCAGTTCCTCTCTTATCCTACTGCTACTTATCGGTTCACCCCACATGAGTTGGGGCTCAACTACAACCACATCCATCTTCAACCTGCCACTCCTGCTCAACTCGTAAAGCGTTGTTGCCTTCCCGCTCCCCCCTTTGCCGATGGAGGAGTTCTCTCCCATCACTAACACCCTCACACCGATTGCATCAGCGACGATCTTGCAGAACTCCTCGGCATCGGTATTGGCTACCTCCTCGTTGAAATCGATGAGAAGGCATTCATCCACCCCAAGCTGAGAGAGCAGTTGTAGTTTCTCATCGGTGGTTGTAAGTAGCTTTGGTGCATCGTTTGGTGAGAGCAACTTCAGCGGGTGTTGCTTGAATGTTATGACGCAAAGGCGATAGCCACGAGCCTTCGCCAACTCGTTCGCCACATAGAACAACTTCTGATGCCCCAGATGAACGCCATCAAATGTCCCGATGCATAAAACCCTCTCCTGATGTTGCAGGGAATCCTCTTTGAGCTGTTGGAAGTTAACCTCGTAAACTCTCATGGCAGTTTCACTTCATCTTGGTGGGAAGATGCATTCTGGCTTGCATTTGAGCCCGTGTTTGTCAACCACTACTCGCCCCACACCTATGAAGTTACCGCCCGGAGCGTAAAGCCTTATGAACATGCCCGCGGTTATGTTCGGGAGCAACTCCATGGCTCTAACATAAGTTGTTGCTCCATTGAATGCTCTCCTTGCTTCAATGTGCGTAAGTGGCAACGCCGGTAGGAAGCGAAGCGCTTGATCAACGCTGAGGAGAGCCTCTTGCAATCTACCAGCGTTGCATAGCTTTTCCACCTCCTCAAGCGTTAGGCAATCGTCAATGGTAAAAGGACCGATGGCGATGCGCACAAGGAAAGAAAGGTATGCACCGCACCCAATCGCATCTCCTATGTCCGAAACGAGTGTCCGCACATAAGTCCCACGAGAGCATTCAACCTCGAACAAGACGCGCTTTGGCTCATCGGGATAGAACTTGAGTAGCTCAAGCCTCTTGATCGTAACCTGTCTTTCCTTGCGCTCAACAACTTGTCCTTCCCTTGCGAGCTCATATAGCCGTCTTCCGCGGTAGTGGATCGCAGAGAGCATCGGCGGCTTTTGATATATGACGCCACAGAAGCGTTTGAACGCTGAGATGACATCATCTTCAGTTACATGCTCAGTTGAAGACCACGAGATCACATCGCCCTCGCTGTCTTGGGTAGTCGTCCTTATTCCTAACACCATCTCACCCCTGTAGGTTTTATCGCAGTCCACTATGAAGCTGGTTATCTTCGTTGCCCTCCCGATGCATATGATGAGCATCCCGCTTGCGTGCACATCGAGTGTCCCTGTGTGCCCGATGCGTTGCATGCCAACCAAACGACGCATGAAGTCAACAACATCATGCGATGTCATGCCCGGTGGCTTTATAACTTGGAGCACTCCTTCAAGCTCATGGGATGGGGTGTTCGTTCGCATTTTAACTTCAACACCCCGCTTAAGCCGTTTCTCTGTGACTCAATTCTTCCTTGAGCGCTTTTAGCATGAGCCTGATCGCCTTCCTCATTGTCACGCCCTCAATGGTGCATCCAGAAGCCATCTTATGCCCGCCGCCCCCGAATCGTCTTGCGACTTCGGCAACATCCACATCGCCGAACGAGCGCAAACTGACCTTCACATCACCATCGCCGATCTCGCGGAAGAGCACAACCACGCTTGTCCCGTCAATGCCCCTAAGCAAGTTGATGAGTCCATCAACATCTTCGTTCAGAGCGCCCGTCTCTTCGAAGTCACGAAGCTTCAACCAAGTCCATACAATACCTTCATTGATGCGCAAGCGCATCAAAGCCCTTCCCCAAAGCTTGAGAGCTCCGCAATGTTTCCTCTCAAATATGTGGTAGGCTACAAGCGAAGGGTTTGCGCCATAGCGGACAAGCTCGGAAGCTACGGAGAGGCATTCGGAGGTTGTATTCTCAAACCTGAAAGCACCCGTGTCCGTGAGGATGGCTGTGTATAGGCAGACGGCTATCTGGGGTGTCACATCAATGCCAGTGTGCTTTATTAGCTTGTAAACCATGAGACCAGTTGCAGGCGCTTTCTCATCAACCCAACAGATGTCACCGAAAGGCTTCTCAGCAATGTGATGATCAATGCAAATGCTCACTTTACACCTGCTGAGTATGCGCTCAAGGGAATTTGCGGGGATGGCGAACCTGCTTTTGGAGCTGACATCGACAGCAATGACAACATCATACTCACCATCGCTATCACGCTTAACTGCATCGCTTCCGGGCAGGAAAGCCAGCATCCTCGGTATGCCATCACTGCACACAGCATCGCAGTGCTTACCCATAGCAGTGAGGGCGTGCATTAAAGCAAGCATGCTCCCGATCCCATCCCCTTCGGGATGGGTATGGCAAGTTATGATCAGCGAGGAGGCTTCTTCGATTTCCCCTGCTATGCGCTCCATAGCCTCAAACGCATCCGTGATTCGCTCACCCGCAGTTTCTTTTGTGTCCATCGGTCATCATCACCATGCTTTAATGCAAGGGCTTGCATTTGAGGGCGTCACTTGTGAGGAACTGGCAATGGTAAAGCGTCAATCAGTTTTTGTCTCCTCTGCTTTCCTTCCTTCGGATACCTCGTCAAGTAGCTCGATCACCTTCATTCCCTTTTCAATCCGCCTGTCAAATTCGAATTGCAACTCTGGTATGAACCTAAGCCTCACGCGCTTGTTCACTTCTTGCCTGATGAACTTGGCTGCGCTTTCGAGCCCTTCTTGGGCTCTCCTTCTGTCCTCTTCGCTACCATAAACTGTGTAGTAAACGCGACAGTAGCGCAAATCGGGCGAGACCTTCGCCTCGGTTATCGTCACAAACTTTATCCTCGGGTCTTTGACCTCCCTTAGCAGTATCTCGCTTATTGTCTCGCGGAGTAGCTCGTTAACTCTTTCCAGACGGCTGTAGCCCATCCGCCATCACTTCCAACGGTATGAGNTTCTCACCTCATGCGAGGTTTGNGAGTGTTCAAAGCAATTCAACCGAGTAGTCCTCAATTAGCACCCTCGGCTCTTGCTCAACCATCGAAACCACATAGCTAAGCGTTCTCGTAGCGAGTTCCTTGTTGCTTGAAACGCAAGCTATCGCAAGCACTGCTCTCACCCTGCTATCTTGGTGGTCAACCTCAGTTACGGAAACATTGAACTTATTCCTCATGCGAGCCATTATGCTCTTGATGATGCGTCTCTTGTCCTTCAGTGATGAGCTCTCTGGTATCTGCAGTTGCAGTGTGCATATCCCCACGACCATTCCCCATCACCTTCTTGCGTCATCGTTTTTCCCGAGCGCAACAGTTTCCCAATGCAATGGGCTCTCGTGGACCTCCTCGAGTTTCCTTTCCTCTCTTATCTCGGTGTAGACGACGATTGTGTCCCCGATCTGATACTCGGTAAAGCCACCGATGCCGATCCCGCATTCCATCCCTTCGGGTATTTCTTGCCTGTCCTCTTGGAAGCGCCTGAGAGAAACTATCTTGCCCTCGTAGACAACTTCACCGTTGCGCATAACCCTGCACGGTAGACCGAGGATTACTTTCCCTTGCTTCACATAGCAACCAGCAACGACACCGAGCTTGCCCGATCTGAATGTGGCTCTCACTTCGGCTACTCCAACTACCTCTTCTCTCGTTATCGGCTTTAGGATGCCGAGGATGGCTTTCTTTATGTCGTCAATCAACTCGTAGATGATCTGGTATAGGCGCACTTCAACATATTCACGCTGGAGTGCTCTCCTTGCACCCGGGTCTATGCGGACATTGAACCCAACTATGAGAGCTTGTGAAGCGAGCGCGAGCATGACATCCGACTCAGAGACATTACCCACACCTTGATGGATGATTGAAATCTTCACCTCTGGGTGTCTCAGGCGCTGAAGCGCGAATGTGACGGCATCAAGTGAGCCTTGTGAGTCAGCTTTGAGTATGAGCCTCAACTCCTTCTGCTCGCTCTCCTTCAAGCGTTGCAATAACTCCTCAAGCGTGACAGTCCTCCTTTGGCTTTGAGGGAACTTCTCGGCTTCCAACCTGTTCCTCTCAGCCAGCTCCTTAGCTTCCTTCTGACTGCTGACGACCCTGAGGATGCTCCCAGCCTCTGGCACCTCTTCAAGACCGTAAATCCTGACTGGCATGCTTGGTGTTGCGGAGTTGATGCTCCTTCCCTTGTCATCGAACATCGCTCTTATCCGTCCCCAAGCCTGTTCAACGACAACATAGTCGCCAACTTTCAATGTCCCTTGTTGCACTATAACGGTTGCAGTGGGACCCCTTTTTGGATCCATCTCGGATTCCAAGATCACGCCCCATGCGGGTGCCTGCGGGTCTGCCTTCAGATCCATCAACTCGGCTTGCAAAAGGATTACTTCAAGCAAGTCGTTGACACCATCACCACGCAAAGCCGATATGTTAATGCATTCGGTATCCCCACCCCACTCAACTGGCACAAGCCCAACTTCCGCAAGCTCATATTTAACCTTCTCTGGGTTTGCCTCTGGCTTGTCTATCTTGTTGATGGCAACGATGATGGGCACATTGGCAGCTCTTGCATGGTTTATCGCTTCGATCGTCTGAGGCATCACACCATCATCCGCTGCTACAACAAGAACAGCAATATCTGTAACTTGAGCACCGCGTGCTCTTAGCGCTGTGAAGGATTCATGACCTGGTGTGTCTATGAAGACTATTTTCTTGCCGTTGTATTCAACGACGGATGCGCCGATTCGTTGTGTTATCTGTCCAACCTCTTGAGCTGCAACATTCGTTCTGCGTATGTAATCAAGCAGTGTTGTTTTACCATGGTCAACATGCCCCATGACAGTCACAACTGGTGGGCGTGGTTGTGCCCTGCGAGGGTCAATTTGTGATTCTCGCTCTTGCCTTATCTTTTCAGCCCTCTTTGCAACCGTAGCTATGATGCTTTCAACCTCGCTCACCAGTGTGGCTTCTTCAACCGCTTCAGTCACCCCAATTGCAGTTTCATCGGTCGTTTTCGTCCCCTCGGTTGTCCCTTCAGCAACTTCAGTTTCAACCGCCACTGTTTCCTCAACTGCTTCGGTCTCTTTCACCTCAGCCTTCTCTTCAACACCAACCTCAGCCGTTTCAGCTTCTGCAACTACTGCTTCAACTCCAGCCTCTTCAGCTTCTTCAACACTTGCCATTTCAACTTCATACCCAAACGCCCTCGCCACCTCGGTGAGCATTTCGTTCTCGATAATCATGTGTGGTGTAACCAGAATGTTTTTCTTCTTGAGCAACCAATCAACCAACTTCTTAACTGGCACATCGATGCGCTGTGAGAGTTCGTAAACCGTGAGCTTCTCCTCGGGCGCCACTATAAGCACCTTTTTCCTCTCCGCCTCCACCAATCCCTTCCCCTTAAACATGAGTTCACGGATCACTTCGGCAACCGATTCATCAACAGAGCTTAGTGGCGATTTAACATCCTCACCGAGTTGGTGAAGGAGCTCAAGCAGTTCCTTTGAGTCCACATTGAGTTCCTTCGCAAGTTGATGTATCCTGATCTTGCCCACAGGCGTTTCACCCCCGAATGTGTAAAGAGAGCGTCTTTGAAAAATCAGCTCAGCGTTTTCTTTTAGGTTTCCATAGGTCGCCAGTAGCAAGCTGAGCATTTTTCAAAAGCTCAATGTAAATGTCGGTTGGGACGCCCCCTTTCAAAGATGCTTCTAAAGCCTTCCGCTTATAAGCTACGACGACACATTCCCACATTGGGCATATGTAAGCCCCTCTCCCGCCAGCCCTTTGCTTCAAATCTACGACCACTTCACCGCTGCTTAACGCAGCAACACGAATCAATCTATCCTTCGCCATGATGCGTTTGCATCCGACGCAAGTCCTTTGGGGTTCGTGTGCTCGTTCACCCTTTGGCATAGCGATCGGGCTTGCCTCAACTTCATGTAACCGACTCCACTTTCGTATCTTCAACCTTCTCGCTTGCNGTCACTTCTTCAGTNGGCGTTGTTGTTTCGGTTACCTCCAAAGTAGCTACTTCAGCGCCCTCCTCTGGTAGCTTTACCAACATCTGTTCAAAATGCTCATAGCTTCGTATATCGATGCGCCATCCAGCGAGCCTCGCTGCAAGGCTAACATTTTTGCCTTCCTTCCCTATCGCCATTGGGAGTTGATCTTGTTGCACAACAACCGTTGCCGAGCGCCCGTCTTCGTTCAAGATGACATAATCAACCTTCGCAGGGCTAAGCGCGTTTGCAAGGAACTTAGCAGGGTCATCACTCCATTCCACGACATCAATCTGCTCGCCATGCAACTCCTCAATTATTGCGCTCACACGCTTGCTCCTCTGCCCGATGCATGCACCCACTGGATCTACATTTGGGTCGTTGGAATGAACGGCTACCTTAGAGCGAACACCCGGATCCCTCGCTATCGCTTTGACTTCAACTATCTTGTCCCTCACATCTGGTATCTCGAGCTCGAAGAGCTTCTCCACCAATCTCTTATCAGCCCTTGAGACGAGTATCATCGTCTCTGGAGGCATTTCAGCCCTCGTCCTGCCTCCCCTCATGTGCTCCTCTGGAGACCTAACATCCTTTATGTAAACTCTGAGCCTCGTCCCAACTGTGTAGTTATCGTTTTTGACCTGCTCCCTAACTGGCAGGAAGAGTTCAGCGCCCATGGCGCTCAGGAAGACATTCCCGCGCTTGTCTATGCGACGCACTTCTGCAGATACTATCTCCCCGACCATCTTGCTGAAGTTTTGATAGATGCGCTTCAACTTCTCATCCTGTATACGCCTCAAGAACTCGTTCTTCGCTATTTGCATTGTGCTCCTCGTGAAGCGCTCAAGTGGCACTTCAATGGCTATTCGTTCGCCGACTTTCGCGTTTGGATTGATCCGCCTCGCATTCTCCAAGGAGATCTCCGCGCCAGCATCCGTCACCTCTTCAACAACAACCTTTTCAACCAGCACTTTTAGTTTGCCTTTCTCCTCGTCATATTCCACCTTGAGCCTTGGCGTCGTCTTGTATCTTTGCCTGCCACGCTTCGTCCTTCTCATGAACTGCTTTTGGTAAGCGACCTTCAAGGCGCTACAAAGCATATCAACAAGCGTCTCTACATCGATCTCCTTTTCCCTCGCCACCTGCTCCAATATGTCCTTGAGTTGGTTGTTCATCGCTATCACCTTCTCGTTTGTGCCATCAACAATTAAAAGAAAAAGTGGATGGAAGCTCCCACCCACTTCCCACTCGGATGATGTCTCCACCAACGATTTCCCATCTCATTTAGTTTATCGCTAATGTGTTGCTTTGGTAATCCCTTTAAGAGGGCAAGCGCGTTGCATCTGGTTAAAGCGGAAGTTGACCAACCCTCTTAAGCTCGGTGTTGGAGAGTATGGTGGAAAAAGGCGAAGAGAGATTTATGCCGAAGATAGTTGCTCTCGTTTGCAAGTGGTGCACATATGCGGGCGCTGATTTGGCTGGGACATCACGGCTTCAGTATCCTCCTTCAGTCCTCCCGATCAAGTTGCCATGCACTGGCAGGGTTGACCCAATCTTCATCATCAAGGCTTTTGAGCAAGGTGCTGATGCGGTCATTGTCTCAGGATGTCATCCTGGCGATTGCCATTACATGCGTGGCAACTACCTCGCAAGAAGGCGCTTCATAGTGTTCAGGGAATTGATGAACTTCATCGGGTTGCAAATGCAGAGGTTGCATTTCGCGTGGGTCTCAGCATCTGAGGGCGCAAAGTGGGCTGAGCTTGTGACGCAAATCACTTCAGAGGTGGCTTCAGTTGGACCAATGCCAGCAAGTTGGGGAACGGCTAAGGACGGAAGGAGGATTGAACTGCCGACCCTGAAGGTGGCTGATAAACCAAAGCCGATTGCAAGCTCTGCATATGAGCAAATGACCAATGAGTTGCGCCTGCTGGCAAAGAAGCTCTTGAGCGATGGCGATATTGACATCGTGATAGGTTACGAGGTCGGACGCCTCGGAAACATAACTCCGACTTTCGTGACATCGCCAGAGGAGACAGAAAGGCTCGTGTTAAACGAAAGGTGTGTCCATAACCTGAGCAACTATTTGACCAATCCGCTTGTGACGAAGTTCGGGCGCATCGGAGTTGTCGCAAAGGGATGCGACATAAGAGCCATTACAGTCCTCATCCAAGAGAACAAGCTCAACAGAGAACAAGTCCATATCATCGGCGTTGATTGTGGTGGGGTGGTTGTAAACGGTGATGTGGCTTTCAAATGCTACTCATGTGCGGTGCGCCACCCGACAGAGTGCGATTCGCTCATTGAGTCTCCATCGCCAGTTGAGGCACAAGTTATGCCAGACCCAAGGGATGAGCTCATCTCTTGGCTGGAAGCGTTAGATCCGCAGGAGCGATGGGATTTCTGGATGAGCCAGTTTGGAAGGTGCATCCGCTGTTACGCATGCAGAGCCGTATGCCCTATGTGCTATTGTGAGCCATGCATAACAGACAGAAACAGACCTCAGTGGATACCAACAACGATTGATGGCAAAGGCAACCTCACTTGGAATTTGGTGCGGGCTATGCACCTTGCGGGAAGGTGCGTTGGGTGCGATGAATGCTATCGCTCGTGTCCAGTCAGCGTAAGGTTGGACCTGCTCAACAGGAAGCTTTACAAAGTGGTTCAGGAGAGCTTTGGCTATGAGGCTGGATTTGATGCGAAGGTCAACCCACCACTTACGACCTTCAAGGAAAGCGACATAGCTGAGTTCATTCGTTGATGGGTGATGATTTGATGCGCGCTCTCATCTTGCCAAAGGATGCTATCTCAACTTGGTGCATGAAGATGAAGGAGGCAGGGATGTGCTTAGTGCTCCCGAGGGAGAGCGATGGCATGGTTGTCTTTGAAGAGGCAACCGATGATGCGCCACTTGAACTGCCTGCGAATTACACGAAGAGCAAGCTGTCGCCAAAGTCTCACCTCTTTCCACCGACGGAAGCGCTCTTCAGCTTCCGCTTTGAGCAAGATGAAGTTGAGCTTGAAGATGTTGAACTCGACACGCGCAGGAAAGTCTTGTTTGCGGTGCGCCCTTGCGATGTAGCTGGCATGATCGCTTTGAGCAAGGTTTTCTTGGAAGAGCCTTACGACCCATATTTTGGGGCGAGGTTTGAGAGGGCGGTATTTATTGCGCTTGCATGTGAGAGCGTAACGCCGTCTTGCTTCTGCACGGCTGTTGGCTATTCGCCATTCTGGGATGAGGGCGTTGATGTGCTCATCTGCGATGTTGATGATGCATACCTGCTCCGCGTGATGACGGGTAAGGGAGAGGAATGCGTATCGTTGGCACAGGAACTTTTCTCCGATGCTGATGAATCGCACATAGCGATAGCTGAAAGGAAGCGAATGGAAGTTGAAAGCAAACTGCCACAGAGGGGCGAACTTGTCGGCGTAGCCGAGAAACTCATAGCCAGCTTTGAAAGCGAGCTTTGGGAGAAGCTCTGCAGGAAGTGTGTAAGCTGTGGTGCGTGCACATATGTTTGTCCAAGTTGCTCATGCTTTGATGTGACTGATGAGTGGAACCCGTTTGGTGGATGTCGGTATAGGAGTTGGGATGGGTGCTGTTTTGCCATGTTCACGATGCACGCCTCTGGACACAATCCGAGACCAACACAAGCTCACCGCTACAGACAGCGTCTCCTACACAAGTTAGCCTACTTCCCATTGCGCTACGGAATGAACATGTGTGTTGGCTGTGGCAGATGCATCGATGTTTGCCCAGTAGGCATGGACATATACGAAATCGCGAAGGCANTGCTTGAGCTGTGAGCGGTGGGGTGAACCAGTTATGGATGTCAGCCACGGAAATCCATTTAAGCCATACCTCATGCGAATCACTGACATCCGTGATGAGACACCAGATGTGCGCACGCTTCGGCTTGAATTCATTGATGAGGAAGTGAAGAGAAACTTCAAGTGGCGTCCGGGGCAGTTTGCCGAATACTCGGTTTTCGGTGAGGGCGAATGTGTCTTTACGATCGCCAACTCACCAACGAGGGGAAACTACATTGAATGCAGTTTCAAGCTTATGGGGAAGGTCACAACAGCGCTGAGGCGCATGTCGGTGGGGCAGGTGATAGGCTTTCGTGGTCCTTACGGGAACTGGTTCCCACTTGAGGAGTGGGTCGGACGCAATTTGATGTTTGTTGGCGGTGGCATAGGGATGGCTGCGTTGCGTTCACCGATACAGTTCGCATTGGACAACAGAAGTGACTATGGCGAGATACTCATACTCAACGGGGCTCGCACAGTCGCAGATTTGGTCTACAAGGACGAGATGAAGGAATGGGCTAATTACGATGGTGTGAGGGTGGTCAGGACTGTAGACCCAGGCGGTGAGACCGAGGATTGGGATGGCGAGGTTGGGTTAGTGCCGAATGTCTTTGAGAAGCTTAACCCGAAGCCAGACAACGCCATCGTTGTGACATGTGGTCCGCCAATCATGATCCACTTCATGCTCCTGATGCTCGACAAGCTCGGCTTCTCCAAGGAGCAAATTTACACGACGCTCGAAAACAAGATGAAGTGTGGCTTCGGTAAATGTGGCAGATGCAATGTCGGTAGGATGTTCGTATGCAAGGATGGACCTGTCTTCACAGCCTCACAGCTCGCCCAACTACCGAGAGAGTTTTAGCGATCCCCTTTGGTTGTTGCTTGGTTTACCTTGTTCACTGCGCCAGAGCCTCAACTTCCTGATCACGCATGAATAGTAACACGCATGCGTGCTTTTCTCAAATTCGGTTTTTGAGCGAATGCGATGTGGCAAACTCCTCGCTAAGCTATCCTTATAGGGTTGGAGGCACAGTCATATGAACGAAGGTTTGGGAAGGCGTCTCCTCTACGGCTTGATAGCTGGCATGGTGGGGGCGTTCATCGCATGGCTCGTCACCGAGACTCTGTTTTCAACAGCGCTTGAAAGAGCACATGGCTCAGGTTTGTTTCTCATCGGAGCTTTATACGGTCTCCTCGTCGGCTTGATACTCGGCATCTCGTTAGGCATTGCCGAAGGCATGATGCATCGCACTGTTTTGCGCCTCGGCACAAATGTCCTCTTAGGTGCATGGCTTGGTGCTTTAGGTGGTTGCATCGGTGAATCGGTTGCGGAGATGCTCTATGCGCTGTTGAGGTTGCTCAACTTGGGAGTTCTGGCGAAGATGATGGGGTGGGGTTGCTTTGGTGCGTTCATCGGCTCAGCTCAAGGGCTCGCGAGGCAGTCAAAGAGGGGGACAATAAACTCGCTCATAGGCGGTGCAGTAGGTGGCTCACTTGGTGGGCTGGCTTTTGAAGTCTTCGACTGGATGCTGGTCGGCGTGTCGCAATCAAGCTCCTTTCAAAGAGGCATCGGATTGTTGCTAACTGGGGCTTTCATAGGCATGTTCGCACCGATGTTTGAACGCCTCTTAGCATACGGGACGCTTAAGGTCGTATCAGGGAAGATGGAGGGCAAGGAGTTCATCCTCGATAAGCCAATGCTAACTGTAGGAAGGGATGAGCACTGCGATATCCCAATCTACTACGACAAAAGCATCATGCCACGACACGCACTGCTTGAATGGTCTGGAAAGACATACAGGGTTGTAGCGCTTGGCAATGCATGGCTAACCCACAAGGGTAGGGTAGTGAAGGCCGTCGAGCTTTCGCACAATGACATCATCACCGTTGGGAACACGAAGCTGTTTTACAAGCTTGGGGCGATCGGCAGGGAGACAGTCTTTGGCGTCCATAACCTGTGCTCAAGTTGTGGCACACAAAACAGGAAGGGAGCTAAGTTCTGTAGGCAGTGCGGTGCTACACTCACAACTGCTATGGCTGGTCATAGGGCGAGAGTGTGGATATCGTCGCTCCTCACAACTTTCACCGTCTTCCTCCTCCTGCTCTCGCTCATCTACCTCATTTCAAGGAGCGCGTTCTCCCAAGCTTTACACTCACATGGTTTGGCTAAGAAGGCGAAGATAGCAGTTACACCGAAGGGCTATGATGACATCGGGCAAGTGCTGAGGGAGTTGGGCAGGGGTTACGAATACGAGCAGATCAAGTTCGGGGCGCTGAGCGACTTGGATTCGTTGCAACGCTACCAGATCACTTTCATCAACTGCGCCGATAAGTTGCCGATGTTGCAAGGCAGGAGAGAGGTCACCACAGCCATAAGGTGTTATGTGGAAAGAGGGGGCGTAGTTTATGCGAGCGATTGGGCGGGCTTCGTGATACAAAACGCCTTCCCAGAGTATTTGCGCCTCGCAAGCGATAGGGGCAGGGTGCAGATAGTTGAAGCGACTGTTGTTGATCAAGCACTTGCAAGCGTGGTCGGAAGCAAATTGAGCTTGCGCTTCAACGCTGATCAATGGGTAGCGATTGATGCGGTCAGTAGGGGAGTTACAGTGCACCTCATCGGAGACTATGTTGGCATGAGCGGCGAAGTCCATCGAGCCAAACCGTTGCTCATCTCGTTCAGACATGGCAACGGATATGTCATCTTCACGAGTTTCCACAACGAACCACAACTCAGTGAGACCGAAAGGAAGCTCTTGCAATTCCTCGTCATACGACCAGTCACATTTGACCTAACCAAGCAAGCTGATTCGTTGCTCCTATCAAGGCGAAGCAGTCCTGCACAGGAGTTCGTTGGCACCATATCATCTGGCATGTCATCGCCACCTTATGCTCTCTCGTTGAATGAAGATGGGCGGTTGCTCGTAGTTCTTTCATGGCACGGTGGCGATGGTGAGTTTGAAATACAGCTCCGAACTGAACAAGGAGAGCTTGTGGAGAAGTTGCATGGGCGCAAATCACCGCTGAGCGTCGAAACGAAGAGACTGCGGGCTGGCATGTATTACCTGCATCTGTTCGCACAGAGAGCGCCCGTTGAAAATACGCCCTTCGTAATCCGTGTCGGAGTGCGTAGGTGAAAACACATCATGCATAGCCAAGGGGAAAGCAAGCACTCAAGGAAAACATGGTTCGCCTTCATCACATTGGCATTGTTCACTGTTTCCTCCGTGAGCGTCATAGCGTATTTTGTGAACCTGCATCGTGCAAGGGGTGCTAAAGAAGCTTATGCTTGGCATTCGCTCAATGTCGGCGAGTTGATACGCCTCTCACGGAACAAAGATGTGGATTTACGGTTGAAGGCTGTATGCGAGCTACGCCATCGCAAGTCAAGGGATGCAACTACAGCTTTGATTGAGCGTGCGATGGAGGATGGTGCGGAAGTTGTCCGAATCATGGCGCTTCAGGCGCTCGTTGGAAGGCGAGATGAAGGTGTTGATGAGGTCATGCTCGCTGCGCTAAGGCGTGGTGGCATTGAGGCGAAGTTGGCATCCATCCACCTCTCAAAGTCACGGAATGAATCAACATGGCATAAACTCGTCCAAGTTTACTTAAGTGGCGCCTCACCAACAGCTGAAGGCTACGCGCTAAGGCTACTCGCAAATCCGAACGAATCTTCAATCCGCCCAATATGTTTGGCGTTGGGTGTTGGCGTCCCGTTCAAGGAGGATGCCTCACCACAATTGCGCGAGAAGCAAAGGAAGCTCCTTGAGTTCATAAATTCCGTCCCACACCCTGCGTTAATACCGTTGCTCAAGGAGAAGGACATGTGCATCGTTGCTGGCGCGCTCCAACTCTTGATCAAGTTCCCATGCAAAGAAGCTTCAAAGGAGTTGTTAAGGCTCGCTCGCTCAAGGCACAAAGTCATCAGGACGCTCGCTATAAGCGCGCTATCGCTTGCACCGTCGAGGGAAGTCGCTGGCGAGCTAAAGCGAATGGCTAAAAGTGGCAGGGACGATTTCGTGAGGGCATGTGCAACTGTCGCTTTATCGCAACTTGGAGATGTTGAGTTTGAGAGCGTGAGCAACTTGCTAAACAGCCCAGATCCAGAGACACGCACGATGGCGCTTAAGGCGATTGAGAACATGAACTTGCCATGCGATGTTTTGATGCCATTGCTTCGCAAGGCGATGGAAGATGAGGACATGGATGTTCGTTTGAGGGCGTCTGTGCAGTTGCTACGATGCGGTGATAAGGGCTTGAAGCTTTACATCGGAGCGCTCAACAAGGCGCACGGAGATGAGAAGGCAAGCATGCTTTTGGCTCTCCGTGGCATTAAGCGAAGGGATGTCCTAAAGGTGCTCGTTGAGAACTTGCAAAGCCAAGAACCGCAAGTCCGATGGGCTGCGCAGGTCGCAGTAGCGTCGTTTGGTGTTGATGCACTGCCACTGTTGAAGGGCTTGCTCAAACATCAAGACGAGAAAATGCGCATAGGGGCACTTAACGCGTTGATGCAAATCGGTGGCGAAGAAGCAGTGGAGGCTATCGCTGAGACGGCTATGAAAGACAGTTGCACCGAAGTCAAGATTAGTGCCATTGAAGCGCTGGCAACGCTCCCAACGAAAAAATCGCTTTCAACATTGCGCAAGCTGTTGCATAGCGATGACGATGAGGTAGCGCAAAGGGCAGCGATAGCATTGGGGAGGCTTGGTAGAGAGGGCTTCGATGCGCTCAAGGAGGCGCTCAATTCAAAGCGCACCTCAGTTCAAGCCATCGCGGCACGGGCGTTAGCATTTTACGGTGACTTGGAAGCGGTCAGGATATTGCGCAAGATCGCCTCCACGAGCAGTGATGAATATTTGAGGCTCGTTTCGCTTCAGGCGCTCGCAAGAGGCGGTGATGAGTGGGCGTCTTGGACGCTCATCAGGATGCTTAGCACAAACGATGAAAAGCAAAGGATGAAGGTGAGGGCAGCCATACTCGGATTGAGAGAACGCATGCTCATGCCACTTGTGGCTTCGCTTAGAGATGACGATGCGACGATAAGGGCTGAAGCTGTCACATTGCTTGGGCTCATGCGTGCGGAATCTGCGAGGGACGAAATAAGCAAGTTGCTTAACGACTCAAACCCAGCCGTAAGGCAAGCTGCAAAGTCGGCACTACAAATGATTGACACTCCACGCATGCATCAGCCTTGAGCGCACAACTACTCATTGACCCTGCTTGCTTTTGTCACCTTGCTGACCTTCCTTTAGCTGTTCAAATATGGTGAGGTCAATGTGCTTCCCAGACTGCAGTTCCTCGTCAAGCACATACTTCCGCATGCGAGGGAGTATTTGTTCCATCGCTTCGATATAAAGCCGTGCGCTCGTGATTTTCGGTGAATGCCTGTATTCGTTTGCCATCGCTGTAAACTTGCGTGCGTCCCCGATAGCTTGGTTGACAACACGGACACCGTATGCCTCAGCATCTGCGATGATCTTCTGAGCCGTGCCCCTTGCCTCAGGGATGCGTTCACTGCGGTAGCTGTCAGCCTCGTTGATCAACCTCTGGCATTCTTCCCTTGCCCTCGTGACCTCGTGAAAGGCATCTGCAACTTCAGGTGGTGGGAGGACGGTTTGGAAGTTAACTGAGATGATGCTTATGCCGATGTCATATGCGTCGGCGAGACGGCGTATCAACTCCTTCGTCTCGTTTTGCATCGTGAACCTGCCGACGGTCAATGCGCTATCAATTGACCTGTTCGCCATGACATAAGTTAGTGCTGCTTCCGCAAGCGCCTTAAGCAAGCCTTCAGCATCGCTACAATGAAGTGCATATGCTGCGACATCGGCAACCTTGTATTGCACAACCGCGTTCACGCTCACAATGTTTGCGTCGCCCGAAAGGAACTGCGAAAGCCTTGCAGTCCCTGTGCGTCCGACAGCGCTTGCAATCTGTTCCGCACCAATGCTGATGCGCCTGCGCTGAAGAACATTCTCCTTTATGACCTTCCCGAAAGGAAGCGGTAGCCTCCAATGCACCCCCGGTTGAACTGGATGCGGAGTGATGAGCTTGCCAAACAGTAGCACAATGGCTTGCTCACCAGGTCTTACAATGTAGAACCCACTCAAGATGTAACAGCATGCAACGGAGATAACGAAAGCCATCCATCGCCTTCGCATCAACTCTCACCCTTCAGCACATACAGCTTTCCGCCATTCAAGTTTGCCTCAGCATTTTTACCATGCCAAAGCCCTGCGTGTTGCGCTCCCCGAAACCTGCCTCATAACCGATTCGCAAAAGCTCAGCATCGCCCGTCACTTGGAATTTCATCTCAAAGCCACGCACCATTGTCCCGTGCACCCTGAAAAGCTTTGAACGCCACCTCCCAACCAGTTCGAAACTCAACGGTTCACGAGAAGGAACGATGTCAAGGACTAAAGCTTTGCGACGCAGGTTGGTTTCCAGAACACGCCAGAAGTCATCTTCATCTGGCGAAAGAAATCGGTGCTCCATCTTGCTACCTTTGCGCACTCCCGTTGAGGCGACGATGGGAGACAAAGTTTGGAACAAGCATCGCCCTTCAA
>JGI20130J15133_1000870_pt1 | contig 26990 bp, 26 predicted proteins | sample WasSprMetagenome_FD_15133 | JGI IMG/M metagenome (IMG submission 15133) | reverse complement strand
TTTAGACAGGACTTTCCAGGCGAGATTTCTATCAACGCTCCTGATGAAAAAATCTGTCCGGAGGGTCTCCTCAACCACGCCTGGGCAGTATATGTTCACGGCATCCCTTCCTACGAATGGCACCCCGCTTTCTGCCAAGGCCTTGGAAGCCTCCAAGACGCATTCGGTTCTCCCACCCAGAACCTTGGAAAGGTCTTCAACCACGGGGTTACCCCTGTCACCGAATTTTCTGTACAGGGCACACCCGGCTCTGCTCGGTGTTGGCAGTCCCTCCCGCCCTCCTCATGGTGGCAGCATAGGGAAACGATGTCACCTGACTTATGAACGGTTATGAGTACGGGCTTCCCAACCCTCTCGCAGTAAACAATGTGTTCGTTTTCCTTCATCAATAGAATTGCCGCGACATGATAACTCCAGCAGGATAGCACCCTCGATCGTTGCGCCGTTTTCGTCGATGCATCACCCCGTCAAAGGAGTACTTGTCGGGGAGCTGCCGCTAGCATCGCGTGATGAGAGCAAGATCTTTCTGCCAACTTTGTTTACCCTTATCTCTCCGCTGCTCGCAAGCTCCGATACCGCTCCGCGAAGGGTGGCCTCAGGAAAGTCCAAGAACTTCTTTAAATCGGCGATGGTTTTTGCCCCAAGCCTGATAGCTAGCTTGATCCCCTCTTCCAATGCCCTCCTCTTCAGCCACCTCGGAATTGGCACCCTAGCCCCCGTCCTCTCCTCAATGAGCTCCAAGCTCCGAAGAAAGTCTATAGCGAACCTTCCCCCTCCCTTCTCCATAAGCTCCGCCAGCAGCTGCTCCAAGAGTCTCCAATCCAGTCCCCTCCTGGCGAGGGCCTCCATATCCATTAAATCCCCAATCCTGTCGGTCACCGATTTTAGAATGAAGATTGCCTCGGGGCTGAAGAACTTTACTTCAAGTTTTCCGTACAGCATGGATCTGGTCTCTCTCTTCATCCCCTCGGTCGGGTGGAGTTCTTTCACTTCCTCCACCCACACGTCTACCCTCGGGAGCTCATCGTGCAGGTAAATTCCATCCCGGCTTCTGTACCCCAGACCCCTCAAGACCCCGTCCAAAATTCCAAACCATCTCCTCTCCACCAGCAAATCTACGTCCTTGGTAGCATCCTTCAAACCCCAAAGCAGCAGAGGGGCACCGCCAAAACAGTAAACTTCTATCTTTTCCGGAAGTCTCTCTCCTATGAGCTGGAAGAGCCCGGAGATGCGCTCAAAGCGGACTGGGGGCTTGATCTGGACCTCGTATAGCGAGGCTTTCTCCACGAACTCCTCCCACGGCAGAAAGAGCTCGGGGTGCCTAACTGGCATCCCCTCGGAATATGCCTCAAGGTCCAGCCACAGGCTCAGGATACCCTTCTTCCTCGCCAGCCTCCTGATTTTCCCTAAATTGAGCTTATCCCGGTTCTTCAGGAAGCAGATCGCACACAAGGTCATTTGGTGGGCGTTCTCGCTTGCCTGAACTGCGTGAAGCAGGATTTCCTCGGGGCTCGGCTCGGAGGAGGTGACGTAATCCTCTCTCGTGAAGTAATCCACGCCCAGCTCGGGAAATCTCGAAAAGGCCGTCAGAAATCCCCTCCTCTCCCCCTTAGGAACCTTCCTCACTTCCGAACCCGCCCGGAGCTCGACCCACTGACGAAGGAGCTCGTCACCGAGCAAGTATTTTCTCCCCTCTCTCCTCACGGCAAACCTTTGCACCATATCCCTCAGCAATCGGTAAGCCGTTTGCTCGGAAACTCCAGCCCTTTCAGAGAGTTCCTTCACGGTGGATGGGTAAAGGAGTGCATGTAGGATTCTTTCCCTATTGCCGGTCAAGATTCTGGGCTCGTATCGCTCCAGCATGCGAAGCAAGAGGTTCGTCTCGCTGCTCTCCCGTAAGGAGATTTTTCCCGCCTTCCTGATGCATAGGCCGCGGGAAACGAGCGAACGCACAGCTGCCGCCACGGTCGGATAACTTTTACCCACTCTCGTCGCAAGTTCCTTTACCGTTCTCTCCCCTCGGGATACCTCCCTCAGCACTTCAAGTTCGACCAGCTTCATTTGATCAATTTTTCATAATACTACTTATATTTTATCAATTTTTGATTAAAATTTTGGAGGTTTTAGAGGAATAGCGAATCTCTCCCTTCCAAGTTTACCCGATTTGTCAAGGCGAAGCAAGATCGATTTTTGAAAACCTTCTGTACCGATCTCGGCGCGCCTTTCGTTCCTTATTACATTTTATCAGCAATAATTGAATAGAACTGCCATTCAAGTGTAATAAAATTTCACTCGAGGTTCTGAAGCCCTGCCTCCTCGGCGAACCTGACCGCCAGTTGGTATTCCTCCACTGTCAGGGGTCGGTTTATCTCCTGGTACTTGCTCGCGAGGTAACAGGGTCGGTACTGATCCATTATATTGACCCTAACGGTCTTTCCGAGGTTCTCGGCAATCCATTTCAGTATCGGGCGCGTGCAGCACTCGAGGTGGCCGGGCATAACCAGGTGCCTTATGATGAGCTCGGCGTCTTTGTAAGCGAGCATGTGGTTCCTTGATACCACCTCCAGATACCTCTCGACCTTTGAGTACTTCCAAGCGCACCTGTCGTCGAACCACTTGAAGTCCGTCAGGTAAATGTCCTGGGTCCCAGCCAGGAGCTCGGCAGCCTCCGAGCTGTAGTACATGTTCGAGTTCCAGACCGAGCTTATGTTTGCTTCGCACTCCCTAAGCGCCTCCAGAATGCCCGGGAGGTTCGGGTCGGGATTCCCCCCAACCCAGTTCACGTTTCTGGCCCCCTCCTCCTTTGCGTGCTCCACCAGCCTCGCCAGCTCTTTCCCCCCCATCTCCACGCCCGCCTCTGGGTCTTGGGAGATGTCCCAGTTTTGGCAGAACTGGCATCGGAAGGTACAGCCGGCAAAAAAGACGGTGTAGGAGGGCACGAGCGGGGCTTCCTCCCCCATGTGCATGAACTCCGACGCGACTCTGGGGATTTTACCCACTCCGCAGAATCCTCTCTCGCCTGCCAGCCTATTGACCCCGCACCGGTGTTCACAAAGATGGCAGGATTCTAGGATACGGTTGGAAAGCTCGATCTTCAAATCTAGGAGGGAGACTTCTGGGACATCTAGGTTTTCCAGCTCTATCTTTCCTCTATCGATTTCGCTCAGAAGTTTGTAAAATTCGGCCAATCCCTTCTCGTGTTTTTCCCAAAGTTCGCCCGTTTTGGCGTTTAGGTCTACCTTAACCTCTACCCTCTTGCAGACTTGAAACCTAGCTGGTAACTCGTCATGAACTACCTTCACGTATCTTTCTAGCGAGGATTTCACTTTCGGGTCTTGAAGAGCCCTTGCAGCATCCGGCCGGAGAAGTCTCCACATAAAATACCTTCGCCTAACTCTATGATGCCAGTATTGGTTTCGGGTTCTGCTTCGTCCATGCTTTCCTCCCAGCTTTCCCGGAGGCTAGGCTGGAAACTCGTGAGACCAGAGATAAGAAGGTTTCCGGACGGGGAGATATACCTAAGGATAACTTCCCCTTTGAAGGGGGAAGAGGTAGTAGTAGTTGAATCCCTCTCGCCCCCCCAGAATGACCATTTAGCCGAGCTCCTGCTTCTTTTAGATCTCTGCAGAGACTTGGGGGCGAAAAAGCTAACGGCAGTAATCCCTTATCTCGCGTACGCTAGACAGGACAAAAGGTTCAAGGAGGGGGAGGCCCTCAGCATCAAAACTGTTGCGAGGCTGCTGGAAGTGGTGGACAAAGTATTAGTGGTGGAAGCACATTCCAAGGAAGCTCTTTCCTACTTTAGGAGAATCGAGGAGGTCAAGTGTTTTTCGCTCTTGGGTAATCATCTCGCGACATTAGGACTGAGGAACCCCCTCTTCCTTTCACCCGACGAGGGCTCCATCGAGAGGGTAAAGGAGGCAGCAGAGGCCGCTGGGGCAGAGTTCGATTATCTCCAGAAGGAGAGGTTGACCGGAACTAGGGTTAAGGTTGAGCGAAAGAAGATAGACGCAAAGGGAAGGGATGTCGTGATTTTGGACGATATAATAAGCACCGGAGGAACGGTGGTGGAAGCCTGCAAGTCGCTCAAAGGGGCGAGAAAAGTTTTGGCATGTTGCGTTCACGGTCTCTTCGTGAGGGATGCGGTGACAAGGATGAGAAAGGCGGGGATAAGCAGGATTCTTTCCACTGACACAGTTGAATCTCGTCACAGTCAGATCACAGTAGCTCCGGCCATAGCGGAACATTTATGAGATTGATGTTTCTGCTGTCGGGGGAGCATCCTACTCTGCCCGAGGCCGAAGTGAAGGGAGCGATAAAAGCCGAAGGAGGGGCTTATGAGGAGGTGGAGAAGCTCGACCAAGTACTAATACTCGAGACAGAGGTGAAACCCCAGAAAATTGCCAGTCGTTTGGCGATGTGTCGCGAGCTCTGTCTGCATCTATGTACCGCTAATGTGGATGAGGTATTGGAGGCAGTCTCCAGCTCAGATTTACCAGATTTGCTTGATGTCACGAAAACTTTTGCGGTGAGAGTAGAGAGGGTGAAAAACTCTTGTCCAGAGGTAAAGACCATAGAACTTGAGAAAAAGCTCGCCGACCTTCTCCTTTCGGAGTTTCGACTCAAGGTAGATTTGGATTTCCCGCAAACCGAGCTGGTAGGTATCCTCACCGATGGAAAGTGTTGCGTCGGGTTGAAGCTTTGCGAAACCGAGAGAAAGTATCTTAAGCTCAGGAAACCGTCGGCTAGAGCGGTCTTTCATCCCTCGACCCTTCCTCCGGTTTTGGCGAGATGCATGGTGAATTTGGCCAGAACTCCCCGGAATGGGGTTCTTTGTGATCCCTTCTGTGGAGTGGGTGGAATCCTAATCGAGGCTGGACTTATAGGGACAAGAGTGATTGGATTTGATATAGATCCTAAAATGGTTGAGGGGGCTAGGAGGAATTTGGAACTCTACGGAATCAGAAACTTCGAGGTCAGGGTAGGAGACGCCAGAAAGCTACCGGAGTTGGAAGTAGATGCCGTAGTAACGGATTCCCCCTTTGGTATTCAGGCATCTACGGGAGGACTAAGTGTGGAGGAACTCTTGCGAGAGGTTCTCCCCTCCATTTCACGAATTCTCAAAAGGAAGGGCATGGCATGCATAGGGGTTCCAAATTGGGTTGAGTTATCTGAGGTCGCATCCGGTTGTGAATTGAGTACAGTAGAGGTTCATGAGCAGTATGTTCACAAGAGCCTAACCAGGAAAATATACGTGCTGAAGAAGACCTAATGGAGCTTACGGTTTTTCTCTTGGGAACTTCTGGGAGCATTCCTACTCCCACCCGATCATGTCCAGCAGTTGCCCTGCGAAGAAATGGGGAAATTCTCTTGTTCGATTGTGGGGAGGGGACGCAGGTGCAGATGGTGAAAGCCGGACTGAGCGTGATGAAGATTTCAAAAGTTTTCATTACACATCTTCATGGTGATCACTTTCTGGGGCTGGCAGGAATCGTGCAAACACTATCCCTGTGGGGGAGGGAGAAGAAGCTTGAGGTGTATTGTCCCGCTGAAGAGAGCGAAAGGTTGAGAAGGTATCTTGAGATTCCCAGATACACCCTGACCTTCGAGCTAGCTGTGGAAGGGCTGCAGCCAGGAGAGGAGGTAAGGGGGGAGGATTGGAGAGTGCTGACGGCCAGGGCGAGTCATCCCGTGCCCTCGCTTGCGTATGCCTTCGTGGAAGACGATCGACCGGGACATTTGGATCTCCAAAAAGCCCTTTCGTTGGGACTGAAGCCTGGACCGCAACTGAAACTTCTGAAGGCGGGAGAAAGTCTCAGACTTCCCGACGGGAGAGTGATTAAGCCGGAGGAAGTGATAGGACCCCCCATTCGAGGTAGGAAAGTGGTTTATGTCGGTGACACCAGTCCAACCGAAGAGTTGATTGAGTTCTCGAAAGGGGCAGATTTGCTCATTTTCGATTCGACCTTTGCTGAGGAACTCTCCGGGAAAGCCAGAGAAAACTCGCATTCAACCTGCGTACAAGCTGCGGAAGTGGCCTGCAGGGCAGGGGTCAAGAAGCTTGTGCTCTTCCATATAAGCCCTCGCTATGAGGATCCTTCGGTTTTGTTGTCGCAGGCTTCTAAAATTTTTCCGGAAACTATAGTTGCCCAAGATCTCCTCAGGATAGAAATTGCAAAATAGCGGCTCGAAATACCTTGCTAGCTCATTCCATCGCCTGACACTCTTCTCTTCATCGCCGCAAATAACTTGGGTAAAAGAAAATAAACTCATGTTTTCCTTTTAAAAGGGGCTTCCGCCCAAGCACGTGGATGGCGGCGGTTTGTGATGTTAGCGTGTTAGAATCACCGGAGAGTCTAAGGACGGCAAAGAGAATAATCAAGGGTCCCTTTTACTTTCCGTCCTCCACGTACGCTTGGCTAGCTAGGGAAAAGGCAATCTCCGTTAGGGATGTTGTGCTTACGTATAGTTTGGTGAGTCGTTTCGTAAGAGAGGGAGATGTGATAGTGGCCTATCTCCCAGAAATCTTGGACGAAACCGCAAGGAGACTCCTTTTTGAGGTTGATCGCGAGGTTTCTTTAAGCGATTTGAGGGCAGTTCTGCTTTCAGGGCATCTTTGTCTCCCCTTTCTGACTCTCGATTTGCAGGTACTTCAAAAGTTAGAAAAGAAAGGAAAAATCTTATGGGAATTCCGCCTCCCTAACAGCAGCATGGTTTTGAAGGAAATCCTGTGCGCTTACAGGAGTCTAGCCCAAGAAATGGGAGGGATGGTTTATGATTCTTTGAATGATGGTCATGGGTTTTCGGTCACAGAACTTGTTCAAGAGTTTAAAACTAGTAGGGATTCCAGTGTCCAGTCCTTAATGTCCAGCTTGGTTAAGCTTGGGAAAACTGACTCCGAAGTACTGGATTTCAAGTTTCTCTTTTTGGACTTGAGCAGCCCCTTCCGAGATTTCTTAAGGTACAAGACCCTGCAGGGAAGAAGTCTAAGGGAGATGTGCGAAAAATCACTCTGTCTCGCAGTGGCTCCAGTCACCAGTTCATGAGTGCGGCAACATCAGAAATTACCTGAATTTCTCCACTCTCGTACTTTCTAGCTACCTCTTCGAACGATAGGGAGATGCTGGGTGGATGTTCCGGCTTCTTTATTTTAACGAAGATAGGAAAGTTGACGGCTTCTCCTACAATGAGGGCTTCTCCTACTGGTAAGGATGAGATGGCGTCCGCTACTTGGCTGGTGATGGCTTCTGACGATTCCCTGATGTGGTCCAAATCGTATGGGTTGGTCATTCGAAGTATGATGTTGGTTCCGGCTTGGGAGAGCACGGTGGTGGAAAGTCTCACTGGTCTTTGGCTTATTACTACGAGGGAGGCGGAGAACTTCCTGCCTTCCCTGGCAAGCATCTCTATGGCGGATTTTGATATGGCACGTTCCTCCGATGGTGCGAATTGGTGTGCCTCCTCTAAGAAGAGGATGAAGGGCGGGATGCATCCCTCCTTTCTGAGCTCGAAGAGCTTTCGTACGAGATGGGTTACTAGAATCTGTTTTTTCCTGAGACTCACCAAGGGCTTGAAGTTCAAAATGAGTACAGAGCCAGGGGAGAGTAGGTTTTCTACGGCCGGGTCGTCGAAGCTTCCAAAAATGCCCAATGACTGAAGGTCGGAGAGCCAAGCCAGTAGCGCTCCCTTGGTATTTGCGTTCATCTCGGCTTCCTGGACTTCCGCCATAAGTTCATTCAGACCGTAGGGGCGATTGTTTTCCTTCATCCTTTTTCTCAGCTCGTTTATGATCTGCTGAAGTTCTCTTGCCTGCATTTCAGACATTTCAGGTACGAATTCGAGAAAGTTTCTTGCATTCAGGTCGGGTACTCCAATCTTCATTTTGTAGCCCTGTACTACGTTGACCCTTCCTTTATATTCTGGAACATCAGCAAGGTCCACATATTCTCCGTGAACATCCACTACAATTGCAGCTGGCCGGCCCTGACCTACCTTCCTTTTGAGAAGCTCTTCTATCATCGTTCTGGCGCAGAAACTTTTTCCAGCCCCAGACATGGCTAAGATAGCGACATGTTTCTGGAAGAGTCTCGTCAAATCGAGCTTCACGGGCAGATTGTAGTGCTTCAGGTGCCCAATTTCCAATCCGTTGGGATTGAAGCCGAGAAATGAAGCGAGATCCTCACCATCCAATCGATACACAGGCTGACCGGGTGAGGGTGGATAACTAGCTCTGTCTAGGCCGTATCCATTCAAAACCCCTAGAATCTGTACCTTGGCCAAGAGGTATTCCCATTTGTTTGTGGGATAAACGGTGGGCAATCCTTCTCCATAGACCTTGACCGCTTCGGCCTTCATAAAGTAGCGGTTGGTTTTGATGAGGTTGACAACCATCCCGATGACTCTACCCTCTTCTGCCTCTACCTCAACGAATTGTCCTTGTCTGACCGGAATTTCTCCCTCTGCAGTGACAACGAACGAGAAGGTGGATTGGGAAGGTGATCCTTCTTCACAAACCACATGACCCAATCTCTGTCTCTCCATCAAAACGGCCTCCTCTCCCTTCTCATTTCGACGATGGAGCCGAACCCTGCCCTGCTTAAAAGGATTTCATGGACGAGTTCGAGCTCTTCCCTGAAAAGATGAGCGCAGAGATCGGCTTCAACGAGGGGTGCCGGAACCGCAAAAGATGGGTGGTGGGCGGAGATGGCATAAATTATTTCGGCTACTCGATCCGCGGTCCCGGCACCCTCGTTCTGGGAGGAGGACAAAATCTGTTGAGAGGGAACATTCAAGAACTCTATTCTCAAAGGCCTGTCTTCTGGAACCGTCTTAAGGTAGAAGGCGTAAATTGGAAACTCTTCAGAGCACCGGAAAGAAAAAGTTCTTTCTCCCACCGCCAGAAGACAATCTAGTAGGATGGTATCTTTCAGATGGTTCAGAAATTCCTCCTTTTCAGGAGGTAGAGCGATTCCCATGCGTGGGAGAAGTTTTCGGAGGAGTGTAAGGAAGTAGTTGCTTCTGCAGTCCTTCACCACCCCTGCTAGGAAAACGCCAGCCTCTGCGCATAGGGAGTAAAGTTGGCGATACACTTGGAACAGGAGATTTAGTCTGGATGCCACCCTCCCGCTAAATGTCACGGAATCCAGATACCTGGGCAGTAGGGAGCCGTCTAGAAGTAGTAAGTTGGGATGGTACTTTTCCACAGTTTCTATAGCCAATCTGAGTTCGGTCATTAGACGTTCAATGGTTGTCAGAGCCTCGAACTCAAAGGAGTCCATAGGTTCAGTGGAGCAGACCAGCCTAGCCGAGGGAAGGGGATTCGGATAATACTCGACTCCCTCTAGCTTGGTTCCACCGTTATAATGAAAAACTACTGCTACTCCTCGAATCATCATCAGGTCAAGAGCATGGAGTTCCTCGCCCAGGAAGCCGCTATCCACGGCAGCCACCCTTGCCTCTATTTTTTGCAGCTTGCGGACGCTCAAGGTAAACCTTTGCTCCAAAATCTCGGGAGAGAAGTCCTGTGGGATGCTTTTTTCCTTCAGGCAAGAGAGCAGGCTTGAGAGTTCCCTGCGCTTTTCCTCCGTTTCCTTTATCTTCAGCAGTACTTCCTCGAGCGCCTGATCAAGATTTTCCCCGCCCACCACGAATTCTTGGGTTGGCATCTTACTCGACCTCGGCGACTTCCTTTAAAGGCAAAGAGAGAGTTAATGGTAAGTGTAATGTACAAAAAAGTACATTTCAGTTAGGTCAGATAACCTGTTTTGAAGAGGTACTCGGCGGCCAGCACAGCTCCTCTAGCTGCACCAAGTTCGGTGTTGTGAGAAAGAAGAGTATATTGGAAACCCCTCTCAAAGACATTACGCTCAATCCCTCCTACACACACCACCATTCCCCTTTCCCTCAGTACATCGAACCTAGGCTGAGGTCTGTCAATCTCTTCAAGCACCATTATTGGGCGCGGTGGCGCGGTGGGAAGTCCAAGTCTCTGGGGTTCCCCTTTATACTCCCTCCAGCATCTCTTCAGATCTTCCACGGTGGTTTCTTGGCGAGTAATGATGAACACGGACTCAGTATGACCCTCTAATACTGGTACCCGGTTGCATTTGCAGGTGATTTTGAAGTCAGCTGGTATGATTCTTTCGTTTTCAAACCTTCCCAGAAGTTTAACGGTTTCACGCTTCACCTTTTCCTCCTCACCCTTTATGTATGGTATCACGTTTCCCTCAAAAGTGAGTGGTGTGTATTCAGGCAGCGGTTCTGGCAGGGAGGCTCCCTGCTGTTTTCTTTGTTCTGCCCACCTGCTGACTGCTTCATAACCGGCACCTGAAACAGCTTGCATTGACACCATTATCACGCCCTCTAATCCAAAGGCATCGTAAACGGGCTTGAGGGAGAGGGCTAGACCCACGGTGGTGCAATTAGGTTGAGGAACCACAAATCCCTTCCATCCTCTCTTCTTTCTCTGGATTTCAATCATCGCTGCATGGGATTCGTTTACTCCAGGCAAATAAGTGAAGCTGTCCTCGAAGTATCTATAGGCCGAGGCAGTGCTGACCACAGGTTTCTCGGCAGCTACTTTTCCCTCCACCTCTAGAGCTACTTCAGAGGGTAGGGCTGAGAAGAAGAAATCTACATCTTTTTCTATGTTTTCCAAACTCTGGACCTTTAGCTCTAGAATTTCAGGTTTGGGCTTTTCCTTCAAAAACCATCTGCATGAATCAGTTCCGAATCCGAGGGCCTCCCCGTAGGTTTTCCCTGCCGATTTTGGAGAGGCATACAATTTGGTTATTTCGAACCAAGGATGGTTCTGTAAACAAAGCACGAACTTCTGACCCACCTCGCCCGTCGCTCCAAGAATTCCTACAGACAGTTTCATTCGGAGTTTAGGCTCGATAGTTATAAAACCACTCTAAAAACCTGCGGTTCCGAAACTGGAATGTATAAGAAGGAATTGATTAAACTTTCGCGAGCGGGTGTGAGGTATATGGTAATAGGGGGGGTTGCACTTGGTTTGAGCGGATATCCCCGTGCCACTCTCGACCTCGATTTATTCGTTGATTTTTCGGAGGAAAATTTGGACAAATTCCTGCAAGTTGTGAATCGTATGGGTTATAAGCCAAGGGTGCCTGTAGACTTGAGTCTATTAAAAGACCCTATGGAACGGAAGAGGTGGACAGAAGAGAAAGGTGCGAAGGTTTTTAGCTTCTATCAGGCCAAAAGGCCGCATCTTCAAATCGATGTACTCATAGACTCTCCCGTGTCTTTCATCGAGGCGTGGAAGAGGAGTAGGATAGTTGTCATAGGAGGGGAAGAGGTTCACGTCGCATGCCCAGAGGACCTTCTTTTACTCAAACAAGTCGCCTCGAGAGAAAAGGATAGGGAGGATATCGAGGTCCTGAAAAAGATAATTCAGCTTGAGAAATGCAAGAGGACGAAATCCTAGAATACATCAAACGGTGGAAGAAGGTTCCGCCAGACCAAGTTCTCAGATATATGGAGGAGATGAGGAATTTTTTGCTCACCCACATGACCAAAGAAGGAAAGAGAGTGTTCAGAGCTCTTTCAAGCACCAAGCATTAAAGCTCGCACGATTTCCGAATGATGCCCCGCAGGAAGTATGGTCGGATGATTAAGCCTCTTCCCCCACCCCCTCCCCCTGAGAAATGCAGGATGTGTAGACTTGGTATCAGCTGTCCCATTCACGGAAGAACGAGCGAGGAATGATTGCTTTCCTTCTAGCTTTCTTGGGAGCTCTGCTGATGGGAGCGGGAGCGCCATTATATAAAAAGTGCACGGAGAGGGTGGGCAAAATCTCTCTCGAGAAATTCATGCAGGATCCTTGGAGGATGGTTTCCTCGATAGTTTTCAATCTCCCGTTTTTCATCGCAGTGGCATGTGGAGTTGGTGGATGGATACTTTGGGTAAGCGGACTTTCAAACCTCGAGGCAATGGTGGCTGGACCTACCTTGGCTGCTATGTATCTCACCAACCTAGCGATAGCGAGACTTTATTTGGGCGAAAAGCTGACACGTAGAGAAGGGTGGGGACTTGCGATAATAGTGTTAGGAATAATCGTTTTAGCCTTGGCTGGAGGGGTGAGTCCGGGTGGCTAAGGGTTTCTGGCAGAAGCTAAAGAAGGGAGAAATCAAGGGGCTCGGGGTTTTCTGTGCTCTTCTTTCTGGAGTTTTTGGTGGTCTTGCCCCGACCTTCCAGAAACTTGGTCTACCTGCTTTCTTCTCCCCCAGCAACGTTCAAGATTGGATGATTGCACTCTCTAATCCAGTTTTCCTCCTCGGGGCGATTTTGGGGGTAATTTCAGTTCCAATACTCATCGTGGCATTTTCTTATGGAAAGGCAAGTGTTTTATTCCCTGTAGGAGGTGGAACAGGGTATATCACCACTCTTCTTTCCGCAGCCCTTCTACTTGGGGAATCTGTTACTTACCCAAAGTTAGCGGGCGTGGCGATTATCGTCTTGGGAGTGTCTCTATTGAGTAGGACGGCTGACTAGAAGAGGACCTCTCTAGATTCAAGCACCTGTCCTGGTTTTCCTTTGGCGAATAACCCCCTTATCACTTTAATTAATCCAGCTGCGAAGGCTTCTCTCCCCTGTGCCCTGTGGGTGATTTCTATTCTTTCTCCGGGTCCGGCAAAAATCACGGTATGATCTCCCACGATTTCCCCAGCCCGGATGGAGTGAATTTTCGGTCTTCTTCCGGTCTTCTGCTCGATGAGATCGGCCATTCTAAGTGCCGTTCCACTAGGAGCATCTCTTTTTTTGGCATGATGGGCCTCCACGATTTCTACATCATAATCAGACAGCTGGGTGGCAGCGATTCCCAGGAGTTCGAAAACGGCATTCATCCCAACCGACATGTTTGGAGAGATTACTGCCCGTACTTCAGATTTGCGGATACATTCTTTCAGCTCTTCAAGCTGCTTTGGCGTGAATCCAGTGGTTCCAACTACCACGTTAATTCCCAGAGAGCAAGCTATTTTCACGTTTTCCACCGCTGCTTCAGCAGTAGTAAAGTCCACGAGCACGTCTGGCTTAGTCTCTCTCAAGGTTTGCTCTAGTTTGTCGGCCCCTACCACTTTAACACCAGTTTTTCCCTCGCCTACTATCTTCCCAATATCTTCTCCTTCAAGGGGAGTAGCGGGGGCATCAATCGCCGCAACCAGTTTCATATCTGGTTCCTTCATAAGTAGTCTCACAATAGTTCTTCCCATCCTGCCGCAGGCACCACAGAGAGCTATCTTTAGCATTTCTTATTCTGCGGTCGTATATTAAGTATAAAAGAACCGCTTGATTTGACATGCCACAAACGCAGTAATCGAGAGCTGATGACAACCGCGATGTATGCACGTCGATTCAAGTCCTGGTTTTTAACTAGATGAACGTGGGATAGATGAAGGCAGGTCTTTCAAGTTTGCTCTTTGCATGCGGCAGACTTGAGGAGGCAGTGGAGGCAACCGCTAAATTTGGTTATGATACAATCGAGATAGTCTATGACTTTCCTCATTTCATGCCAGGAAGGGAACTGGATGTTGATAGATTGAGAAAGATGATAAGGGATTACTCACTTTCAGTAACTGTTCACTCTAGTTTCTGGGATCTCAATCCCGCTAGTTTTTATTCGGAGGTTAGGAGACTCACCGTTCAGAGAGTAAAAAAGGGTGCTCTCTTCTGCAGGGAGCTTGGAGGAGAGATTCTTGTGGTACATCCTGGGAAGTGCCCCGCCCCGGATTCGCCCCAAGTTTATGGAGAAACCTCTAGGCTCTATCGCGAATTTTTGGACGAGCTGGTACCTTGGGCGAAGGAGCAGGGCGTGAGGATTTGTGTAGAAAATGGAAACTCCAAGGATAATCCCTACTCCCTATTGCCCGAGCTTGGGGAACTTGTATCAGAAAGGAATATTGGAATTACTCTCGACTTGGCGCACGCTTTTCTGAGGTATGGTCCGGACAAAGTTAGCAAGATTGTGAGGGACTTGCGGAAAGTGAGGAGTCTTGTTCAGCATGTTCACCTACACGACAATATGGGGCATCGCGATGACCACTTGATACCTGGAGAAGGAAAGCTAGAGCTCTTAAAGGTGTTCGGTTGTCTCAAAGAGGCGGGTTACTCATCCGTAGTGGTCGTGGAACTTTGGGATCCGAAAAATCCCTGGCGGACCGCAGAGAAGGCAAGAAAAGCCCTAGATAGATTTATTCGATAGTAGCCCTCACTGAGGTAAAGAAGGGACCCCTCACGTCGATTTTTTTCTGCTGGGAGGTGAGGTAGTATTCAAAAGGTGCTTGTAGACAAAGGTTGATATCGGCAGGATTTTTAATATTCTTGACTTCGATTTCAACCGATTTCTTTCCTTCTCGGCAGGCCTCCTCAATGGTTGCGGCAGCCAGCATTGCAAAGGCTCTCATGTAGTTAATTCCCACTGGAATGCCCAATCGTCTGATTTCGTCCGCAAGTTTCCAACCAGATGGGGGAATTCCTATAAGGTTTCCCTGATAAACATATAATTCGTTGAAGCCGGCTGGTCCCACGAGTTTCTTTCCCTCCTCATGCTCGAAAATCTCTACTTTTACCCTTCTGCCGAGTAGATTCCCCTCCCATACCACGAAACTACAGGGCGCAATTTCGTCTTTTCTCTCTGAAGCCACCTTCTCTATTCTTTCAGCGATTTCCATTCCCTCCTTTGTCTGAGGAACGCGGAGCAGATTCACCATTTTTGCGAGCTGTTCGTCTGTGAAATAAACTGCTTGGTACAGGTACGGGTAGACAAGTGCTCTTATGTCTTTTTCCCCAGTCTCTATCATCGCCAGTCTCTCCAGACCCACCCCTAGGTTGAAGACAGGATAAGGAATCTCATAATTTGCTAGAGCAATTGGGCTATACATGCCACCATCTCCAACTTCTATCAGTTCACCAGTCTTTGGGTGCTCTATGAAAACCTCAAACTCGGTTTGAGGTGCGTAGTATTTGGAAGTGGCCTTTTTGGTTTTTAGTTCCACTTTTTCGTATCCCATTCTCCGCAAGAATTCCTTCGTGACTTTTATTCCGTCTGTTAACCCCAATTCCTCATCCATGATTACAAGTGAAGCGGTCCAAGACTCGTACAGATGAGAGGAATCAAGCTTTTGCTCTCTTCTATACTTTGGTCCTATCGAGAAGAGTTGCAGGGGAAGAGGTTCTCTTTTCATCATTTCAGGGAGCACCATGAACCATCCTGCAGTCGTGTGAGAACGCAGGGTCATTTCAGTGGGTCTGGGTTGAAGCTCTCTGAATTCTTTAAAGAGCGAAAGCACCCTGCTGCTTTGCTCTTCGTTGAGATGAAGTTCTTCCATGATTATCTCGGGCAAATCATCTGCCGAAATTTCTCCTAACTTGTACCTTCTAAAAATCCGCTGAAGTACAACCACATCTAGGTTCTCCGAGATCTTTTTGAGTTCCTTCTCTTTCTCTTCGCTTATCCCAATGTCTGGACGATCCAGCACCGCGAGAAAGAAAATTCTGTCCAAGATAATAGGTGCTTGGGGCCCGTATTGTCTGTATACCTCATACTTATGCACCAGAGTCGGTACAATAGTTTCCGTAAACCCCATTTCCAGAAGAACTCGTCTTGCTCTTTCTATGATGTCCCAAAGTGGATGTTTTTTGGTTTTTGATTTCAGCTCAAACTTTCCCCCCTCTGGCAATAGTTTAGCACTTTCAATCCAAGCTTTCTCGAAATCTTTTTCGGCTTCTTCCCTAATTTTTTTCGTATCCAGCCTCATCTTTTCAGAGTAGCGAGGGTCAAGTCTCCCCTGCTCTTTTCGATTATTCTGGCGAGGATGTCTTTTTTTCTCCTTAGGCCAGGAAGAATTCTCTCAGGATGGTCGAAGTGGGAAAGGAACTCAAAGATTTCCTCCATGTGTTGCAGAAGTCTCTCCGCCTTTTTGAGGTCACTCCTTCTCAGAGCCTCTAGGAGAGCCCTTCTCAGTTCCCCTCCAACGTCTGCCAGCGACATTAGGTAGGGATAGTACGAAATCCCCACTTCTTTAGGGTCGGGAATGTTTCCTTTTTCTAGAATGGATTTCAGTATATAGAATTCTCCGTACTCCTGCTGTGCAAGTGCAAGTGCCTTGGGAAGGGGTGGATCTGAGAGTCTCTCCAGCTTTCTGAGGATTCTCTGGGCCTCTCTGAGGAGTTGGCGAGCATCGCCATGTCGATGGAGGGTCATTATACCTTTAGAGCAAAGCCTGACAATTCTCCTCGAAAGTTCTTCAGCTATTCTATCCCGTTTCTCTCGAAGGTCGAAAAACCTTCTCATTTCGGTGGCTCTCATCCACTGAATTCTTTGGTTACGCGTAAAATGTTGGTTTTATGGTATCTCAGCTTATGGATAGCACCCTTGCGCTCCAGGCTGTTGACGATAGCGCTAAGTTTTGATTTGGACATGTCTAAAATTCTTCGTAAATCGTCTTGTCTAACTTCCTTTCTCACTAGGATCTCTTTGAGAACTCTCTGTTCATCTGGTGATAGGGTAAGCATGGCAACTCTTAGAGTTCTCTCGTGGGCATATCTTTTGAACAGATAATAGAGAGTGACCGAAAGGCCACCCACAACTCCTACCATTACTATTGTTCCCACTAAAATGGTCTCGAGCGATATTCCTCCTGGGTTGAGTATATACAACAAGCAGCCGAAACATACTTCCGTCGCGAGTATCAGCAGGACAATTGCTGCCGCTTCGCGAATGCTCATCAGTACATCGATTTTAGAATAAAAAGGCGTTTAATTGATTCACGCAAAAATTTTGCTTTTGTGAACGATAAAAATCAAAAATTTTCTCTTTTTTTAAAAATAAACAAAAAATACCCAAAATCAAAAAAAGGACACACGGTTCTGCCGAATTTCTTATATCACTTGAACAACAAGAGAGAAGATGATGACCCTACTCGTGACAGGGGCGAGTAGGTCGAGTCTCCACCCGAACGTGGAGGAGGTGAAGAGATGGAAGTAAAAGGGATAGCCCCCCTCGTGATAGCGGTGATTGTGGTAGTGGCAGGTGGTGCGAGCGTAGCAACTCCAGTGGCAGTAGATTCGATCGACGTTGACCCAGATAGTCCCGTGTATGCGCTCGAAAGACTAGGCGAGCGGATAAAAGGCGTGAGTGACGTCAGCGCTATGAAGGAGAGGTTCATGGAATTCTCAAGAATGTGTGACAAGGGCAAGGGGGCAGACTTTCAACATATTTACAATGAGTTCAGCTCAACCTATGAAAAGCTAATGCAGAAACTACCCGATGCTGAGAAAGCGAAAATCTTAGAATGGGCGGCGCAGCAGGAGGCAAGAATGGTAAAGAACAGAATACAACTATCAAAACAGGTTGCGATTGAACTTAAGAAATCTCTCAAAGGGACTTCAGAGGAAGTAGTCTTGGAAAACGTAATCCAGGAGTTAGATGCCTGTACTAGAGAGGTTGAAACCAAACTGGCGGAGGTCAAGAGCAAGCTTGAGCTATTGAAACAGAAGGTCCAAGACATTAAAGAATCACGTCCCGGAATTCATGTTGATACAAAGGTCAATATAGCTGCAACGATTGAGCAGAGCTCCCAGACAAAAGAACTTGAGGTCAAGGCCGAGGCTGAAGAGCAGAAGTTGGTAAAAATTGAGAACCTATTGGAGGAGTACCAAGAGTTTGATAGCGAACTGGCGGAAATCGAGGCGAAGCTGCAGCTTGCCCCAATGGTAGCAGGAGGAAAGGCGGCTCGCAGACTGGTCGAAGAGGCAAAGAAACACAGAAACATGAGTAAAAACGCATTAAAGGAAAACAGGCTTGGTGCTGCGGCCGGTCTCCTGCATGCAGCGGAGGAGTTGCTGGAGAGGGCTGAGATGATTCTTGATCATGCTGTAGAGTGGGAGAAAGAGCACGCGAGCCAATGGAGGGCCTATGAGAACGCATGGGGCAAAATCGAAGAGAAGCTGAAGGAATGGGGAAAAGTAGGTCTCGAAAATCTGCGGGCACTTCTAGCTAGGCAAGTTGAGATACAAAAGAAATTCGCAGAAGTTGAGGAGGAGTACCAGGAAAAAGAGACAGAAGCCGAGGAGGGATTGAGGAAGGGGTGCAGCGACACGCTAAGCTATGTTCAGAAGGCAGTCAGTGATTGGGCAGCGAGAAAGGAGGAATTCAGGAGCAAGGTGGAACCAATGGGAGGTATTTGTGTAATGGCTCCATGGAAGATTCCTGTGAGTGGGACGATTGATGCACAGGGAAATCTGACCATCAGCTTCTCTCTCAGCACAAGTAATGTTATCACCGTGGATTGGGGTCAAATAACCCACGAGAGGTCCATAGGCGGTAATATCACCGCAGTAGTCGCAGAGGGAAAAGTAAAGGGTAATCTAAGTGCAAATGGAACGGGCAAGATTGCTTCCAAGTATTCAACCTTCAGCAAGAACATTTCCCTAACGGCGGCTGTCGAAGGAACAATTTCCGATTCTGTAATCGAGTGCGACGTGGACGGAACGGGAACTGGTAGTGCTTCCTTCTCCTTCAGCTTGACCACTAGCATCGAGTGGACTCACACGGTAACCTTTGACGTTGAGGGCAAACTCGTCGGAGAGGTGAACAACGGCACGTTCAACGGTAATCTCTACCTCAAAATAGTCAACGTTCACACAGCAGGGATTACTATAACCAAGGAACCGATTACGCAACCCCTAGAGAACAAAGGAATAGAAAACCAGGGGGGCCGATTGGGGGGCATTCTGGGATAGTGGGTAGCGGCGTAACTTGAATTTTTTGTTTCTTTTTTTACTTTTTCAGTAGAACTACTCTGCTCGTAGCAGATTCGTCGACTAATTGATAGCCAGTTCTGTCGCTCAGGGAGAGAGCAAACTCTTTTACTTCTTGGTGAGACGGCATGTTTTCCTCGCGAAGTCTTTTCTGCGAAAAACCAACATGCATGTACGCCTTTGCTTCGACAAAATCTGGGGATGCTTTTTTTATCAGGTCAGCATATTTCTCGGGGTTTATCATATTCAATCCCTTGACCAGCGTTAGCCGGATGACTTTTCTGCAGCTGAAAGAGGCCATGAGTTCAAGGCTTCTCAAAATACGCTGCCAACCGTCCGAAAGGATGGGATGGCAAATCCTTTTGTACGTTTCTTCGTCTGGCGCAGGAAGAGTTATGTAGAGGTTGGTGGGCTCTTGTTTTAAAGCAGCAAGTTTTTCGGGTAGGGTTCCATTGGTAACGAGAAAGGTGGTAAAGCCACGGCGTTTAAACTCCTCTATCAAGTCACCAAGTTTTTCGTATAGGCACGGTTCACCTGCTAGGCTTATGGCGGCATGTCTAGGCTCTTGTGCTTCCTTCCAGCGCTGTAGGTTTACTTTTGGATTTCCTTTGAAACCACTTAGGAGTTCTCTCTGGGCTTGGATGGCTTCGTCAATTATTTGGGAGGGTTCGTCTTCGGCAGCAACATCAGGGGAGGTGGCTTCAATCATTCTCCAGCAGTAAAGACAACGATGCGTACAGTTGAAAAGGCACGGAGTCATCTGAAGGCAGCGCCAGGAAGAAATTCCGTAAAATTTCATCTTGTAGCATCCTTCCCCTCCTAGGAGGCTTTCTTTGGTCCAGTGACAGATCTTAACGGCTGAGTTCTCCCCTACCAACCGGTAACCCTGCTTCAAGTATCTTTCGAGCCATGAGGTGGGGATTTTTACGGGGACTATTTTCACTTCCATCCCGACTTCAACTCTAACATCCTTCGCAAAATTGCCCAGATTTTTGGCAAGTTCAAGAAAGCCTGAACTTCCTATGTATGCTAGCGGCTTTCCTTTTTCCACTTCCCCAAAAGTTTTGACAAAGGTTAGCGGGATTCTTTTTCCAGCGACTTCTACGAGCAAGGTTTGACTGGGGGCATAGGGAATTATAGAAGACGGAATGTTTGTAATTACGTTCCCAAAGTTATCCAAGTGTATTACGGAGCCAAAAATCCTTCTTCCCACAGTTCTTGGAGGGGGCAACGCGAGCGAGCAGAAAGATTCCAGTTTGGGTCCCACTTCTTCCAGCTTTCTTCCCAAGCTTAGCCATGCTGCGACGGGAGCAAGTATGTCTCTTCCATGAAAAGTTGCAGAAATCTCGGTTCTCATCAGCTGAGGGTTGGAAATCTCTCTAATTTCCTCCACACCGTATTCTTGGGCAACCAGTGAAAGGAGACCATTATCAGGGGCAATGAAGATGAAGTTATTTTTTGTTCTCGCCGCCACACATTTTCGTTCAGTTCCTACTCCCGGATCAATCACTGATAGGAAAATAGTGCCGGGAGGAAAGGTTCGGGAGGCCTGCAGAAGGATGAAGGCACCTGTTAAGATATCTCCCTTTCTGATCTCGTGCGAGATGTCGACGATTCTGGCGTCTGGATTAATGGATAGTACAACGCCCTTCATAGCGGCAACATAGTGATCCCTGGTGCCGAAGTCGGTCAACAAAGCGATTATCCTCATCAAGGTCTAATTCCAGACAAAGTTTTACCTTCTGAACTGTCCCTTGGCATCAATTATACCAAGTGGTATTACACCTATAAGTATTACCAAGAGGTATAATTATAATGCACCGCTCGAATCCGTTTGTTTACGGCAAGGTGGTAAGCGGGGAGGACTTCGTCAATCGCCAAAAGGAACTCGAGGAATTGGACTCAGTTATTAAGTCTGGGAAGAGTGTTATCTTGTACTCACCGAGAGGAACGGGGAAAACGTCTCTCATTCATGAATTCTTTAGCCGTTTGCCGAAGGACTATAAAGGAATCATAATTGACATGTTTGGAACATCCACGCGAGACGAGCTTGCCAAGGAGTTGGTTAGAAATATCACGATGTCTGTCTATGGAACGCTGGACAAAATTAGGAAGTCGATTGGGGAGTTCTTAAGAAAACTGAGGTTTGAAATCGTTCTGACCCCGGAGGGTGAAATCAGGTTTGAGCTTTCTAGGACCCCTTCAGATGAAGATCTCGCTATGATTTTGGATTTGCCTGAAAGGATCGGTCGAGAGAAGAGAATGACCGTGGTGGTGGCCTTTGATGAGTTCCAAGAGGTGGGAAAGCTGGATGGGGAAGAGCTCGAGAAACTCATGAGATCTAGGTTTCAGCACCATCAGAACGCAGTCTATATTTTTACAGGAAGCAGGAGACACATGATACATCAAATTTTTGAGGAGGAGCAGAGAGCATTTTACAGGTTTGGAAGGCCTATGGAGCTGGGGCCTATTCCCCGTGAGGAGTTTTCAGAATACATCAAGGAAAAATTCGAAAAAAGTGGAGGTAGAATAAGTGATGCGGCGGTTGAGCGGATTCTCGACATAACAGAGGGACATCCATCTTTCACCCAACAACTCTGTTACGAACTCTGGTTTATTTCGAAAAATGTTGAGGACGAGGCTCTTGTAGAGGAGGCAGTCGAAACCATTATAATTCACGAGGAAAGGCACTATCTGAAGATTTGGGAAAACCTAACACGACTCCAGAGAAGGCTTCTGATGGGACTCGCAAGGGAAGAGGTAGGACCTTATTCGCAACAGTTTATTTCAAAGTACGGGCTAGGCTCACCCGCAAATGTGAGAAGAGGACTGGAACTTCTCGAGAAACGTGGAATTGTGGAGGAAGGGAAAATCTCTGATATTTTCTTCAGGGAATGGCTCAGGAGGAAATAAACTTACTTCAACGTCAATTATAGGTAGGATTCGGAACCATGCTGGATAGTTTGTGAAAGATATCAGTGAATTTCTATTTCGTTGACTTGAGAAACCACTGGTTTATTCCGTTTATCATGGCTTGGACACTCGCTAGCACCACATCTTCTGAAACCCCCTCCGCCCAATAGACATTTCCCTTCTCGTCCTTGAGTTTGATCGTAACATCAGCCAAGGCATCGCTTCCTCCTGTTATAGCATCCAAGTGGTACTCGAGAAGCTCAAGCTTTGAGATTTCTTTTACTACGTTTTGAATCGCTTTTAGGGCGGCATCCACCGGACCTACTCCAGTGGCAGAGCTCGTTCTAGGTTCCCCCTTTACCAGCAATCTAACAGTGGCCGTAGGGGTGATGGTATTTCCAGTAGTAACCGTGATTTCCTTAAGCTCAACTGCTTTCTGCTCTTGTGGTAGTGTTCTTATTACGCTTTCTGCTATGGCTCTGAGATCAAGGAGAGAAACTGTTTTTCCCTTGTCCCCCAATTCCTTTACTCTTCTTGTTATCTCCATTACTTGCTCCTTGGTTGCCTGTATCCCGAGCTCACGAAGTTGGCTTTCCACCGAGTGAATCCCAGCATGCTTTCCCAACAGAAGCCTCCGATGGGCACCGACGAGCTCGGGAGAAAGGGGTTCATAGGTTCCAGAGAACTGTAGAACCCCATGCACGTGTATGCCGGCCTCGTGCGCGAAAGCGTTCTCACCGACGATTGCTTTATGTGGTTGAATGGGAACCCTTGTCAGACGCTTTACGAGTTCCGAAGTTTCCGTTAGGAGTTCTGTTTTCACTTTAGGCTTGAGGTTGTAAAAAGCGCGGAGTCCCATCACCACCTCTTCGAGTGCCGCATTGCCCGCCCTCTCACCAATACCATTCACGGTTACGTGCACCTGTTCAGCACCTGCTTCCACCGCCGCAAGCGAATTGGCCACAGCTTGCCCGAAATCATTGTGGCAATGAATGCTTATAGGTACTTTGATCGTTTTCTTCAGTTCCCTGATAAGCCAGAAAGTGGCTCGGGGAGTCATGATTCCAACCGTGTCGGGGACGTTTATGAGATCCGCACCTGCTTCCACTGTTGCCTCATACACTTTTTTCAAGTATTCAAACTCAGTCCTAGTGGCATCCTCTGCAGAGAACTCTACTTCTATTCCATGTGACTTGGCATATTCCACCCACTTCACTGCTTCCTCCAAGGCTTGTTCTCTTGATATATGCAGTTTATGCTGCAGGTGAATGTCAGAGGTGGCAATGAAGATGTGTACTCTTCCGACTCCGCATTTGATGGCAGTGTCTATGTCCTCTTTTTTGCAACGTGCAAGAGCACATATTTTCGCTTCTAACCCGCTTTTGGCAATGTTCTCTACCGCCTTTCTTTCTCCTTCAGAAACGACGGGAAAGCCCGCTTCAATAACATCCACCCCCAGCTTGTCCAGTTGTCTTGCAATGGTTAGCTTCTGTTCTGGTGTTAGAGAGACGCCAGGGGTTTGCTCTCCATCGCGCAAGGTGGTGTCAAAAATCTTTACCTGTTTAGGTAGTGCAAGCTGGTCTTCCACCTTTTTTATGTAATCCCCCACAAGCACTTTCATCAACTATTCAGACCATTGCTTAAAGTCTCACTGACATCAAGGATGATGAGGATAAAGGTAATGGACTCTACTTTGAGGGACGGCGAGCAGGCTCCGGGTGTGGCCTTCACGCCCGAGCAAAAGCTCGAAATTGCCAAGGCTCTCGATGAGTTAGGGGTGGATATCATCGAGGCAGGGTCGCCGGCCACCTCGGAGGGCGAGAGGAGAGGTATTAAGATGATTGCAAACGAGGGGCTTAAAGCGGAGATATGTTGTTTTTCTCGTTGCATGAAGGAAGACATCGATTGGGCTCTTCAATGTGAGGTAGACTCGGTACACTTAGTAATACCCACGTCTGATATCCATCTGAATTTCAAGCTGAAGAAAACACGCGAGGAGGCTAGAGAGATGGCGTTAAATGCTCTCGATTATGCTCTCGATCACGGGCTTTTGGTGGAGTTCTCAGCCGAAGACGCTACGAGGTCTGATAGGGAGTTTCTCTTCTCCCTTCTCGCTGAAGGAATAAGGGGAGGTGCACAAAGAGTTTGTATTTGCGACACGGTAGGCGTTTTGACACCTGAAAAATCGGCTGAGCTGTTCGGTGAGGCTGTCCGAGCTCTCAAAGCTCCTGTATCCGTGCACTGCCATAACGATTTCGGAATGGCTACCGCCAATACGCTCGCCGCGGTGCGTGCGGGAGCTTCCGAGGTTCATGTCACGGTCAATGGTCTAGGGGAGAGAGCTGGAAATGCCTCGTTAGAGGAAGTTGTGGTGGCTCTCGTGCAGCTCTATGGAATGGAGACGGGTATTAAGTTGGAAAAGATCGCTGAAGTTTCGAAGCTTGTTGAGAAATACTCAAAAGTGCCACTACAACCGCACAAGGCAATAGTTGGGGAAAATGCTTTTGCTCATGAGGCGGGCATACATGTACATGGGGTTCTAGAGAATCCTTCCACTTACGAGCCCTTTCCTCCAGAACTGGTGGGGAGGCAGCGTAGGATCCTTTTCGGGAAGCATACAGGATCGCATGCGATAGAAAGAGAACTCTTGAAGTGGGGACTCTCCCCTACGAAAGAGCAGGTGATGCAGATTCTCAACGAGGTGAAGAGGTTAGGAGATATGGGGAAGTCAGTGACGGATTCAGAACTTAGAGCCCTAGCCGCTTCTGTAATGGGCAGAAAGGTGGAGGAAGTGATTAAGTTGGAGGAACTAACGGTCGTAAGCGGGAACAAGATTACTCCTACGGCTTCGGCTAGATTGAGGTTTAAGGACAAGGAGGTTGTGGAATCGGGTCTTGGTGTGGGACCGGTGGATGCTGCCATGAACGCAATAAGAAAAGTAGTGGAGGAGATGGCAAACATAAAGCTCCTTGAATACCACGTCGATGCTATCTCTGGAGGCACCGATGCCGTGGTCGATGTGGTGGTGAAGTTGACCGATGGAAAACGAATTGTTACTGCGAGAGGGTCAAGCGGTGACATTATTATGGCAAGTGTTCAAGCGCTTTTAAACGGAGTTAACACCCTTTTGGGGTGATGGAGGAGACCAAAATACGTCTGCCTAAGGAAGGAGAAGTTCTCGGGGTAGTGGAGCAGATGGTTGGATTTGACAGGCTAAGCGTGAGATGCAGAGATGGGCATGTAAGAACCTGTAGGATTCCCGGAAGGCTGAAGAAGCGGGTGTGGATGAAGGAGGGGGATGTTGTCTTGGTTAAGCCTTGGGTGGTGGAGGGGGACAAAAGGGGGGATATCGTCAATGTTTACAGCAAGGGGGAAGTTGAAATCTTGAGGAAGCTCGGCCTGTGGGAATAGAGTTTCTTCGTAAACTAGAGAGGAGGAAGCTGGAAAGACTGGAGAAGGATCTGGAACTGAGAAAGGTGATGGATCGTGTTTTCGATTACTCAACTCTTCTCTCTCTTTATGACTTGCTGAAGAAGGGGGTCATAGACAGGTTTCATGGTGTAGTAAGTACGGGCAAGGAGGCTGATGTTTTTTGCGCCCTAGATTCCTCGGGTCAGTACTTGGCAGTTAAAATTTATCGAATCGCAACGGCGGATTTCAAGAGAAAATTTGAGTACATCTCTGCGGACCCAAGATTTCATGGGATTAGAAGAGACCGAAGAGCCGTTATATATGCTTGGGTTACACGCGAGTTCAAGAACCTTCAAAGAGCTCAGGAAGCTGGTGCACCTGCCCCAAGGCCAATCGCTTTCTCGAAGAACCTCCTAGTGATGGAATTCATCGGGGAAAATGGGGTACCTTACCCGAAGATGGCTGATCAACCTCCAGAAGACCCATCCGCAACTTTTGAACAAATAGTAGAAGGCATGAAAAAACTGTATCGGATAGGTAGGCTTGTGCACTCTGACCTGAGCGAGTACAACATTTTGCTCACACCGGATCCCGTGTTTATAGATTTCTCGATGGGAACGGATGTTGCCAACCCGGCGGCTGAGGGATTGCTGAGAAGAGATGTGGAAAAAGTTTTGAATTACTTTGGGCGTTTCAAAATTGATTTACCCACCTGCGAGGAGCTCTTCAACCAAATTCGCGAATCAAGCTAATCAACCCTCTTATTAGTAGAAAAAGAGAAGTTAGTGACGGAGTACCGCTTGTTAATACCCAAGGAACGGATTGGTGTAGTTATAGGAAAGGGGGGAGAGGTCAAACACGAAATCGAAAAACGACTGGGAGTCCAAGTTCAAATCGATGGGGAGGAGGGCAGCGTAACGATAAGGGGTCCCGATGATAATCCTCTCGGCGTCTTGCGGGCTAAAGATATTTTCCTAGCCATGGGGCGGGGGTTCAGTCCCGAGAGGGCCTTCAGACTTTTCGATGAAGGTCAATATTTGGAGGTAATTGACATGACTGACTATGTTTCAGATAGCGCTCTTGAGAGGATGCGTGGGAGAATTATTGGGGAAAAGGGAAAGACCAGAAAGACTTTAGAAGAGAGCTTGAAGGTCTATGTTTCCGTCTATGGTAAAACGGTTTCAATCATAGGAAGTCCGGAGGCTGTTAGGATAGCGAGGGAGGCGGTGGAAATGCTTCTAAAGGGAGCTCAGCATTCCACTGTTTACCGATTTTTGGAGCGAAAAAGCAAGGAGCTAAGGGAAAGCCTAGAGCTTCAGGGTGTTCGAGAGTCTGCGGTGGACTTCTCTCAATAGATAAAGATCTTCCTGACAGTGCTGAGCGATTCGGTTGGCTGCTCTCCTGTCCCCAGAGCTTGCAAGCTTGGAAAGGGCACTAACATCGCTTCCCTCGAAGGGTACTCTTCTCTTCATACCGAAGAATTCCGCGACTGCTTCTAGGCTGTACTTAGAGAGAAGGAGATTTTTCCTGCACCACTCACACAAGTCCAAACTTGGAATCTGATCGAGAATCTGTAAGTTTACTTTCAGTAACGCAGCTCTAGTCTTCAAAAAGGGAAGGTCGAACCCAGATCCAAACCATGTCACGATAAGTGTCACGTCTCGAAGGTGTTGGGCCAACCACTCAAGTGCTCTCCTTTCTTCCCAAGGCGCCACGCAAATCCTTACCTGTGGTCTCTCTTTCCAGATCCCAATAGCTACAATCCTGCCCTCATCCGCCCATTTTCCCGTGGTCTCGATGTCGAGATACGCTTCCATCATTCACCCATGATGAAAATTACCGCGGTTCTAGTTCTCGGTCCGTCCTCCTCCAACACCAAAAAGTTC
>JGI20130J15133_1000847_pt1 | contig 27382 bp, 25 predicted proteins | sample WasSprMetagenome_FD_15133 | JGI IMG/M metagenome (IMG submission 15133) | reverse complement strand
GAAGGCGCTGAGTTGAGGGTGATTCGTGGCGCAGACAAGACAATCCGCCGAGACAAGCCGATTTTGATGGTTGAAATTCAGGCAGCGACTTTGCAAGCGGCGGGGACGACGCCGGAGGAACTGTTTGAGACCATCGTCAGTTACGGCTACAACGCTTTCGTCATCCGTCACGGCAAAGCAATCCCAACTGACAAAGTTGTTGAACCTTGGCGCTACCCTCACGACACCCGTTACGACAACTACCTTTTCATTCCACGCTGAATCACCCTTATCTGCGGGCGGAATGACGGGACAACGGACTATGGGAACATGCATTGACAATTGCCTTTCCGACCCTGACTTGAAAGCGAAGTTGAGGCAGAAAGGTTTGCAGCGTTCCCGCCAATTTTCGTGGCACGAAACTGCCCGCCTAACTCTTTCGGCGTTTGAGCAAGCATATCAAGATGACTGAGGCTGCATCGGGCAGTAAAAGTTTCGTTGGAGGCGAGTGAAGTGAGAGTGGGCTATGACGCTCGTCCCATCGTTTACCGTTGGACAGGGATGCGAACTTACACCTTAAACCTTGTGCGTGAACTGCTGCGGATAGCGCCGGAATTTGAGGCGTGGCTTTATTTCCACAAGGGCGAACCCGATGAGGCGTTGGGCAAACACCCCCGCTTGCGTTGGAGGGCAGTTCGCGCCTTAACAGGCTGGTGGTGGACATTTTTCCAAGTGCCATCCGTTTTGCGCCGTGACGGAGTCCAAATCTTCCACGCCGATTACATTGTCCCGCCCCTTGCGCCTTGCCCCACAATTGTCACCATGCATGACGCCATCTCAGCGATGTTCATAGAGCCCGCCGACTTGAAAACCCGAGTGCTCACCAACACATTGACTTTCCTGTCGCTTCATCGGTCCGTTGGCATCTTGGTGCCGTCGGAAAGTGCCCGTTATGATGTCCAGCGTCTGTTCAAGGTTCCAGCCCGAAAAATTTTCGTCACCCCTTACGGCGTCTCGGACATGTTTCGCCCGATTCCAAAAGACTTGGCTAAAAAGCGGGTGGCTGAGCGTTTTGGCATTGAAGGTCGCTTCATCTTGACGGTTAATTTCTTCCGCCCGAGGAAAAACGCTCCCATTTTAGCGGCTGCTTTCAGTGAACTGAAACGGCGGCGGGCGCCTGTTGACAAGTTGGTGTTCGTGGGAGCAGCACCAGAAACTTTGCGGTTGACCATACTGAAGGCAGCGAAAGAGCACGCGAATGAAGTGGTCTTCACTGGCTACTTGCCAGACGAGTGGTTGCCCACCTTCTACAGCGCCGCTGATGTCTTCGCTTTTCCGTCCCGATACGAAGGGTTTGGGCTTCCCGTTTTGGAAGCGATGGCGTGTGGGACACCTGTAGTGGCAGGAGACGCTCCAGCAGTTAACGAGATTGCTAAGGGAGTTGCTTTGCTGGTTCCGCCCAACGATTGGCTCGCTTTAGCCAACGCCCTTGAGCAAGTTTTAACGGATGGGGATTTGGCAGAAGATTTGCGTCGCAGAGGGTTAAGCCTTGCTGCTTCCTTCACTTGGGAGCGGACGGCGAATTTGACTTGGCAAGTTTATCGTCGCTTCGTTGAAAGCAGCGCTTGAACGGGTTCACCGACCGAAAAACTTTACCGCTTCGTTCAAGGCTTCAACTAAAGCGTCAATTTCGTCGGGCGTGTTGTAAAGGTAGAAACTTGCCCGCGCCGTTGCAGCGACATTGAGCCGGCGCATCAAAGGTTGAGCGCAATGGTGACCTGCACGAATGCAAATCCCGTAAGCGTCAAGGAAAGTCGCCAAATCGTGCGGGTGAATGTCGTTGAGGTTAAAGGCAATGACACCACCTCGTTGTTCAGGCGGAGATGAACCGTAGATGGTGATGCCAGAAACCTCCCGCAACCGCTCCAACGCATAAACCGTCAACTCAACTTCGTGAGCCCTGATTTGCTCCATGCCTATTCTCGTCAGGAAATCCACAGCCGCACCTAAAGCAATCGCTTGGGCGATGGGTGGCGTGCCCGCTTCAAACTTGTAAGGCACATCGTTGAAAGTCGTCCGCTCAAAAGTGACAGTGCGAATCATCTCACCGCCGCCCAGAAATGGAGGCATCGCTTCCAGCAATTCCTTGCGCCCGTAAAGTGCTCCACTGCCTGTCGGTCCACACATTTTGTGCCCGCTCAATGCGTAAAAGTCGCATCCGATGGCTTGCACATCCACAGGCAAATGGGGCGCCGCTTGAGCGCCGTCCACAAGCACGACCGCTCCGACTTCATGAGCCTTCTGGCAAATTTCCCGAACAGGGTTGATCGTGCCCAAAACATTGCTGACATGGGTGACGGCAACGAGTTTCACCCGCTCCGTCAACAACCGCTCAAAAGCGTCCATGTCCAAAAGCCCGTCATCGGTGATGGGGACGACTTTGATTTTCGCTCCCGTCCGTTCGGCGATAAGTTGCCAAGGGACGATGTTGCTGTGGTGCTCCATCTCTGTCAGCAAAATTTCGTCGCCCTCTTTTAAGTTCGCCCAGCCCCATGCGTAAGCAACCAAATTGATGGCTTCCGTCGTCCCGCGCGTGAAAACGATGCACTCTTTGCTGGGTGCGTTAAGGAACCGAGCAATTTTCTCCCGCGCCGCTTCGTAAGCCGCCGTCGCCTCTTCGGCGATGCGATAAGCGCCCCGATGGACATTGGCGTTGTAGCGCTCGTAAAATTCCCGTTCGGCATCAATGACGCATTGGGGCTTTTGGGAAGTTGCAGCGCTGTCAAGGTAAATCAACCGCTTGCCCCGAACCGTCCGATGCAGGATTGGGAACTCTTTTCGGATGGCATCCGCATTCAGTGTCCTCGGTTTCGTGATCATGCTCCTTCACTCCTTCAATGCCCTGACGAACTCATCACGAGTGACTTGAGCGCGTTTCAAGATGCTGATCAAAGTTTTTGGTGGCAAAATCCGCCCTGCATGAACAGGGACAGCAACCATAATGCGCTTCTGCGGATGGAAAAGGTAATGATGACTTCCGCGAACATGGCTTAACTGAAATCCCAAACGCTGTAATGCCTGCAAAGTTTGCCGTCCTGTGACCCGGGGCAGTTTACTCATCGAGCATCAACGCCTCCACCGGCAACTCAATCTCTATCGGGATAGGAAGTCCAACTTTCTGTAAGGCTTCCAGAAAGCCTTGAATGCACTCTTGCGCATTGGCGATGGCTTCTTCAATGGTGTCTCCGTAAGTGAAGCAACCGGGCAGCGCCGGCACGCTCACGCAATACTGCCCCGTCTCCTCGTCCCGCTCAATCAAGACCGTGTATTTGGCGACAACCTTTTTGATTCGCTGCTTCCGTTTTCCCTTCGGTTTCGTTGCTCGTGGCATCATTGTCGCCTCCTTAAGCGTCGCTATTTACGAAACGAAATTTTTCGCCAAAAAGTTAGCCGAGCGCCTGAAGGATTTGCACGAGTTGGTCACGCCAGCGGCGGATTTCGTTCAATTCCTGCATGACAATGCGATAAATCTCGTTGGGCTCAACCTCTGGGTAGCGATGCACCAGTCGGTTACGGAACCGAACCATCGCCTCATAAGTCGGGACATTTTCCGCAGGTAGGTAACCCGCTTCAGCGAGAACATGCGGGATTTGCCAATACTCTTCGGGCATCCGCAAACCCAAACGGCGAATGATGTGACGGGAGATGTCCGCTAACGCTTCAATGGATGTTTGCAACCATCGCTCCGCTGCTGCCAAATTGCGGGGATCTGCCATAAACTCATCGTAACCCAGACGGGCTAATGCTTCTAAATTCGCCAAATTCCTCTCCAGCACTTCTAACCTCAACCGCATCTCTTCCATCCCGTGCCACCGTCCTTCATCGGCTTCCTGTTGCTGCAGGACTTGCCTCTCATAAGCCTCTCGCTTTCGTCGGTCTCGTTCGTAGATCACTCGTCCCGTCGTGATGACCACTCGTTGAAACCACAACGGTGCTGTTTTCAAATCAACGACATCCGCTTTGTCCTGCCCGACGATGCGAAAAAGTTGGTCAAGCAATCGCCCCTCAATGTCCCATCTCCGTTCCTTCGGCAAATCGTCCTCAAGGAGCACAGCGACATCCACATCGCTAAATTGGTCGGTTTCGCCACGCGCCGCAGAGCCGAAAAGGTAGGCTGCGATGACCTCAGGTGTCTCCTCCATCACTTGCGCAATTCGTTTCTCATCAACGACGACTAAGCCTTTCGGTCGCATGTCAAGCACCTCGTCACTTGAGACATCAATCCCGCTCCGTGATGCCCCAACTCTCTTCCGCTTCTTCAGGCGGCGTCCATTCCACGAAAACTTCATCGCCTTCAATCTTGACAGCGAAAGTTCGGACGGGATAGACTGCCGGCATCCGCAAGGCTTTGCCCGTTCGGACGTCAAACCAAGCCCCATGTCTTGGGCACTCAATGACATACTGGTCGGCGAACCAACCTTCGGAAAGCGACGCCTCATCGTGGGTGCAAGTGTCTTCAATCGCGTAAAACTCTTCGTCGCCGACACGAAAAACCGCAATGGGCGTGTCCTCAACGACAATGACCTTTGCTCCATTGACAGGAATTTCGTCTTTGCTGCCAACCTTAATCCACTCGCCCATGTTCTCGCCCTCCATTTGCTTCTCACGCATCACGCTTCACGCATTACGCTTTACGCCTCACGCATAACCCAACCGTTTCGCTTCCGCCAACATTTTGGCGTCCAGCAGAGATTGCATCTTTTCGCCGAACCACTGGACGGGCACTTTGTCAATGATGGGACGAAGGAAACCGTCAACGATGATTTTTTCCGCTTGTCTGCGGGAGATGCCCCTGCTCATCAGGTAGAAAAGTTGCAACTCGTCAACCCGTCCGATAGTGGCGCCATGGGTGCAGCGGACTTCGTTGGCTTCAATCTCAAGCAAGGGCATGGAATCAGCCTTCGCTTTCGGGCTGAGTAGCAAGTTTCGGTTTGCCTGATAGGCGTCTGTGCCTTGTGCGTTTTTGTGCACCTTGATGAGCCCTCGGTAGATGGAACTGGCGCGGTCCATCAAAACGACCTTGAAGAGCAAATCGCTCTTGCATTGCGGCGCCACATGCTCTTGGAAAGTGTGGTGGTCAAATTGCTGAATGCCTGCGCCGACGCTCATGCCCAGCATGTCGGTGCTGGCGCCCGGCTCGCTCAATCGGCTGTGGCAATTGATGCGCCAAAGTTTGCCTCCGAAGGCGGTTAGAACCCAACGCATGTAAGCGTCTTGTCGGATGTTGGCTCGGACGAAATGGAAATCGTAAACCCGCTCGCCCCACTCTTGAAGGCTGATGAAGAAAACTCGTGCCCCAGGCTCGGCAAAAATTTCAACGGCGCCGCTGCTCAAGGCAGAAAACTCGCCTTGCGGTGAAGCGTAGTGGGTCAGCACAACGACTTCGCTCTCTTTGTCAGCGATGACGAGCACATGGTCAAAAAGTGAACTGCGTTCGGCGTCCAACCAGAAAAACAAGTGCAGCGGTAGTTTCAACTGAACTTTTGGCGGGATGTAAACGACCGCACCTGCGTTCATTAAGGCTGCGTGCAGGGCAACGAATTTCGTTTCGCTGGTTGGTATGAGTTGGTGAAGCCGACCCTCAAGTAAGTCGGGTCGTTGCTTCAACGCTGTTGCCATGTCAAGGAACACGACGCCCTTCCGCTCCGCCTCTTCGCTGAGCCAACGATAAACGGTTTTGGCGCCGTGATAGACAAGCAAACCCACCACATTGCCCTCTTCGGAACCTGGGTGCAAGAACTGCTTTAGTTCGTCGGGCAACGCTTCAACGGAAGCGATGCCGTCGTAGTTGGGCAATGAAATGGGAGCGTAGTCGCTCAATCGGAAAGTTTTCAAGTCCGTTCGCCGCCACTCCTCATCTCTGGGCGTAGGCATTGGCAACTGCTCAAAAGTCTCCCACGCTTTCCAGCGAATATCGCGAACCCATTCAGGCTCGCCGTTGAGCCCCACCAGAAACTCCAGCGCTTCACGGCTTATTTGCATCGGAACGGTTGCGTATGCCATGCGACATCATCCTCCACGAATTTCGTTTACTTGCTTCGTCTCATCAAACGCTTGCAGCGAATCCATCACGGTTGCTCATATTCGGCGATCTGCAGTGAGTGTATTTCCAACCATTCCGCCAACTCATCATAAGTCATCTCGCCCGGAACGCCTGTTCCCAACGCAAGCCTCAGCAGGGTGGGATAAGCCTCATCAAAATTCGGTTGAAGCAGATAACCGTTGCGCGCCAAAAACAACTTCATGCACGAGTAACCAGTGCGTTTATTGCCGTCATTAAAAGCATGCTCTTTAACGATACGACCGCCAAAATTGGCGGCTTTTTCAAAAACCGTTTGGTAATAGGGCGAGATTTGCGCCTCAAGGGCATACATCAGCACTTCGGGATTTCGTATGCCTGGGACTCCACCTAACCGTTTCAGCCATTCCTCGTGCAACTCCATCACTTCCTCAAGGGTGACGATTTTGATTTTGGGCTCTGCCATCACCTGACTTCCCCTTCGCCACTTCTGTAATGCGCTTCATAACTGCCTCCCACTCAACTGCTTGGTCCTCCAAGGCAAGGGTGCGGAGTAAGCGACCATCCTCAGGATGTTCCAAAAGGGCGTCACAAAAGGCTTTTATGTCTCCCTCCCGTGCAGCCTTGATGATGCGCATTTCAACATCTGTGAGCATTTGTCGCTTCAACTTCGCCATATGAGATCACCCTTTCCGATTTTGCAGCAGGGTGGTGCCGTTGGAGCGGACACCACCCTGCCAGGGCCGGCGCGGCGGTGGCTTCGTTTCCGCTTACCCAACCGAACCCTCCAACTGCAATTCAATCAGCCGAGTGAACTCAACGGCGTATTCCATCGGCAGTTCTTTGGCAAAGTCGCGGAAGAAGCCGTTGACAATCATCTTGATGGCTTGGTCATCGGTCAAGCCACGAGACTGCAGGTAGAAGAGTTGCTCCTCGCCGATTTTGCTGACGGTCGCTTCGTGGGCAACTTCCACTTCCTCTTCCTCAATCTCCATGACGGGATAGGTGTCGGTGCGCGAGATTTCATCCAGCAGCAAAGCATCGCAGCGGACATTGACCTTTGCGCCCTTGCAACCGGGATAGACTTTGACCATACCGCGATAAGTGGCGCGACCGCCGAAANCGCTGATAGACTTGCTGGTGATGATGCTGGTGGTGTAAGGGGCAGCGTGAATCATCTTTGTGCCTGCATCCTGATGTTGCCCGTTGGACGCAAACGCCACAGACAAAACCTCACCGCGAGCACCTTTGCCCACCATGTAAACGCACGGATACTTCATGGTGACCTTGCTATTGTGGACGAGGATGCCGTTCACAACGAAGTTGGAAGTGCCCTCAATCTCCAAGTCATAAGTTGGCGCTATGACGGACGGGCGAATGGCAACAATGCGGGTGATGCCTGTCGCTTCTGTGAACAGTCGGGAAGGTCTAACGCCTCTTGCTTGGTGGTATCGTTTGTGCCATTTGCGTGTCGGCAGTTTCTCCGCTAAGCCGTCAGTGAGGAAGGGACACAAAGGCTCAAACTGAGAGATGGTCAAGCGGTAAGACACATGAGTTTTGGGCTGTCCAGTTCGGTTAATGTCTTGAACGCTCAATTCGCTTCTGATCGGGCTGGGCTTCAAACCGCAAGTAGTAGCCAGCATTTGGATATCAGAAAGCAACTCCCTGCTGGCTGACTTGACAGTTAAACCGGAAGTTGAAGCAGAGCCATCGCCGTCCAAGTATCCTGCCAAGAAGGCGAGGCGTTGGGTTAACGGCAAATTGAAGACCCAGTAGGGTATGCGCTTTCGCTTCGCGCCGCTTTCAAAACCGTTGGCTTTTAGCCAAAGGGCGAACTCCAGCGAATTGATGCACAGGTAAATCCCGTCTCTTCTCTGTTCAAATCTGTGCTCACCGACATAGCGTTTCAGCAGTTCTTCAAGTCGCCTTCTGGCACGGTCGCTCTCAGGGACGCTCCATCCCACTTTCCCAAAGCGTGGTGTTCCGTTGCCGTTTTGAATGCGATAATCGCCGTCCGCTATCCATAAGCCCAGCAGCCAGCAAAGGTCTTCGTCGGAATACTCAGGCAAGTTCACAGGCAGACGACTATGGCTGGGAATTTCGTAAGTAGCGCCGTGTTGGTTGCGACCGACGAATTTTTCGGGCAGGTCGGGACGAATGAAGCAGTAAGGTTGCCCATCGTTTGAGAGAACTGTTGGGAAGACGACATAATCGCCGACAGACAACCCTTCCAGCGGAACCCATTGCAAGGAGTAGCGACCTAACTTCTTTGGTCGTGTGGGGTCGTGACGGACGGCAAGGAGGGGGTGATTGGCTGTCAACCGAACCGTTCGCCCATTAGCGAAGACAACCTCGTAGACCTGCTGCAAGCCACTGTATTTTCGGGCGACGACAGGGCGTAACACCCACTGACGAGATGCCTCATCAAAACTCCAAACTTTCGTCCCAGGTTTCACCTTCTCAATGGGCACAGGTCCATGCTCAGTGTAGACCAACTCGCCCTCGCAAACGCAACCGATGTTGGCATCAACCCAGATGATTTTTGCGTCCTCATAAGCGACGCCGCGCTTGGTGACAAGGTTGTAGACATTGTGAGACCAGTTTTGCAGGGTCGTGTAACGGATGGTGGCGCCGGGCTTGGCAATCAACTCCACAACGGCACTGTGCAGGCTATTGGTGGAGTAAATCGGGGCGGTGCAACCCTCCAAATAATGCACGAAACTGCCTTCCTCAGCGATGATAAGGGTGCGCTCAAACTGACCGATGTTTTCGGCGTTGATGCGGAAGTAAGCTTGCAAGGGCATTTCCACATGGACGCCTTTAGGTACATAGATGAAGGAACCACCTGACCAAACGGCTGTATTCAAAGCAGCGAATTTGTTGTCCGTCGGTGGAATGACCGTCCCGAAGTATTCTCGCACAAGGTCGGGATACTCTCGAACGGCAGTGTCCATGTCCACGAAGATGACGCCCAAGCGTTCTAAGTCTTCGCGGATGCGGTGATAGATCACCTCGCTGTCATACTGTGCCCCAAGTCCCGCCAGAAATTTCCGTTCCGCTTCAGGGATGCCCAATCGTTCGTAAGTGCGCTTAATGTATTCGGGCACTTCGTCCCACGAACGGAATTTCGCTTTCGTCGGGGCGGCGTAATAGGTGATTTCGTCAAAGTTCAACTCAGACAAGTCGGCGCCCCAAGTTGGCATCGGCTTGCGGAAGAAAATCTCCAAAGCCTGCAGGCGAATCTTCCGCATCCAGTCAGGTTCACCCTTGTAGTGCGAGATGGCTTCTACGACCTCTTTATTCAAGCCCTTCGGGACGACGAACTCGTAACGGGCATCTTCGTCACGGAAGCCGTATTTGTAAACTGCCAACTCTCGCAGTTGCTGTTCTTGCTCACTCATCGTTCGTCCCTCCTTAAGTTGGCGAATAGCGACTGGTGATTGGCGACTGGCAAATTACGGCTTGGCAAATAACCCATCACGCCAACACGCCCTCCGCCTTGAGTTTCTCCTCCAACCAGTCGTAGCCTTTCTCTTCCAACTCCTCAGCAAGTTCAGGACCGCCCGAAAGGACGATCCGCCCGTCCATCATGACATGGACTTTGTGAAGCGGCTGAATATAGCGGAGAATCCGCTGGTAGTGAGTTATGATGAGCGCTCCCATCTTGCCACCACTTTGCTCGTAAACCTTGTTGAAGGCGTTAGCGACAACGCGAACCGCATCAATGTCAAGTCCTGAGTCCGTCTCGTCGAGAACAGCAAACTCAGGTTCTAAGATTGCTAACTGCAAAATTTCGCAACGCTTCTTCTCACCACCAGAAAATCCCTCGTTCAAGTTGCGGCTGATGAAACTAGGGTCCATGTCCAGAAGGCGAAGTTTCTGCATCAACAAGCGGTTGAATTTGCCGATGGGGATTTCCTCACCCTTGACAGCTTGGTAGGCGATGTGAAGGAAGTTGCCCAGCACGACGCCGGGAATTTCAACGGGATATTGGAACGCCAGAAAGAGTCCCAACTTTGCCCTCTCATCTGGCGACAACTCCAAGATGTTTTGTCCTTTCCAAAGGACTTCGCCCTCAAGGACCTCGTAGCGCGGATGCCCCATCAGGGTTTGGGCGAGGGTGCTTTTGCCCGACCCGTTGGGACCCATCATGGCATGGACTTCGCCTTTGGGCACGACCAAATTGACGCCCTTGAGAATTTCGCGACCATCAACAGCGACTCGCAAGTTTCGTATCTCCAACGCATCCGACATTTTCACACGACCTCCCTGTTTGGTTTTTGAGCGCGCCTTGTTGCGTTGTCATTCTGAACCTTGCCTTTCGGCTTAGCAATGAAATAGCGACAACAAGTGCTGCCAGCCGATTGCCGGCACTCCGAAGTCACAGGCATATCCAGAATTTTCGTCAAGACTTCTTCTTCCGAGATGCAGGCTTCTTGAAAGCGGCGGGCGATTTGAGCGATAGGGCAGTTGATGAAAGAGAGAACGAACCCGTCATCGGTCTCTTCCAAACTGGCAAGATAACCTTCCTCTGTGAACAACTCGGCAAGGGTTTGGACTCGTTCTCTCAAATCGCCTTTAACGCTTCTCAGCCTTTCGGTCAACTTCTCCCGGTAGCGTCGGAAAATTCTGAGCAAAAATTTGTCGCCCAATTCCGATGCAACTTCGTCAAGGGCAGTGAAAGCCAAGACATCGTAGCGGCGCGGGAAGAATTGCTCCTGCGCCAATTCGGTCAAAGAGAAAACTTCCGCTGGTCGTCCCCTACCCTTCCGCTCAACTTTGACCTGAACCAACCCTTGCTCTTTGAGCCAGTCAAGGTGCTGGTGAGCTGCCACACGGCTTATGCCTAAAGCCTTGCCCAACTGCGTTGCCGTCCCCTTGCCCCACTCTTTCAGCAACCTAATGATTGCGAGCCTCGTCGGTGACAAGTTTTGAACCTTTCTCGTCTCCGTCATCAAAGTTCGCCTTCCTTGCCTTCGCTTGAGCCACCAACATTATAACCCGCCCTCGGTAATTTGTAAAGCATAAACTTAACAAATTCGGCAGGGGTGCAACAGGGAGACCTGAGGGCTCAGTTTGATCAGAAGGAAGCATTTTGCCGTGCCGAATTTTTCGGTCGGGCAGTAGCCCGGCACTCCAGAGATTGACGAAACTTTAGGGCGCATCTCCTGATGCGCCGAAAAATTTTTCGGTAGCGCAGGAGCGCTGCCCTTCAGAAAACCAATCACCATTCGCTACTCGTCATTCGCCACTCACCGTTTGTTGCCGTCTCACCAGTCGCCATTCGCCACCGTTTTGTCCCGTTGAATGGGCAGCAAAAGAGGCGTGCTTGTCACATGACTTGTTCAATGGCTCTTTTGACAGCATCAACGGTTGGTGGCAAAGGTTCAGGCAGTTGGAAAGTTTGGAGAGCCGTTTGCGGGTCTTTGAGTCCGTGACCTGTCAGGACGCAAACGATGATGGGCTTTTCCCTTTCAAATCCGCGCTCCGACTTCAACTGCTCAAACTTCCTCTCAAAGTAGCCCTCTTTCGCCAGTTTCAGCAAACCTGCGACGCTTGCAGCCGATGCGGGTTCAACGAACAAACCTTCACGGCGAGCCAGCAGTCGGTAAGCGTCCACGATGGCTTCGTCCGAGACTGCGATGATTGTGCCGCCTGATTCGTCCCTCGCCCTGATAGCACCTTGCCAACTTGCGGGATTGCCTATTCTGATGGCTGTTGCGATTGTTTCAGGATTTGGGACGGGCTCACCCTTCACCAAAGGCGCTGCCCCTTCCGCCTGAACGCCGACCATAACTGGAAGTTGGCTGATTCGCCCCGCTTCAAAGTATTCACGGTAGCCTTTCCAGTGGGAAGTGATGTTGCCTGCGTTGCCGACGGGAAGGATGTGGAAATCAGGTGCATCTCCTAAGGCATCGCAAATCTCAAAGACGCAAGTCTTCTGCCCTTCAATCCTGTCTGGGTTGATGGAGTTGAGCAAGGCTACGGGCAACTCCTTCGTCAACTCACGGACGATCCGCAATGCGTCGTCAAAACTGCCGTGAACTGCGCAGATGATTGCCCCGTGAGCCAAAGCCTGAGAGAGTTTGCCTGCAGCGATTTTCCCTGCGGGGACGACGATAGCGCACTTCATCCCTGCAACCCCGCAGTAAGCAGCAGCGCTCGCCGAAGTGTTTCCCGTAGAGGCGCAAATGCCGATAGTCAAACCACTTTCAAGCGCTTTGCTGACTGCCACCGTCATGCCCCTGTCTTTGAAACTTCCCGTTGGGTTCGTGCCTTCAAACTTCAAGTAAACTTCCGCCTTTCGGTCAAGCAATTGCTCCAACCATTTGGCACGCAAAAGCGGTGTGTTGCCTTCATGCAAGGTGACGATGGGAGTTTTTTCAGTGATGGGCAAAAAATCTCGGTAGTGGGCGATGACGCCCTGCCAGCGGGAGACGGAAAGGCGCATGTCGCTCTCCATCACCATCTAACCTCGCTTTCGCTCGTTTTTCGTTTTTGACTGTCATCTTTTCGCTCAATCGCTTTCCACCCACAAGGGCGGGCGGACAGACAAAACGACATCAAGTTGCTTGATTTCGTTGAGCGATTTTTGGAGCGCCGCATAAGGTGTCTTGTGGGTGAGCCAGACGATGTGGGCAGTTTCACCTTGACTTTCCTTCTGGATGACGGAAGCGATGCTGACTTGGTTGCTCCCGAATACGGAAGCAATTTTCGCCAGAACCCCAGGTTTGTCAACGACATCCATCCGCAGGCAAAATCGGCTTTCAATTTCGGGGATGGGCTTGAGTTTTGGGTTGACCCGGCAAGTGCAAACAATTCTCGCCTTTGAGCCGAAGACGATGTTTCTAGCGGCGTCAATGATGTCGCTGACGACGCTGTTCCCTGTGGGCGGACCACCTGCACCTTGTCCGTAGAACATGAGCCGACCGACATTTTCGCCTTCAATCAAGATGGCGTTGAACTGGTCGCTAACTGCCGCCAACGGGTGGGTTTTGGGGACTAAGGTCGGGTGGACGCGAAGTTCAATGACCCCATCCTCTTGCTTGGCTATAGCCAGCAACTTGATGGCGTAACCTAACTCGTCGGCGTATCGGATGTCCGAGATGTCAATGTTGCGTATGCCCTCACGGTAAATGGCGTCGACCTTGATTCGGAAGCTGAAGGCGATGGCAGCCAAGATGGCGATTTTGTAGGTGGCATCGTGACCATCAACATCATCGGTCGGATCAGCCTCAGCAAATCCCTTCTCTTGCGCCTCCCTCAGCGCTTGCTCAAAACTCATCCCGTCCCTGCTCATTCGGGTCAGGATGTAGTTGGTGGTGCCGTTGACTATGCCGACAATTCGGTGGATGGTTTCGCCTGCGAGGCTTTGTTTGAGCGCCGAGATTATCGGGATACCTCCTGCGACGCTCGCTTCGAAGTAAACATCGGTTCCGACCTCTTTTGCGATGTCCAAAAGTTCGCTCCCTCGCTTTGCCAGCAATTCTTTATTTGCCGTCACAACTGATTTTCCCTGCTTGAGCGCTGTGACCAGCAAGTCAAAAGCGGGTTCCAACCCGCCCATGACCTCAACAACGATGTCAACCCTCGGGTCGGTGACGACGCTGTAAGGGTCGGTGGTGTAGAGTTCTGGTGGCAGTTTGACGGGGCGTTGTTTTTTGGGGTTGCGGACAGCGACTTTGACAATTTCAAAACGGCATCGTGCCCTATGCTCAATCATGGCTGCGTTCTTCAGCAGTATGTTAGCGGCGCCGCAGCCGACAACTCCCATGCCGAGAAAACCCAAACGAACGACGGATTTGTCTTCAGGCAATTCCCATCACCTCGGTGCTTAAAAGTTTATCGCGCCGCTCAAAAGACCTTACTCGCCCCTGATGATGCGCACTTCCCAGTCAGTTAAGTCTAAGGCATCAATTTGGGCATCGCCCGATGTCTCCGCCACCCATCCTTGCCCGTTCCGAAAAGTTTGAGTTGAGGTGAGAGGGATTGAGATGAAATCGTTGCCTGTTGGTCCTAAAGCATCAAAACCTGTGCGCGGCGTGTTGTCGTAAGGGTTCGTTTTCAGTTCGCTGACGCTAATGAAGTTCATTTCCACCCGCTCGGGCAAAGGGTCTGGTGGCGGAAACAACTGCCGAAGGTCAAGGGTGACGCGAATTTGGTTCGGTTGGGGGAAGGAAAGGTCAAGAGGTGGTCCCAAGGGCTGAGTCGTGAATGGCGGTTGGAAAACTTGTATGCGAAAAACTTGGGCTGACTGGCGAAAAACTTCAACGAAAAAGTCAATGCGAGAGCCGAGGGTCGCATCAAAAGGGACACCCCAACCGTTGCCCCAAGGGCGAGTCAATGCAGGCAACGGTCCTGTCCTCGGGTCACCATCGCTGTCAATGGCGATGTAGTAGAAAAAGTCGGGTCTAACGGCAGCAGCATAGGTGAGCGTGACAATCATTCGGTCACGCGAACTCGGAGTGGGAGGCAGTTCTGGAAACTTTGCACACCCAGCCAAAAAAGCCAATGCACCGATGAGCCAGCGAAACCGAGCCATCCTCAATACCTCCCAACGGTCGCCAAGTTAAAAACTGCGCCCGTTTTGGGCGATAACTAAATGGTGGCTTCGGCTGTCCAAAATTTTTGAGCGTCAGGGAAAGCCAACGAAAAGATTGTCGCAAAGGACGGGATTGCGACATGGACCTGTTCCGAAGGCATGAGAACAACCCAATTTTGACGGTCAACGATTTGCCAGTTCACGCTATCGCCGTTTACAATCCGGGCGTTGCCGAGATGAACGGTGAAGTGATTTTGCTGCTGAGAGTGGAGTTGGCTGATGGCAGGTCGAGCCTTTATGTGGCGAGGAGCAAAGATGGCGTGAACAATTGGGAAGTTAGCCCCACGCCTTTGCTTGCCCCTGACGACCCAGATAACCCTATCGCCGAGTATGAGACCATCGGCTGCGAAGACCCAAGATTAACCTACATCGCAGAACTGGACGAGTGGCTCATCGCTTATGTGGCAGTCTCGGATGCAGGTCCTGCTGTGGCTCTGGCTCGGACGAAGGATTTCAAATCTGCCGAGCGGATTGGGATTGTCCTCGCACCTCCCAACAAAGACGCAGCGGTCTTCCCCCGCCGAATCAACGGGCGTTGGTTTATGCTTCACCGTCCGATGTCTTGGGGAACAGAGCACATCTGGTTGGCAGAGTCGCCAGACCTAATCCACTGGGGCAACCCCAAGATTGTGCTCCGAGAGCGTGGCGGAACTTGGTGGGACGGCGTTAGGGTCGGGGCGGGTAATGTCCCCATTGAGACGCCTGAAGGTTGGCTTATCATCTATCACGGCGTTAAGGAAGTCGCTGGAACACCAAGTTACAGGCTCGGTCTGGCACTTCTGGATTTGGATGACCCGTCAAAACTCATTGCCCGCTGCCGATACCCTGTCTTCAGCCCCAATGCCGACTACGAACGGGTCGGTAACGGTCTCAACATCGTCTTCACATGCGGGGCATTAGTTCGCGGCGACGAAGTTTGGATGTATTACGGCGCTGCGGATACCTGCGTTGGGCTCGCCATCGCAAAGTTGGACGAATTGCTTGACGCCGTTAAAAACGACCGACTTTGACGAAGTTTTCAGGTCTCAACTTGCTGAGTTTTGTCGGTCGGAACTTCCTGTTCAGGGGACGATCGCAAGACTACCCGAACCTTCGTTATTCGCCGTCGTTGCACTTCCTCAACGATGAAAATTGCTTCAGGCGTAGTGACTTTTTCGCCCACCGAAGGCAATCGTCCCAGTTCAGTGAAGACGAAACCGCCGACCGTGCTGAACTCCCCTTCGGGCAACTCAATCCCCGTCAACTCTTCAAACTGCCTTCTGTCCATCTTGGCATCAACGATGAAAGTCCGTTCATCAATTTGCAAAGCCAAATCCGCTTCTCGGTCATGCTCGTCCCTGAGTTCGCCGACAATCTCTTCCATGATGTCCTCCAAAGTGACAAGACCAGCGGTTGCCCCATGTTCATCCAGAACGATGGCGATGTGCATCTGATCGGTCCTCATCTCCTGCAAAAGTTCACTGACAGGCTTGGTCTCCGGGACAAAGTAGGGCGGACGCATCACCGACCTCAAATCCATTGACCTCTCGCCATCGGCAATTCGGGCAAGGATGTCGTAAGCGTAAACGACACCGACAATGTTGTCAAGGTTGACTTCGTAAAGCGGGATGCGGGAGTGACCTGTCTGGATGACCGTCTCAAGGAGTTCGTCCAGCGAACTATCAACCGGCAACGCCACAATGTCCGGTCGCGCCACCATGATGTCTCGGACGAGGATTTCGTCAAGCCTCAAAATTCGCTCTGCCAACAAGTATTCTTCAGGCTCAATTGCTTTCGCTTCCAGACCCGCTTCAAGGAGAGCGGAAAATTCGTCTGCCGTCAGTTTGGGTTGGCGGTTAGGGTCTGCACCGAGGGCTTTCAATGTCCTCGCTGCAATGGCGTAAACTACGGCGTTGATGGGATGAAAGGCGCGAGCGAGCAATTTCCAAAGTTTCAGCCATCGCACCAATAAGGCTTCCGCCCTCGCTGCGCCGATACTTTTGGGCAACACCTCGCAGAAGGTCAAGATGAAAACAGCCATCCCTAAGCCCACCACTTCACCCCAACCGTGCCATTTCACCTCAACGATGTGTGTGGTGAGGGCAGAGGTCAGGAGGATGAGCAATGTGGTGCCGACAAGCAAACTTGACAAGTTCGAGCGGTCGTTAACGAACTCCCAAACATCGTTGGCGTTTTGCTGCCTGTTTTGGTGCAGATACGCTCGCAACCTTCCCCTGTTTACGGCGACCAAAGCCACTTCGACAAGCGAACCAAGGAAAATCACCACCAACATCGCCGCAACGAGCACCAATTCAAGGGCAATGAGAGCGCTTTGACTCATCCTGAAGCCAGACCTCCCGAAAAAATTACTGGCTGGTGACCGTTACTTTCACCCAGATTATCCGCCGCCCTCTCATTTCAGCCACTTCCAAACTCACTCCGTCCAAATCGACTCGGTCACCGACTTGCGGCAACTTTTCCAGATGGGCGACGATAAGTTCGGCGAGCGTGTCGTAATCCTCTTCGGGCAACTCAACACCGAGGAACTTTTCGACTTGCCTGATGCTCAAAGGCGCTCGGACAAGGAATTCGTTTTCGCCGATTTGTCTGACTGGCGCTTCCGCGATGTCATACTCGTCGAAGATTTCGCCCACGATTTCCTCAAGTATGTCCTCAACGGTCACCAACCCAGCCGTCCCGCCTTCCTCATCAAGGACAATTGCCATGCCTTTCCGCTGCCTTTGCATCGTCCTCAGCAAGTTGTAAGCCTTTTGGCTTTCAGTGGCAAACAAAGGCGGTCGTGCCAGTTCGCCTGCAGTTTTGTCCCGCTCGCCCCTATACCAAGCCGCCAAGACATCTTTAGCGTGGAGAATCCCAACAATTTCGTCTCTCGTGTCGTGGTAAACGGGCAACTTGCTGTGTCCTGACTGGCGCATTATCCTTATGGCTTCGTCAAGCAAAGTATCGTGCCTGATTGCCACCATATCAACTCGCGGCACCATGACTTCACCGACCCGAACTTCCTTGAACTCAAGGGCACTTGCCAGCATTTGCTTTTGCTCCTTCGTTATGACCCCTTGCTGCTCCGCTATGTCCAAAGTCGCGAAAATTTCCGCTTCGGTGACCAGAGGCGGGTGGTGGGCGTCCTTCAAGCCCAGAAGAGACAAAATGCCACCCACAACCCACTCAACGAATGCCAAAATCGGCGCAAACAACTTTTGGAAAAAGGCTACCCACCGGGCGACGGAGAAGGCAACAATGTCTGCGTAGGAAGCACCGTAAACGGCTGGCATGACATCAACGAAAGTCAGGACGAGAAAGGCAAACGCTACCGAGATGATGGCTGACAGCCCCGCAAATTGGAGCGTTTTGTTCAAATCCAATGCAACCGATGTGACCAAGGCTTCCGCAATGTAGTCGGCGACGGTGATGCCCGCAATGAGGGTGGCTATGAGGCGGGGCGGGTTACGATACAGACGCAAAACTTGTTTGGCACTTTCGTCACCTTCGTCAGCCAAGTGCTTGGCTTTGACCTTACCGACACCGAGCAAAGCGGTCTCCGAAGCGGAGAAAAGGCTTGAGACCCAAAGCAAAAATGTCGCCAAAGCAAGTTTTAACGCAACTATCACAGCATCGTCGCCACTCATGCCGCACTACCTCTCAAATCCTGCGTCCTTGCGCTGGCATTTTTGATTATAGCCTGCCCGACGCTTTTCAGTTCAATCGTCGTCATCGTCTTCAAACCACCTCTGCCAGCGCCCTTTTCGCCACCTCCTCTTTTGCCTTTTCATCCGACCAAGCATGTGTCCCACCATTGCTGCTAACCCGATGAGAAGCCCAAAACCAACGAAGGGAGACGCCAAAAGCAGAGCGAGCGCTGCAATACCTAACGCCAAGCCGACGGTCAGCAGAACTGAGAATGTGATCCCGAAAGCGAAAGCCAAAGTTCCCAGCACAAGCAAGGCGATTGGCAACCCGAAAATTGCTGTCAAAGTTAAGCCCAACCACTTGCCCCATTTTTCTCTTTGTTGCTGACCTTGGCGCCCTGCCTGTCGGCGGGCATGGAACTCTTGAAGTGCCTGTTCCAAAAATTCCGGGCGAATTCCAGCAGCCATCGCCCCTGCCCTCAGCGCATCCCGGTTGATTTGCCCCTGCTGCTGTGCTTGTTCTTCATTTTCCGCTTGCACTTGGAGTTCTGCAGCCCGCTTCAGGATTTCCTTGACTTCATCTCGGCTGTATCCTTCCTGCGCCAACCTGCTGGCTTGCTTGAACAAAGTTCCCCACATGGCTTGAAAACCTCCCGCTAAATTATGAACCCTTCAGGCAGTTGATGGATAGGGATTGCGCTCGCTGTTTTGGTGTCATCCCACAAATTTCGCCCGGCAATTGGCAGTGCAAAACTCGAACCCTTCCGCCAGCGAAATTGCTGTTGAATACTTTCAGCCACTGGTGACAAACCTGCCTCTCAGTGGCAATCTTTGGCATGGAAGGAAACCTGAAGGGCAAGGAGGGATGTGTTGTGGCTGAGCGGAAAGTGCGAGTCGGCTTGATAGGTGCAGGTTTCGCTGCTCGCTTCCACTTCAACTCCTACAAAATGCTCCCGTTCGTTGAGGTTGTGGCAGTTGCGGACATTGTCAAGGAGTATGCCGAAAACTTTGCCCGCGAACGGGGAATTCCGGATGCCTACGACGACTACCGCTACATCCTTGACCGCAAGGACATTGACTTGGTTGATGTCGTCACGCCAAACCACGCTCACAAGCAACCCGTCATCGATGCTGCCCAAGCAGGCAAGCCCGTAGTTGTTGTGGAAAAGCCTTTGACGGGTTACTTCGGAGAAGACATCGCCGACGAAAATGTCCTTGTGGGCGAAGCGGTGAGCAAGAAAGACATGTATGCCAAGGCGGTCAAGAATGCGCAGGAGATGGTTGAAGCGTGCAAGCGAAGTGGAACGAAACTCGGTTACGCCGAAAACTTCTGCTATGCCCCGGCAATCCAGAAAGCACTTCGGTTGCTGGATGCAGCCAACGCCATCGTCCTTTACATGCGCGGCGAGGAAGCCCACAGCGGTTCGCACTCGCCTTTCGCAATGGTTTGGAGGACATCGGGTGGGGGTGCATTGCTGAGGCTTGGGGCTCATCCGCTGGGAGCGATGCTTTTCGTTAAGCGCAGGGAAGGAATCCGAAGGTTCGGTAAGCCTATCCGCCCCGTCGCTGTTACCGCTCAAGTCGCTAACTTGACGAAGGTTCAAGGCTTCGCAGAGAAGCCAAAACACTACCTTGTGACGGCGTGGAAGGATGTTGAGAACTGGGGCGCGCTCATCGTTGAGTTTGAAGACGGTTCTGTCGGTGTCTTGACAGCCCACGACACTTGCTTAGGTGGCATTTACAATGTCATGGAGTTCTTCGCCGACAACTGCCGAATCATCTGCAACATCAACCCCAACAACCCGTGTATCGCCTACGCCCCAGAAGCCCACATCTTTGAAAGCGAATACATCGCCGAGAAGTTGGAGACAAAGGCGGGCTGGAGTTTCCCGTCAATTAACGAAGACTTCATGAACGGCTACCCGCAGGAACTTGAGGACTTCGCCCGATGTGTCCTTGAACCTGAACGGCAACCGCTGTCCGACGGCGAACTCGGTTTGGATGTGGTGCGGGTAACTTACGCTGCTTATTGGTCGGCGGAAGAAGGGAGACGAATCACCCTCGCAGAAGCAGATGCCACCGCTGGGCTACAATGAACGCTGCGGCAAAGCCGAAATGGCAGCGAATAGCGAGTAGCGAGTGGCGAATAGTTTTTCTGGAGGGCAGTGCTCCTGCACTGTCGAAAATTTTCGGCACATCTGGAGATGCGCCCTCCAGAATTTTTCGCTGAATGAATTCGGTGCTCAAAAGATTCGTCATCAACCACTGGCTGAAGCCGGTGGCATGAAGTAAGTTGTCAGAACGACAAGACCTTCGCAATGGCTGGGAATGTTGGAATCAGAGAGGAGGTCGGGCTATGCCGTTTTTCAGATACCGGAGCCTTGACGAACTTGTTGCGGAAGTTGAGAGGTTGGGACTGAGCGAACAAATCAGGTTCGCCGACAAAGTGAACGAGTTGCTCAAACCCATCAAAGTCGGTGAACGGGAAATCTGGAACTCTCTGGGTTACCATCCGATGGAAGGGTGCGACGGGACGATTGATGGGCGTCCAGGTGCACTGACTTGGAGGCGATATGAGCGGTTCGCATCGGGAGGCGGTGCGCTTATCTGGTTTGAAGCGACAGCAGTCACGCTTGAGGGAAGGGCAAACCCAAGACAACTCTGCCTGACCGAAGAGACGGCGAAAGATTTTGAAGCACTGCTGAACATGGTGCGAAAGGTGCACAAGGAAGCGTTCGGCGAGGAACGAATCCTTTGCGGGCTGCAACTAACCCATTCTGGACGGTATTGCTTTGAAAAGCCGGTCATCGCCTACCATGACCCAGCCCTTGACAAAAAGCGCGGTATTCCGCCTGACTACCCAATCATCAGCGATGACGAGTTGGACAGGTTGCAGGATGCGTTCGTTCAAGCAGCAAAGTTGGCATGGAAGATAGGCTTTGATTTCGTGGACATCAAGCAGTGCCACCGATACTTGCTCAACGAACTTCTGGCAGCCAAAACTCGCAAGGGCAAGTATGGTGGCAGTTTGGAAAATCGGACGAGGTTCGCACGAGAGGTCATTCAACGAATTCAAAACGAGACGGACGGCAAGTTGATGATTGCGACTCGCCTGAACGCTTACGATGGTCCAGCCTTTGATTCAACGGGCAAGCCGATGGAATACCCACGCCCGTTCCTTTACGGCTTTGGCTGCGACGAAAATGACCCGCTTGCGATGGACTTGACTGAGCCGGTCCAATGGGCGAAAGAGATGGTGCAACTTGGCGTGAAACTCATCAATGTCACGATGGGCAACCCGTATGCCAGCCCGCACATTGGTCGCCCCTTTGACAAACCACCGGTTGACGGATACGAGCCGCCGGAACACCCGTTGGTCGGAGTTGCAAGGCATTTTTCCGCAACCGCCGCTATCAAACGAGCGGTCGGGAATCAAGCGGCAGTTGTCGGGACAGGTTACAGTTTCCTTCGCCAGTTTCTTGCACTGGCAGGCGAAGCCAACAAGCGGGCAGGGTCCGTTGACATCGTTGCTGTCGGCAGGGGCGCAATCGCTTACCCTGATTATGTTCGCGACCTTTTGGAGCACGGTCAACTTCTGGTCAACAAAGTCTGCCTCGCTGTCAGTTTCTGCACCACCCTCATGCGGACAAAGGAACACCCTCTCAAGCAAGCGCCGACTGGATGCGTCCCTCGTGACCCGTTGTATGCGGAAATCTACCGCAGGCTTGGGTTGACGAAACAGCACTGACCCAGCACACCGAATTTGTTAAGACTTTGCTTTACAAAATGCCTGAGAAGCGCTACAATACTGTCGGCGTTGGCACAGCATCGTCAGGAGGCGACGAACGATGACCAACAAAATCTTGGCTTGGGAACGAAGGACGGAACGGGCAGAGCAACTCCACCCGCTGCTTCGGCTGATTTACGGCACGCCTGTGAAGTTCTCCAAAGGCGAAGCCTTGTTCTTGGAGGGCGACCCACCCCAGTGGCTCTTCCTCATCCAGCACGGCAAAGTCGTCCTGTCAAAGAGCCTTCCGAACGGGAACAAAACGATTTTGTCCGTTCGTGTCGCCGGTGATATGGTCGGTGAAGTGGCAGTCTTTGACGGCAAACCTTACGACACAGATGCCATTGCGCTGACAGAAGTTTCCGCTTTTCGCTTTCAGCGAAGCGCTTTCCTCAATGCCTTGCGCATGAACCCTCATCTCGCCGAGCAGATAATCGCCGATTTGGCTTCAAGGCTTAGGCAAGCGCAGGAAACAATTTGCCTGCTTTCAACCCAACGGGTCGAGAAGCGGCTTGCCGCTTTGATTCTGATGCTCATGGGTCGTTTCGGAACGCGAACTGAGGAAGGCATCGTCCTTGACAGCAGTTTCAGCCGATACGATTTGGCAGCGATGGCAGGGACGACCGTTGAAACCACTGTCCGAACTTTGAGCGCTTGGGCTCAGGCAGGAATCATCAAAAAGTATCGCCGCCAAATCGTCATCGTTGACGCCCGCAAACTCGCCCAAATCGCCCGCGAGCAGTAGAAGAGTGTGGTCAGCGTTTGCCCTTGAGCAAAGCGACAGCGAGGGTTCGGTCGGCGATGAGGCANTTGAACAAGCCCGCTTGATAGGCAGTTTTCACGACNCCCGCTTTCTGCCTCCCTCGTGCGAGGACGACGACAGGTTTACCCNNTGCGNCCATCTCCCGCAACTTGACAAGTGGCAACGCTTGCACCTTCCCGTTCCAAGGGTCGGGCAAGCATCGCCCCTTTCGGTCAAAGAACTGAAAAAGCATTTCGCCATACCATCGTCGGTCGGGAAGAGCGACGCCTAACTCGCGAGCGTAATCGGTAATCAATTTGCCCGCAGCAACCAACCCAATACCCGTGAACACTGCATCCATCGGCGGAAGGGTGTCTTCGGGTTGAAAGGAAAGGCAATGGACAAGCGGAGAAGAGCGTGAGTTGGTTGAGAACCGCAGCAGTAACATGCCCAACAGCGACTGCGGGGTCGTTCCCAAAAGCAATGGCGAGTGGGCAGGTGGGACAGCGATGAGGGCGATGAAAGTCCACCGTTGACCTCTCGCCTTTTCCTTGAGCGCCTTCGTTCCGAAAGCATCCATCATCGCCAACACCGACCGACCCCAACTGATTCCGACGCAAAAACTTTCTTTGCCGTCCGCCAATTGCCAGAGAAACTCCGCCGCCTCTTCACCCAATGCAGCATAGCCTCGTTCGTCATCGTCAAAGGCGGGGGCGATGCGGACTTCCCGCAATCCATAAAGTTCCAACAACCGCCACTCCAGTTCTTGCTCGGAAGAGGGCGCTCGCACTTTCAACCGAACTAACGGCGGTGATTGGTGGCTGCCTCTTAGCGCCTCGTCCGGCAACTGAGGGACTTGTTGTCGGCTCAGGTGCAACCGTTGGACAATCGCTTTATTGGACAAATGCGCCGAAGGATTGCCGTAGCGCAAATGGGCGACCCGAAAACGCTGCCCCATCAGCCACCATTGCCTTCACCCGGGCACATCGGCGAGCCGCCAAAGTGGGTCAACCCTTTGCAGCAAAGCGATAGCGCATCGGTCATCAGTGACGAGGGTGTTGAAGAACTGCCCACCTGAACGATGCATTTGATAAGTCGCCCAAAGGGCATCAACATCGTCACCCAAAGCGATGACCCATTTACCTTGCCGAACCATGCGCTGCAACAGTGAAAGTGGCACTGCCTTCACCTTCGGGCAAAGTGGCTGAGCCGCAAAAAGTGAGCCGTTGCGCATCAATCGGTAGCCCAAGACATCTGCGACGACGCCTTTTTGCTTGAGGGCATCATCAGGTGACGCAACGGTGACCAGCGCCCAATCCAACAAGTCAGGCGAAACTTGCGATGGGTCGGTGACGACCTGCAGTTTGGGAGCGTCAGGGGCGACAAGGGTTTGCCAATGGTGAGCCAAAAGGTTGCCCAACAAAATATCTGCCGTCGTGCCTGTCGGTTGACCGCCTTCTTGACCGTTCAGGGCGAAAAAGCGCCATCGGGTGATTTGTTGGAAAGTCAATTGCTGCAAGAAGGTGTGGACAGGAAACCCGCCTGAAACGCCGAGGGAAATTTTCTCGCCCATCTGCGATGCAAAGTGATGAAAAGCAGCCAAACCCAAATAGCGCTCGTTGGCAATAGCGTCCAAATCTGCCACGCTGGGAATGACGAGGGCAACCTTCAATTCCAACTTCCGCGCAAGTTCCTCACCCAAAGCCCCATCGGTTGGCGGGTGAAAATCGGCATCCAGCAACTTGCCCGTCCGAGGGTCGCTGAGGGCTTTCAGCACCATCCGCCGCAACTGGGGCAAAGAGCGATGGCAATAGGGAAACCAGAAGCGAAACCGTTCCACGACTTCTTTGGGCACTCTCGCCGTCCATCCCGCCAGAGGTGGGGAATATCGCAAAGTCAAGATGCGAAAGAGGTCTCGTTCGCTCAAAGTTTGCTTCGCCATCACCGTCGCCCCCTTTGTGCCGACGGTGAACGGAAAGGCGGCGGGATGCCGAGGGGTTTTCGCCAAAATGACACCTTGCCGTCAAAATGCCCGCAATTTTCCTTCCCGCCCTTCCCCACGCTAACGGCGCCCCGCCGATCACGGCGGCATTGACAAAAATCATGGTGGCAATTCGCCCGACGAAACGACCATCCCCTGGCTCGTCGCTGGCGGACTGGCACGCAGGAGCAGTGAATTGCGACTGCAACGAACCATTCGCGTCTTTGACACGGCAGCGACGGCGCTGGCAGCATTGGGTTTGCCCGTCCCCGACGATTGGGATGGCAAACCTGTTTGGCAAGCGTTGCGGGATGGATTGTGACAGAATCTAATGCTGAACTCCGAACCCGCCAAACGAATGCCGACATAGGTGCTGCGGTGATGGCAATCCGATGGCTGATGGCGGTGATGTTGACGGCAACGACCATGTGGCTGGGCATGGAAGTAGCGCTTGAAGGGACGCTGCCTTTGCGTTTTGCCATTCAGGGCGATTTGCACAATTTTCGTCGCGTCCCTGAAAGTTACCTGCGTCGGATGCTGAAAGACGCAAAAGAAATCGGTTGCGCCTTCGTCGCCTTCCTCGGTGACATCTTCAACGGCACGAAAGAGAACCCGATGCGCTTGAGCAAAGAAAGTCCGCTACCCCTTCTGTGGCTGAGAGGCGACCACGAGTTTTTCGGCGAATGGGGGCGGACAGGTGCGGTGCGGTTGAGCCAACGCCATCCGCTGGCAGGCGAAGTTCCCGACCCTCTCGTTTTCTTTCGTGGCGCACTTCCCCGTTTTGAAGCCTTGACAGGTCAACCGACCACTTGGGCGTTCACTTTGAAAGGCATCCTTTTCGTCGTCACCCACAACGGCAAAAACCATGTCTGGCACGATTGGCAACTTTCGTGGCTTCGCCAACTCCTCACCGAACATCGCCACCGCACGACCGTCCTGCTTTCCCATAGGACGCTGGACGAATTGGGCGAACGGGCGGAAGCGTTGCGAAAGTTGCTTAACGAATTCCCGCAAGTCATCCTTTTCTGCGATGCCCACATCCACAACCCTCATCCCTTTCGGCTTATCGGCAATTCTTTGCAAGTTGGGGCGGAGGGCAATAACCGCGACGATGGCAAGTTGACTTACGAGGGCGACTGGTATGTCGTTGCAGAAATCGCAAAGGACGCCCTGCGCGTCTTTCGGCGACGGATAGCGACGGGCGAGTTGATTTTGTTGCACGAGCGGAAGACAGAAACGACCCTCAACGAAACCGAGACGGGCAAGGTGCATTTGGCGTTCGTGATGAGTGACAAAAGCGTTCGCTTCAACCCTGCCCTTTGGCTGCGTCGGGCGAAATTGCGGGTCTGGGGCATCGCACAAGAGCAACACCTGCCTTTGCCCAATGGAAGCGAAACATCTTGGCAGAAAGGCGATGGTGTTTCATTGCAAGTCGTCGCAGGTGATGGCGAATGGCAGCGGTTGGGGATTGGCAAGGTGTTTCAAGCGACGGTAAACGCTGCCGACAAAGAAGTGACCATCGCCGAAATCACCACGCCCGTCCACTTCGAAACCGACCCAACGAAGGTGGGCATTGCGGGCACACTTTCGCACGGCACGCAGGTCATCCCGTTGTTTTTAGCGAAAGCGCCCAAAGATGTTCGGTTGCGGTTGGAAGTAGAAGCGTTGCGAAGCGACGGGACGATGGAAAGCCGACATTGGGTGGAAGGGGCAAGTGACGGGAGCGTTTTGGCTTTGCAGGCTGCGACAGGGCACATCTACTTGGGCACTCAAAGCGCTTACTCTCAGGCTTCGCCTGACAAAGCCCGTTGGTGGCGATGGGAGGGCGTGGATGGAAAAGCGGAAGTGGATTATCGCGAAGGCGAACCGAGGCAAGCGACGCAATTGAGGTTGCGCTTGAAAGCCATCGGTGCTTCAAAGGGTGCGACAATGCAATTTGTCGGCTTTGTTTTCCCTGAAACGGGAGGCTTCTTCACGCCCGTTCCGCAAGGGCGGTTCGCTACCCGACGAGCCGTTGTGCGAGTGGGCGGACGGCGTTTTGAGTTGGGTGACCTTGATGCGGGCGCTTTTCGGGAAGTTGATGTCGGCGAGTTAGCGGGAGGCGAACCTTTCACCCTTTCCTGCGACGGCAGCAAGTTGGCGCTGGTGGAGTTAATCGGCGAAACCGATGCCTTGATGGGGCACTTACTTCGCCGAGTTAAAAGCGTGAGGGAAGGCGAGGTTAAGTGGGGCGATGTGGTTGAATTGGTGGACAGTTTCCGCCACTATGGCTGGGACGAAGAAGTTGGCGGGACAAGTTTATGGTGGCTGAGGGAAGGGAACTTTCTTTTCGTGCCGCTACGCTAAACTTATGCCGGCGAGGTGATGGGCGATGAAGGCGAAAGCATTAGCGGCGAAGGCATTTCTCTTTGCCTTCCTCCTTGCCCTGACCCACTCAATTTTTCCCTTCGTCGGTCAAGTTTCGGGTGACGAAATCTGGTTGCCAGGTGGAGTTATGGAAGTAGCCGTTGACGAACGGGGCATCGTTGTCGCCCCTTCGGGTTCGGGCATCTACTTCTTTGACGCAAGGAGCAATCTTCAAAAGCC
>JGI20130J15133_1000836_pt1 | contig 27601 bp, 18 predicted proteins | sample WasSprMetagenome_FD_15133 | JGI IMG/M metagenome (IMG submission 15133) | reverse complement strand
AGTCTAGCTTCTCTATCCTCACGAGTACTTTGTCGTAATCTCGAATGCCCTTTTCCTCTATCTCCTTCTCGTATTTGGGCCCTAAATTGCCTACTAGGAAGCGTTTATCCATGCTTAGTTGAAAAAGACGAGGAAACTCCTCAATTGACATCTATCGTGCCACCCAGAGACGTGGAGCGCAAGCCAATATAAGCTTTTATTCTTCCACTTAGCGGGCATTGCAGCCAACAAGTTTGTGATGTCCTCTCACGATTTGAGAGACAAAATCATGAGACTAACTCCTCTAAGAAGTCGTCAAGGGGCAACTCAAAAAGATGTGATAGAACGAGAGGGCATGCAGGATGAGGTGATGCGACTCGCTTTAAGCTTACGTGCCCCATGTGCTCTACGTAGGAATCTCGGCCATGTCACTCAGATGGTTTAAAGTCGTGTTCGCCATCGAAAAATAAAAGGAAAGGGAAAATGGCCGATGTACCGATATGTAGTGGTTTTGAAGGCTGTGGAGTTGGAGAGAGTAAAGTCATTTCCCGAACTTCTTCTTAAGTAGCTCCAAAGCTCCTCCGGCAGATAATATTTCGAGCATGAGGGGGGGTAAGGGCTTGGCTCTGAGCGTTATTCCCTTGGTGACATTCTTCACCTCTCCGGTGGAGAAGTCGGCCTCTAGTATGTCGCCCTCGTCAAAGGCTTTTGACACACCTTCACATATCAGGACTGGCAGGCCTATGCTTATAGCGTTCCTGAAGAATATCCTAGCAAAGCTCTCAGCCACTACCGCTGCAATGCCAACTTCTTTGAGTGCTCGTGGAGCTTGTTCTCTACTCGAGCCACAACCAAAGTTTCTTCCAGCGACTATTACGTCGCCCGGCTTTACCATCTTAGCAAAATCGGGGTTTATGGGTTCTAGGACGTGGAGTTTGAGTTGATCCATGGGCAAGCTCAAGTACTTGCCTGGCGTTATGACGTCTGTGTCTATGTTGTCTCCTAGCTTCCAGACCCTGCCCCTAACCTTTATGATCGTCATGCTTTACCCTCCATAAGCTTTCTTGGATCGGTTATTTCGCCCTTCACAGCCGATGCGGCTACTACATATGGCGAGGCTAGATATATCTCTGCTTTGGAGCTACCCATCCTGCCCTTGAAGTTCCTGTTTGAAGAGCTTATGCATCTTTCTCCCGCAGCTAGCAACCCTAAGTGTGTCCCCATGCACGGCCCGCACGTCGGGTTGCACACAACCGCCCCCGCCTTCAATAGCGTCTCTATTATGCCCGCCCTTACGGCTTCTAGATAAACCTCCCTCGAAGCTGGTATCACTATCATTCTGACGTCAGGGTGAACTTTTCTGTCCTTTAGGATTTCAGCAGCGGCGGCTAGGTCTTCGAGCCTGCCATTAGTACAGGAACCCAAGAAGGCTTGGTCTATCTTTATCCCCTCCGCCTCGCTTATTGGCTTGACGTTGCCGATGCTGTGAGGGAATGCTACTTGTGGTTCTAAGTCGCTTACGTCGAGCTCGTATACTTTCTCGTAGACAGCATCCGGGTCCGGGTATAGGGGTGTGAACGGTTTTGTGGTCCTAGACTTCACGTAGCTTATCGTTTTGTCGTCAGGCGCTATTAAGGCGAACTTGGCCCCTATCTCCATGGCCATGTTTGATAAGGTCATTCTCGACGCAATACTCATATTGCTTATAGTTGGGCCTTCGAATTCTACTGACTTGTATTGAGCGACCTCTGTCCCGTATTCGCCAGCTATTTTGAGTATTACGTCCTTCGACGTGACGTATTTTGGTAACGTGCCTTTGATTCGGAACTTTATGCTTTCAGGGACCCTAAACCATAGCTCACCGGTCGCGAAGACAACGGCCATATCGGTCGTGCCTATGCCGGTACCTCCGGCTCCAAAAGCTCCGTAGGTCGTGGTGTGTGAGTCCGTGCCTACTATTAGCTCTCCAGGCCTTACATGACCCATTTCAGGCATTACTTGGTGACATATGCCAGCTTTTATATCGTAGAAGTGCTTTATTTTATGTCTCTTGACGAATTCCCTGATCTTCTTGTGCATTTCGGCTGTTAGCTCCGTCGGGGCAGGGGCCCAGTGATCAAAGAGTATGACTATTCTCTCCGGGTCCCAGACCCTATCAATGCCAGCTTTCATCAATTCGTCGATGACCCATGCTGCTCCCTCGTGAGCCATTGCCACGTCTATCTTGGCGGTGACGTAATCGCCGGCGGCTACTTCTTTGTTCCCCGATGCCCTAGCCAAGATTTTCTCGGCCAACGTCATAGGCATAGTTTATCTACCCCCAACAATTCGACTGAGCGCATATTAAGAGTGGATGATGTGAGTACTTAAGCGTTACCAAGAAGCGCTCTTAGATAATGTGGGGACTATAAAGGAAAGCTCAGCCTTCTAAAACCACTGGACTTGACTACGAAGCCTCCTCTTTGCACATAAAAATGCTGAGGCCGAGGGGCTATCGTCAACGATCTGTCTAAGCAATAATTGTTGAGGTATAGACCGTGAGCTTGTAAAGAGGTAGATGTCTATGGTCGTTTTGAGGAAGCTGGTGACAGGGCTATCAGGAATTACCTTACCCTCTAAAATCTGCCACGTCAAGGCTACGGATTCGATATTAAGGGCTTAAAAGGCTCTATGTTCTCTTATATCTATATCATAGAAGTGGCGTCTATAGGGCTCTTACCCTCTCTTTTGATTTCGTAAACCGAGCCCTTAAGGTCTTCCCAATGGAGAGTATAAAATATTGTGAAGTAAGCGGTCTCCATTGTTACATGGTTCTATTAGGAGGTTGCTAAAAAGCGGGAAGTAAGAAAATGTTTAAGTGAGACATACTAGTTAAGAGGCTCTCGGCGACTTTAAATGCCCACGAAAACTTATGCGGAGATCTTGGCTGAGTTTGTTGAAAACCTAGATTTGAAAAAGGTACCAGCTAACGTCGTCGAGCACGCTAAATTATGTCTTTTGGATTGGCTTGGTGTAACGATGGCCGGGGCAGTTGAAAGAGAGGCCTCATCGTTGGTGGAGGTTTTCGGTGGTTTAAAACCTGGAGAATCCACCATAGTGGGCTTTGGTATTAAAATACCCTCCCACGAGGCAGCCTATGTCAACGGCGCTATAAGTCATCTCGTTGAGCTCGATGACATACACAGAGAGGCAATAATACATCCAGGTGCTCCAGTTATTCCGGCCGGGCTGGCTTTGTCTGAAAAACTTGGAGCACCAGGCAAGACCCTCTTAGAGTCAGTAATAGCTGGCTACGAAGTTGAGATAGCCGTTGGCAAGGCCGTTAACCCCTCGCATTATAAGTTTTGGCATACAACAGGAACATGCGGCACCTTTGGTGCAACAGCAGCTGCATGTAAAGTGTTAGGCTTGGATGGCAGTAAAATAGTAAACGCTTTTGGCATCGCGGGAACTCATGCGGCTGGACTAATAGAAGTTTTCGGCACTCCAAGCAAAGCTTTAAATCCAGGTAGGGCTGCTCGAGATGGTGTTCTGGCCGCTCTACTAGCAGGAAAGGGGTTCACAGGGCCTAGAACTATATTTGAGGGCGAAAAGGGGTTCTTCAAGGCTACGTCCACGGAGAAGGACTATGAGAAAGGATTCAGAGAACTCGGTTTAACTTATGAATTAACTAGGAACGGGTTTAAGAGGCACTCCTCTTGTGGACATACACATGCAGCCATCGACGCGATTTTAGCGCTAAAAGACGAGCTCGGGCTTTCTGCGGAGGATGTCGTAGAGGTTGAAGTAGGAACGTATAGGGATGCTCTTGAGATAGTGGGCAAAAACTACGAGCCCAGAAGCCCGGCTGAGGCTAAGTTCAGTCTGCCGTACTGCATAGCAGTGGCATTAATAGATGGCTCAGTTAGCTTAAGACAATTTAAGGATGAGAGGATTAGAGACCCTGATGTTAAGAGGCTTTCCAAGAAGGTCAAAGTCTATGTAGATGAAGAGGTTGATGCCCTTTACCCGCGCAAGTTGGGAGCGAAGGTAAGGGTCAGGACTAGAGACGGCGGGACGTATGAAAAGCTTGTAGAAGTGGCGAAGGGAAACCCTGAAAACCCTCTTAGCAAGCATGAAATTATTGGCAAATTCATGGAATTAGCAACCTTAAAGGTTAAAGTAGATGTATGCAAGAGATTAGTCGAAACAGTCATGAACCTAGAGAAAGTTGACAACATCGAAAAACTCTTTGAGGTCATGAGTCTTTAAGTACTTAGTCGATGTCGTGCAACGATGATCCTTACATAAGCTTCCTTCGTCTTAAGGAGAAAAGTGCGCTAAATTTTTAGTGCAACTTCGAAGCCATCATGAATCGCGTTGAGCGCGTTGGATGGTAAAGCAGCGTCGCCCACGACGTAAAGCTCCGGAACCTTGTTCTTCAAGGCGTCTGCGAGCTTCCTATTGGATCTGAAGCCCACACTGTGCACGAAAGTGTCTACCGCTATCTTCGTGTCTACTCCAGCTCTACTGACTATCACGCCGCCGTCGGTTATCGCCTTGACCTTTATTTTTTTGGCCATTTTGACCCCCATGAAGAAAAGCCTGTTGAAGAGTGGCACTCTGGTTGTGAAGCCTATGCCAGGAGCTATCTCGTCCCTTTCCGATACTAAGTAAACGAGCTTACCTTCGGACACCAGCTTCTCTGCGACGTAAACGGCAGCGTATCCCGCGCCGCAGGCCGCTCGTGCTCTCCTTAGGGTACCGCAAATGTACGGACAGTAGTAACTGCAGGTCCATATCAGCACTTTATCTCCAACCCTAGCTCGACCAGCCAGGACGTCTACGGCGCTGACCACTTTGGGGACGACGTAACCAGCATCTAGGCCTTCAAGCTTGGGTACTATAGGCTCAGCACCCGTTGCGATAACCACGGCATCTGGCCTGTATTCGTCGACCATCTCGGGTGTGAACTCTTTTCCAAGCTTTACGTCAACTCCTAGCTTGCAAAGCTGGATTTCGTAGTATTTTATGAGCCTTGCTATTTCTTGTCTAAAGGGGGAGCCTGTAGAATATATGAACATTCCTCCAAGTCTATAGGACTTCTCGAACAACGTTACTTTGTGCCCCCTCCTGGCAAGAGTCTCAGCCGCGCTTAGGCCAGCTGGCCCTCCACCTACGACTACCACGTTCTTGGGTTTATGAGCCGGAGCTATTTTGATTTCATACTCTCTACCAAGCATGGGGTTGACCGTGCATGTTATTGGTATCAAGGTCCAGAGGGTGTCGTAGCAGCCCTCATTACAGTATATGCAAGGCCTGATGTCTTCAATCCTCCCTTCTTTAACTTTGATTGGCCATTCCGGGTCTGCTAGCAATTGTCTTGCTAAAGCGACAAAGTCTGCCTTGCCCTCGACGAGAATTTGCTCTGCATAGAACGGGTCATAGATTCTGTGGACTATTATAACTGGGATGTTGACCGCTTTCTTTATCGCTTCGGCAACATAGACCCAAGTCCCCGGAGGCGATGCCATCGATGCATCTCCTAAGGGATGATTTGTATCTCTCGTCCTGCCCGATATGTTAATTGCGTCGACACCAAACTTCTCAAGGGCCTTAGCGATTATGTGTGTTTCCACGAGTGTTATGCCGCCTTCAGCTACGTAGTCCTCACCGTTGATTCTGACGAGTAGCGCCATGTCCTTGCCTATGTTATCCCTTACTTCTCCTATCAACTCCTCTACAAACCGCAGGCCGCCTTCGAGACCTCCATACTCGTCTTTCCTAATGTTTACGTACGGGTTTAGGAATGAGTGGATTAAATAGCCATGAGCAGCGTGCAACTCGACGGCGTCCCAACCAGCTTCTTTCGCTCTCCTAGCTGCAGTCCCAAAAGCCTTTATGATGTCACGGATCTCGTCTTTTGTAAGCTCCCTCGGAACTTCAGGGTAAAGCAACGAGCCCCTTATGAAGGGGACCGGCGATGGGCAGACCGGGTGGGCCTTAGCTATCGACGATTTCGTTTGTCTGCCCGCATGCATTATCTGAATGCAAGCCTTTGCACCACCCGATTTTATCGCCTCCGCAAGCTTGGCCAAGCCGGGTATGTACCTGTCATCACTTATGGCGGAATTTATAACTGCCCTAGCCTGAGGGTGGTAGATGACCGACGCTCCGTAGATCAACATACCAACGCCTTGAGAACGCACTCTGTAGTATTCAATGGCCCTTTCGGTTATGAAACCGTCATCGGTAGCGAAGTTCTCACACACCGCTGGCATCACTATTCTGTTCCGAATCTCTAGCGGCCCTATTCTTCCCGGTTCAAAAAGCTTCTTTAGGCCATGAAGGGCCATGGTTGGCTCCTCCGAACGTATAGCTGTTACTTCGTAGTTGGAGTTTAAATTTTTCTGGTCATTCGTTGCTCGCGCTATGCTGGACTTAGTGATTACAGACTACTAAAATGAATATGAGTTTTCAGTGATATGCCAAAAAATAATAGGCCACGTAGGCAACGTCGCGCTGATCAACTTAATTTAATTTTAAGGAGTAGCACATCAGTGCGTTATACCTAGCACACAAATATCTAAGTAAGCTTCAAGCGTGCACGAGGTCGATATTCGCCATCAACTTGCTCATTAGCGTGAACCGATTCGATCACTTTTTTAAACCGCGCAATCATTTCTTCAACGAGTTGATCTAATAAAGGGTTTCTCGTACTCAATCTTCCATGCTAGGAAAGCAGGAGTACGCATCCGTACATAAAGTCTTAATGATGGGAGGGTAAGAGGCTCGAAGGTATTGACGTAGTTCGCTTTACTTGATTTTATTGGGAGGTTTATGACTCCTTTGCACATGCCTTTACGCTTTAACTCCGATAATGACGGCGTACCCTATTTTCCCTTGTAAAAGCTTCCTTTGTTCTGGGTCGGCCGTCTCCCATTCATATATTTCTGATGCATCTCTATAGTACGATACTTCCAAGCCTGCATTCTCTAATAAAGAGACGTAACCTTCTAACGTCTCCGCACCAGCCACGCACATGCACCAGCCAACAGCCCCGATGACGTCTTTAACTGCTTGGTCCTTTAGGGTTACGTCCGTTAACATCAATTTGCCACCAGCTTTAAGCGTTCTAACAATCTCGCTCAAGGCCCTCTGCTTGTTTGGGAAGAGCGAGAGCGAGCACTCGCATATCACGGCATCGAAGAGTTCTCCCCTTAGAGGGAGGGACTCAGAGTCAGCGCATATAAACTCAGTGAAGCGTGCACCTTCGCCTCTAAGAAAATCGACTTTTGCCCTCTTGAGCATCTTTGCTGAAAGGTCCAGCCCGTAAGTCTGGCATTTAAACTGCTCTGCGAGGAGATACAAGGTCGCTCCGAGCCCGCAGGCCACGTCAAGTACGCTCCAGCTAGGCTTTGGGTCAATGATTTTCAAAACCTCTTTGGTCAGCTCTAGCCCTCCAGGTCTCATGGCCTGCTGAATCGTCGAGCTAAAGAGGGCATTCTCATAGAACGTGGCAACCATTTTTTTGATGATGCAATCTATGGATTGCTCCTGCACTTCACAGGTGCACTGGCCTCCGGCCAAAAGCGAATCACCTCAGAGCCTTGGAAGTTTCGTCTTTAACGCGCTTAAAAAGTTGCCCTTTAGTGGTGTTAAGAACCGAAAAGGGGGTTTAAAAGCTTGATTCGCTTTAGAGAGCGTCCGGAAGTCGCTTAGGCGCGTGAAAGTTGAGCCAGCAATCGGGAAAAGTCGACGTAACCATGCGTCTAAGCGAGATGTTTGCTAGGATGTTTTCTCGGACTGAGGCTTGGTGCTCAAGATCATGGAAAGCTGACGATTTAGCCAAAGCAAAGAACGACGAAATCAGGCGAACTTCCATTCTGGCTCTTGGGGGTTGAAGGGTTTGAGATGGCCGAAGGCTCTACTCTCTTTCAGGCGCCTTACCTTTAATAGAAAGGCTTATCTTCCCGTATCAAAGAGCTGGTGTGGGATGAAAGGCCATGCCGGAATATGCCATCATGGCGGACCTCGAGAGATGCGTCGGTTGTAGAGCCTGTGAACTTGCATGTAGAAACGAGAACCAACTCCCTGAGACCATGAGCTTCATAAGGAACGTTAGAATAGGCCCGGAAGTCATGGATGGGAAGATAGTCATGTACTTTGTGTCACTGCCATGTATGCACTGCGGTCGGGCACCTTGTGCTGAGGTTTGTCCAGCAAGGGCTATTAAGAAGAGGCCTGACGGAATAGTGATACTAGACGAGACAAAGTGCATAGGCTGTAAGTACTGCATGTGGGTGTGTCCATTCGGTGCGCCTCAATTTAACGCTCAACTCGGCAGAATGCAGAAGTGTCGTCTATGCGTCCAGAGAGTGGAGAAGGGGCTTGAACCTGCTTGCGTACAAGGATGTCATGTAAAGGCGCTTAAGTTTGGTACACTAGAACAGCTGTCAGAGATGGCCAAGAAGAAGGCAGCTAGGAAGGCAGCTATGTTCAGGATACCAGGTATCATGACGCCGACCTAAGAGGGGGTTCCAAACGTAAATGGAGGAGAGACAGAGATTAGTAGTAAGGGTATTCAGGTATGACCCCACGGTCAAAGAGGTGCCGTACTACACCACCTATGAAGTGCCATGGCGCGAGGGGATGACCGTACTGGAGGTGCTTAGATTCATTTATGAAAACTATGAACCAATAGCTTTTCGCTACCACTGCAGGTCTGGCGTCTGTGGCGCTTGTGGCGTTATGGTCAACGGAAGGCCCGTCTTAGCCTGTAGAACTTACGTAGAAGCACCTGGGGAGCTCGTAATAGAGCCATTAAAGAACTTCAAAGTAATAAAGGATCTAGTCATCGATAGGAGGCCGATGCTTGAACAGACCATCAGGTTAAGGCCGTGGTTGATTAGAAGCCAGAAAGCAAGTGGTTTTGAGAAGCTAGAGTGGCCTTTGGAAGAGAGGGAGAAGTTCTACCTATTGGCATCGTGCAGGGAATGCTACTTATGCAGGGCGGCATGCCCAGCCGCCGAGGTGGGTTTTAGAAAGCCGGAACTAACGAAATACCCCGGAGCCAAGTTCTACGTCAGGGACCTGGCCACTAGATTCCTCGACCCAAGAGAAGAAGACAAGCTGTCGAGGGCCTTACAGCTGAAAGAAGACATAGACGCATATGCGTGTACCACTTGTAAGAAGTGTTGGGAAGTTTGTCCAAGAGAGTTTGAGATACCGGAGGTAATGGAGGAACTGAGGAGCTATATCGCCAAGGCAGGCCTAGGCCCTCTCGATGGACACTTGGTATTCGCCAATTTCATAAAGAAGACGGGGAGAGCCGTAGAGAGACAGACGACACCGCTGCTTGAGCTAGTTCCAGAGGTCATAGACGTCGCAAATCCGATCGACGAAGTCCTCTTCTTCACCGGATGCTTAATAGACTTCAGACTTCAGAAAGTAGGTCTTGGGATTATAGAAGTGCTCAAGAAGAACAACGTTCGAGTCATAGTGCCAAAAGATCAGCAGTGCTGTGGCTCACCAGCCATAAGGTCTGGGCTTTTTGAAATCGGGAAAGCTCAAGCAATTAAAAACATCGAGGTCTTCGAGAGATACGGTATCAACAAGATCGTTATGGGGTGTCCTGGTTGCCTCTTAACGTGGAGGTTGAATTACCCGAAGTTTCTATACGAGGTGGAGAAGAGGTGGCCGAGACTTCAGGTGTATGAGGTAACTGAGTACTTGGTTAACGTGATTGGGCTGGAGAGGATGAACAGAGACTTTAAGGCCATTAACATGATGGTGACCTATCACGATTCATGTCACCTTAGAAGGGGTTGTGGGATATGGAAAGAGCCTCGAGAACTGATCAAGATAATTCCGGGGCTGAAGTTTAAAGAGATGAACGAACATGACGTGTGCTGCGGCTCGGGCGGAGGCGTGAGGGCTGGGAGAAGGCCCGTCTCGATTGAAATAGGCAAGAGGAAAGCCGACAACATCATAGCAGCTGGCGTCGAAGGAGTCATTATGGAGTGCCCATTCTGCTACATCCAGATACGCGATGTACTGCAACAGTTCTACGGGGGGAAGGTTAAAGTCCTTTACTTGATAGACCTCATCGCAGAAGCTTATAGAGGGGCTGAAGGCAAGTGATCAAGGTCAAGAAAATAGAGACTGATGTGCTGGTCATAGGAGGAGGAGCGGCTGGTATTAGGGCGGCCTTGGCCGCACGTGACGCTGGAGCGGAAGTCGTTCTAATAGACAAAGGTCTCGTGGGAAGAAGCGGGATGTCGGGGACTCTTCCTTACTGGAACATCCCCGCCCCTGTACTCCCCGAGGATGAAAAGAGTTACTTCGAGGACTTAATGAGGGCCTCTCATGGGCTAGCGGACTCACGTCTTCTTAAAGTTTTAGTCGCAGAGGCTAGAGACAGGATTTTAGAGCTCGAAGAATACGGAAACATATTCGTCAGGGACTATCAAGGTGAAGTGTCACCGCTCCACTCTGACGAGCACTCTCAAGCAAGGGTCTTCACGCCGGCCTTTTCGTGGATCATGGCTATGCAACTCTTCAAGCAAGGAGTGAAGGTGTATGACGAAACCTTCGCAATTAACCTCATAAAGTCCAATGAGCGAGTCGTGGGCGCCGTTGCCATAGCACTCAAGGACGCTGAGATTCTTACTATCGAGTCCAAAGCGACGGTACTCGCCACGGGCGGCGCAGGCCACGTTTTTGGCATGGATACGAGGCTCTGGCAGTCAACAAATCCCATCGAACTAACGGGCGACGGCTATGCGTTAGCATACAACGCTGGTGCCGATATCATTGACATGGAGTTCGTGCAGATAGCCCTCGAACCCCAATACTCTGGTTCTAGAGGTCAGACATATGCGAGCACGGCTCTGGCACTGGCCAGAAGCTTGAGGTCGTCCACTACCTTCCAAGAGACGCCTTCTGTTCATCATTTCTTAGGCGGAGTGGTCATAGATGAAAATGGTAGGACGAACGTGCCCGGGCTTTATGCTTGTGGTGAAGTTGCAGGAGGTCTACACCTCAAGGCCGTAGATCAACTCATTGGTTGCCTGGTTTTTGGCAGACGTGCAGGAGAAGCCGCGGCGCAAGAGAAGGCGAGAGAAGCCGTGCCGGAAGAAGAGGTCAAGAGAGAGGTCGACCGTGTCATTTCCATATTGAATAACGCCCCGAGAGACGGGGTACCGCCTTACGTGTTGAGAAGGAAGTTGACTAAAAGTCTGTGGGAAGACGTGGGCCTGAAAAAAGACGAGGAGAGCCTAAGGAGGGCTTTAGCTGTCGTGGAAGATGTGAAGGACCAACTCCCTAGGATGGTGGTCAGGGACAAGAGCTTTCTCTTCAACAGGGAGCTGATAGAGGTAATTGAGACTTACAACATGGTCATAGTAGCAGAGATGATCGTGAGGGCTTCTCTCCTGAGAAAGGAAAGTCGCGGAGTTTTCATTAGAGTTGATTATCCGAGAAGTGATGATAGGTATCTTGGGCACTTCTACATCAGAAAGTCAGATGATAAAATGAGCATAGAGTTTAAACCAGTAAGGGTCGAGAAAGCCGTTGACGCATTATAAGGACAAAGCCACAACATAGATCTAAAATGACAGTTCGTCATTTGTTCTTCAAAACTCCTTTTTACTTCAGGTCGTGTTTGATAAATTGATGAGGTTTTCCTAGCCAATCTCAAGAGGGTCGTAGACCTTCGCGAAGTAATGGTAATTCGTCCACATGACGATGAAGTGACCTATGCTTCCTGCGATGGAGATTCTCTACGAAAGACAGAGATAGGCTTGTTTCCATTTCCAACAATGTTAAAAAGTAGGATCTTTGAGGGCTTTGTTTAACAAGCTCTTCATCGTCGGATCGAGGAGCCTAGAAATGATTCCGTAAAAACTAGAAAGGGCAGAGCTCGGCGACGTCTCGTTTTACCATCACTGTTCTTCAGCTTTATAGACCCTGCAAAGCAAGCCCGTGTAGTAGTAGCATCCGAATACCGGGTCTAGCAAATCAGGATCATCGTCTGTCAATACATTGGCATTAGATTCGAACACTCCGAATAACGATGGCTCAGGCCCGGGTTTTTCTGGGAACCACCAGCTTGCCTCTACGCATACGACTCGTGGGTGCAGGCTCACGTTGTAGAACGCTTTTTGCTTTATCCTTCCCTTAGGCGTCTCAATCCACACCCAGTCCCCATCTCTTATGCTAAGCGAACTCGCGGTTTCTGGGTTTATGTGACATAGAGGATCTGGATGCATCCTCCTCAGGACTGCTACTTGCCTTTGCTCGGAGTGATGGAAAGGCATGAACTTCACTCCAGTTACGAGGATTAATGGATATTTCTCCGCTAATTCGGGGTTACTGTAAGGCGTCATCGGGGGCTCTTTNTAGGTTGGCAAGGGGTCGTAGCCCATCTGCTCCAGGATGGTCGAGTACAGCTCTACCTTACCGGTAGGCGTTGGAAATACGTCCATTTTTCGTGGGGCTGTTGAGTGCATCCTTATGTACCACACAAAGTCTGAGAGGGTCAAGTCCAGCCCCAGCGGCTTAAGCCTATATTCGTACGCCTCCTCGAGGGTCTTCCAAGGCCAAAACTCTTCTTGACCTAGCCTTATGCCTAATTCTCTCCAGAATTCAAAGTCGGTTCTCCTCTCGTAAAGAGGTTGTATAGGCCTTTCGGAGAGGATTATGAAATTCGATGTCCCGAAGGAGCTCGTGGCGACAGGCCGTTCAAGCCAGCTCGCGGCTGGCAATACGTAGTCCGAGAGCATTGCCGTTGGGGTCATCCAGAAATCCATGGTCACCAACAACTCGACCTTTTTGAGCGCCTCATATACGAGCTTCGAGTTCCCATAGGCCACAAGGGGGTTCGATGCAACGACCAATATAGCCTTTATCGGGTAGGGCTTTCCAGTCAACACAGCCCTCCATATGTAAGAGGGATGGGCCTCACAACACCATTCAGCTGGTGGAGCTTTGCCCCAGAATGGTTTTAGATATTTGCAGAGTAGCTCATAGCCAGGCCATGACATCATCTTAAACCTATCGGAGCCTAGTTGCTTTGCCCTCTGCTCTGGTGGCAGAGCCTCGTTAAGTTCTAAGTCCGAGTCGATGTATACCTCTGTGTCTGGGCCTAATATCAGGTTACCCCCAGGTCTGTTCAAGTTGCCGGTTATAGCCTTCAATATCGCTCTAGCTCTAATAAACGCCGAAGAGGCCCAACCCATGTGTTCGTTCTTGGAGCCCCACAACATAGTAGCCGGCTTTATGGTCGCATACATCCTAGCGGTCTCTATTATGTCGTCTTTCGGTATCCAAGTTACCTTCTCGGCCCACTCCGGGGTGTATTGTTGCACGTGTTCTCGAAGTTTTTCGAAACCGTAGCAGTACTTTTCAACGAACTCCTTGTCGTAGAGCCCCTCATTTATAATCACGTTTATCCACGCGAGCGCCAAAGCTGCATCAGTGCCTGGCCTTATTCTGAGCCATATGTCCGCCTTTGAGGCTAGCTCACTTAACCTCGGGTCCACGACTATTAATTTGGCATTACTGTTTTCCTTCGCGTCAAGTATGCTCCTCATCTCCGGAAGGTTGTTGGAGCCGGAGTTTCTTCCCCATGCAACTATCAGCTTAGTGTTGGCTATGTCGGGAACCGCGTACCACCCATACGTCACTGCTTCTGCTACAAACGTCGGTAGCCAGCACACGTGGGCTATGTGGCATATGTTAGGGCTTCCGAATAGATTGAAGAACCTTCTCCGAGCCCAGTCGTCAGTTCTGTTGGTTCCGCCTATTGAAGCTACGCACTCAGGGCCATACTTCTCCTTAAGTTCCTTAAGCTTAGAAGCTATCTCGTTAAGGGCCTCGTCCCAAGATATCCTCTTGAACTTCCCCCCTCCTCTCTCTCCGATTCTTTTGAGCGGGTAGTTTAGCCTCTGTGGATGGTAAAGGAATTCCCTCCAAGTATGCGGTCTTGGGCACATCCCGCCTTTATTTATGGGGTGGTCTGGATCGCCCTCTACCTTTATTATCTCGCCGTTTTTGACATAAACGAGCATACCACAATTCTGATAGCAGAACCAGCATGCTGCTTTCTTTACCTCGACGCCTCCTTCGAGTATCATCCCCATGTGTCTCTTCCCCTCTCTTGACCCTCCAAGGGTTCCAAATGCTAGGAGTTATAACCCTTACTACTCCAGAAGTAAGGTCATCTAAGATGTTTGTCGAGAGACGAAGAACTCTTGCTGGCGCAGTAAGTTGGAGTCGTTTCCTTGTAAAAGCGCAAATTTCTATTGACCTATGATGAGGGCTACGTATGCCTCAGTAATTTTGGACCTCAGTCCTTTAAGTTCTAGTGCCAAAGAAATTCAAATAGAGCCTTGTTATGGGTCAAACGAGTCAAGGAGATATGAGATTAAGCCAAAAGCGATCAACAGGAGGATCGTCATGAAGATCAGTTTCTTGGCCTTTCCGCAAATGATTCATCTCATTAACAGAAGGAGGTGTGCAAGTACTTCCATCGTGTGCCTATGTTTACAAAAAATGTAGGTTATGGTTTTTAGGTTTTTCTCAACAATGGTATGTCGCCTAAGTTCACGTCCTTATCCGTCTTAACTCCCTCGAGTATCCAAGTGTTGTAGCCTTCTTTCTCCACTTTAACGGTGTAGTTGTGGTTCCACTCTAGATTCATCAACCAGAAGTCTCCGAATTCATCGGTCACGGCCTCATAGGTCTTCCCCGTATCTTCGTCGATGGCCGTCACTTTAGCCCCTTCTAAGCACTCATCGATGTCTGGGTCGTAGACTGTTCCGGCTATGAATGGCTTGGGTAAGTTCAAGTAGTAGACTCTTGGCTTAGTACCGTACTCGGGCTTGAGTACTTCAGCCTTTGCTATTAGCTCTTTCAATTCCTCCTCCTCTCCGATCACTATCGCGCTGAAGGGGCAGACATCGACACATCTGGGCGTTCTGAGCAGGGGGTCCTTGCCGTCGATTAAGTGTGCGCATCCAGTGCACTTCTGCGCTACGTTGAGCTTGTCATTGAAGTAGATTGCGTTGTACGGGCAAGCTGATATGCACTTCTTGCAACCGTTGCACTTCTCAGGGTCTATCAGGACTAACCCATCGGGTCTCTTTACTATCGCTTTTACTTCGCATGCTGACATGCACGGAGCATTGTCGCAATGCATGCAGAGGACCGGTATGTACGTGACCTTGACCTTTGGGGTCGTCCCTCTCTCTATCTCCTCGACCTTTAGCCAGAAGTGCCCTGTATCAGGCTGAGGCTTCGCGTAGGGGCTCCAGTCATTGTCCACGTGCTCGTCCTTGCAAGCTATCTGGCAGAGATAACATCCATGGCACTTGGCTACATCTATTACTATTACCTTGCCCATTTAGACCACCTCCTCAACCCAAGACCCAAGATTCACGGCATGGGCCCACATCTGGATGCAACTTCCTCTTAAAGGCCTCTGGGTACTGCTTCATGAGCTCGGATATGTCAACTTTTTCTACCTCGACGAGTACACCGCTACACACTTGTCCTACGGTGTTCTTTGATGTTGGCTTGTGAGGTACTATTAGGTCGATTGCCCCTCCTCTGTCAATGAGCGGATCTGTGGATATTAAGTCGGCTCGAGAGCCGTGGTGGACGAGCACGCATCCTGGCATAATTCTCTGAGTTACGTAGGCTCCGCAGAGCACTGCTCCTCTATCGTTGTACACCTTTACTATGTCTCCGTGCTTTATGCCCCTTTGAGCCGCATCGATCGGATGTATCCACACAGGCTCGTAGTAGTAACCATCAGGGCCCCTTATTTTGGCCGAAGGTACCTCCCTAACCCACGTGATGTCGTCTCCTTGGGCGTGGAACCTCCACCTCGGGTGGTTTGATACGAGCAAGAGCGGGTACTTCTTAGCCCTCGGATGAAGTAGGCTCTCTTGGTGGGTCTCGCCGTAGGGTATCCAGCGCGGCATGGGTGGCCTCTCTTGGTCGTCTGGGAAGTGCTTGGCTAAGCCCGTCGACACGATCTCTAATTTACCGGTGGGCGTATCGAGGCCCTTGCCTTCGGGGAGCTCATAGAACCAAGTAAGCCCCGGCCTAGCGCCCCAAGTCAGGCCTTCCTTTTCCTCTATCTCCTTCTGTATTCTCTTCCACTCCTCCCAGGTCGGGTGATCGGCTACTACCAACTTCCTCTTCTTGAACTCCTCCCACGTTATCCCATACTTCTTCCTAGCCCACGTGTTCTCGTAAAGTCGCTTTATCATTTCTTCTGGTGGTGGCCACTTGTCCCCTATGCCCATCCTCTCGGCTATGAGCCTGCATATCTCGTAATCGCTCTTCGACTCGCCCAGAGGCTCTATGCTCCGCTCTTGATACGCTATCGCGCTTATGGGCGACCTAGTGCTCACAACAAGATCGTCGTGCTCGAAAATTGTCTGCGCTGGGAGTATTATATCGGCGAATACCGCCTCGTTCTCGAGCCAAGGCGATACAGCCACTACGAACTCTATTTTGGGGCTCCTTAAGGCCTCTATCATCTTCTTATTCCAGCAGGTTATGTAGCAGCAGTTCGCATTCCATATCATCTTTATGCCTGGGTGCCCGGGCGGCGGGAACACGTACTTCTTGAACTGATCCTCCCTCGTGGCACCTATCGCGCCCGTGCCGTACCAGGTTATCGGTGGATTGAGTATGGCCTCGGGCACGAGGACTTTAGGAACTATCACCGGAGCGTCAGCACAAGTGACAGTGTATCTAGCCAGAGGGTTGCCAACATATGTCCCCCATACGTCGGGGTATTGTGGGAACGGCGAGAGCTTCTTCCCAGTACCAGCAGGGTAAAAACCCCTCAAGAACTGCCTTCCAGGCTTTCCAAGGCCTTGCATTGCAAGGACTATTACCTCTATCCTAGCTACTTCGTGAGAGTACGGTCCTCTTATCTTCGGGCCGCCGAAGAACACCGCTAGGGAGGTTCTCCTCTTCGCCCATACCTTAGCCAAGGCCTTTATGGTCCTAGCTGGTACGCCTGTTATTCTCTCAGCCCATTCAGGGGTCTTGGGGACCCCATCAGTTTCGCCCAACACGTACTTCTTGAACTCTTCAAAGCCCACCGTGTGCGTCTTCATGAACTTCTCGTCGTATGACCCAGCCTTAATCCAGAGGTAAGCTATTGCGAGGTATAGGGCCGCATCAGTATTGGGCCTTATGGGTATCCACTTGTCAGCGTGAAGGGCCGCTGCATAGTTGCAGTCTGGCGATATCGCTATTATCTTTATCCCGGCCTTCTTGAACCATTCACATATGACNCCTCCTATTTGTCCAGCGAACCCTGNGACCGTGGTCTCAGGGTCACAGCCGCTAAATATCAAAACCTCGCAGTTCTCAAGTATGTCATCGAATATGGCGTCTTGATGNGGAAGGCCTGCTTGAAGGCCCTCCATGCCCCAGACNTGCTTNGCCCCCCAGTAGTAGCCCTCCCAGCTGTCCGGGTTCCTCACTTGCATTGTCCATCCGCCTAGGAGGCGGAAGAGCTCGTGATACACTCCGTGTGGCGTGTTTATGAAACTCCCCTGTCCGTGACCGTCGTCTTGGACGAGGACTGCTTGGAGGCCGTACTTCTCCTTTATCCTCTTCAACTCCTTGACGATTATGTCTATTGCTTCCTCCCACGTTATCCTGACGAATGGGCTCTTGCCCCTATTCTGCGGGTTTCTGTTCTCAGGGCTCCAGTCAACCCTCTTCAGCGGATAGAGCACTCTATTCGGCGATAGAGCGCGCTTCTTATACGCCAAGCTGAGCCAATAGGGTAGACTTTTNGGCGGCTGCGTGAAGGTTTGACCTCTGGCCTTTATCTCGTATAGCCTGACATCCTTGAAGTATNCTGGTCTAACCCTTATTATCTTNCCNTTCCTGACGTGTACTTCGAGGGGCTCGGCCGAGGCAGCGACTCCTCCAAGCCCATGACTTATGTAGCAAANCTTTGTTTCATTGAGGCGCTCACTCGATTCTGTCTTTTCAAGGCACATTTCTACGTCACTCCGAAAAAAAGGTAATCACGCGCGTAGAATTTCTCGCCTTTAAACGCCTTAAAAAACTTACGCGTGAGCCTTACAAAGGCTAAAGGGACCTCATCAATACACATATCTCACGATTACAACCGTTCTTAGGGTTTTAGGGAAGAAGTTACGCCGACCAGCTACGGCTCTCCTTTAGCTTTACAATCCGCTTTGCCAAATTTATTATAACGTCTCTAAGCGGGTTGTCGCTCTCCATCAAGAGTCTATAACTCATGTTCATCTTGAAAACTTCCTCGTTGTAGGGCATCTCGAAAACTTCTTGTGCGCCAGCCTCTCTGCATAGTCTTAGCAATATTTCTCTATGTTCCTCTGATATGTCGCACTTGTTTATTAACGGTATCCATGTAACGTTGATTGCTCGAAGCATCTCTATGGCCAATTTCATGGTCTCTATGCCAAGGGGTGTTGGTTCCGATACCACCACCGCTAAGTCGGCCATTCTCAGAGCTTGGACTACTGTGCTGTCAACACCCGGAGGCGTATCCACGACGACGAAATCGTACTTCTCCCTTTCAACGTAGCTTTTGACGAAGCACATCAACTTGTAGATGGCCAAAGCTGCCTGAGATTCTGTTGGCTTGAGCTCACCCGCGATCATCCTCAAGCCATCTCTCACGGCTACTCGGATGTATCCTATGTCTCTGCCCACATCATATACGGCATTTTGAGAGCAAACATAGAAGCAAGCTTTGCATCCTATGCATGCTTCATGAAACACAATTAACCTTCCATCGTCCTCTAACATTACGGCCCCTTGTGGGCAAGCACGAACACACTTGCCACATTTTGTGCACTTGCTTACATCGAAGTCTGGCGTGAAGAGCGTGATTTGCATAATTCTTTTAGGATTTACATCTAGGAACAAATGATCATTAGGGTTCTCTATATCTGAATCTACAAGAAGTGTTTTGTAATTCATTTTTAATAATGTAATTGCTAAATTTACTGCTATAGTGCTTTTTCCAGTGCCTCCTTTACCACCAGTTACCGCAACTGTGAAGCTCACTTCAAACCAACCCCCACTTTGATGTTGTGGTACGCTATCCTTATGGCTTTAGATGCACTACTTTCAGGGCTGTGTGCTACTACGGGCTTAGCAAGCGTCAACGACTTTATGACCTCATAGTCGTAGGGTATCTTCCCTATCAATCTGGCGTTCATCACTGACAAAAGCCTTTCGGCCTCTTCCTCTACGGGGTAACCCATTGACTTATTTATGATAAACCCTGCAAGCACCCTGAATGCCTGAGCTATCTTCGCAGCTCTAAAAGCTCCTCTAAACGATTGAGGCGTTGGTTCGCTGACTATCGCTGTATACGAGGCCCCAGCGATCGAGGCTATTACTGTGCATTCAATACCTGGGGAGCCATCCACGACTACCACGTCAATTCCCATGTCTCGGGCAATTTCGGCTGCTATATTCCTGATTTCTCGCACCAGCGGGCCACTATTATGTCCGCCGATTTCAAGTTGAGCCGTGAATAAAGGGAATCCAAATTCCGTTTCTCCGAGGACCATGTCTCCCGTCTTCCACTCTGTCATAGATATCGCCGAAGTGGGGCAAAACTGCGCACAAACGCCACATCCCTCACAATAGAGCGTGTTAACGCGGAGGATGCCCGTCCCCTTAGGATTCTCTATGGCTCCGTACGGACATATCTCGAGACATCTTAGACATCCATTGCACTTAGTGCCGTCTATGGTGGCCTTTCTAGACACGTAAACCCTGTATCGTCTAATGGTCTTACTCAACGGTAAGAGGAAGCGCATGGTGGGCGTATCGACGTTGACATCGACCGCCATCACCTTGAAACCCTCTTGGTTAAAAAGGTAAGCCAGTGATGCCGCGAAAATCGTTTTTCCTGAGCCTCCCTTGCCGCTAACGACAACTATCTCCTTCATGTCTATCACGCCATGTAGTCAGAGACTATCTTTAAGCCTCCCTTTAAACTCCTAACTAATGCTAAGCCCTCTACTTTTAAGCCAATTTTTCAGGAGAGCTTTAGAATCTGACGTCGCGTTACCTCTTGGCTGAGATCCTATCAGGTCCAATGTGATGATTTGAATTATCCCAAGAAAGATCAAGGATGCAAGAAACTTGTCGACTAAAAGAGCACGGATTTCAGATATTCGCTTGCATATCCTTTGCTTATTCTCTCCTTTATGACGTCCGGTCTTCCATAGCATATGTAGTATTTGCAGGAGTTATCGCATATCCTGAAGGCCTGAAAGGGGCATATTTTTACACCTAAGTTATTTTCCTTGGGCTTGTTAGGAGTCCTCTTTGTACGATTTTCTGATGTATCTTTTGGTTTTATCGAGGTTTCTTTAGCCTCTGAAGACATAGATAGTCCAACGCAACTTTGATGCCCCTCTATTTAATCTTTACTTTTGCCCTCTATCGAAGTAGAAAAGGGATTCGAAACAGGTAGAGCGTAATTTGCGTCGATTTTCGAGTCTTGCCGGGGATGTCGAAGAGCCATGAATGTCAAAACGCTTTCAAGTCCCCCCAGTTTAGAGGTCCGTGCAATGTACAGCATGGGGGTCCTGCGCAAAAGTCAGGGCTGAGGGCGAGATGCCATCCTTTTGGTGTTAGGGGCTTAAACTATGATAGCTCAGACGCGTTTCTCGAAGATAAAGGTTACAAGAGTCAACAGAGTAGAAAATGAAGAAGAAAATGAAGAGGACGCTTTCCACCTTGCTTGCCCTGTTTATCTGCAGAGGGCCCTCCAAGTGTTGTAGTCTAAGAACCGGGTCCCTGGACCAACTCCATAGAAGTTTTTGAAGTAATTAACAGCGCTCTCCTTCTTTCTGCGATCCATTTTATAGACCCTGTCTAAGTCTTCGCTCGTTGGCTTTTTCCATTTGAAGTTTTCTAGCAATTGACTAAACAGTTCTTCGCCTTGCTTGGTCATCAACAGTACCATGTTCCATCATTCGCTAGCGCCCATAAAGCCAACATTTATGTCAGCCAACCTCGACACAAACTCAGGACATTGTAGGCGCGAGGGTCTTGTGAGGCTCTCAAATTCTGAGAGAGGTAATTCGTAAGATTCGCCGCTCTTATCGTAGAAGATGAGCCTCCTCTTTATGTCCATCTTGGCTAAACTGTTAACATCTATCCCTGCTTTTGGAAGCAGTTTATCAACCATAGAAGAGTAGTCGACGTTATGGGCGCAGAAGAGCCCTATCTTATAAATGACTCTTCTGGCTATGCCGACGTCAAATTCTGCAAGCCTTGTGATGACCCTAATCTGACACGGAAGCCCTACGACCATTACCCTTTTTACGTGATCAAACCTTCCAAGCTCTATGATTGATGGTATGTAGAGGTACTTTGATTTCGAGCAACGTAAGACCTCTTCTGGCTTAAGCGCCAAGACAGGTTTAGGAAGCCACTTGTCCTCCGTACCGGCGAGAACCACGGTATCTACGAGACCTCTCTCTAAGGCTTTGATCGCTAGGGTCGTGACCACCCCACCATCTTGGGATTTGGAAAGCACCTCCATGTCTTTGCTTTTAGCTTAATACGCTCCCAGTACCTTAATATCCCCGTAGTAAAACTCTTCCCGAGTCCAAAGGATAGCTTGTGGACACATCATAAGACGTCGCAAGCAGTGAGCGCAGAGATCCGGGTTGTAAGATACCTGAATTGGTTGTCGCGGGTCATAGCGCAAAGCATCCCAGTAGCAAGCAACGATGCGCGCGCCGCACAAGGAGCATATCTTTGCTTCAAGGAGTTAATCCACACTCGCGAGCGGAAGTTTTGGTTGCCACGCCATTACGGGCACGCTCCCTTTCCGTTGGACTGAGAAGCGGAGTTATCCACTTAACTCTTACTGTTCCCCCCTTCATCAAGCATTAATAAACTGGATGAGAAGAAAACTCTCGAATTTAACTTCCAAGATCACAAAGCTGTCTAAATATGAGGTCATTCAAGGCGTTATCGTACGATCAGAGGCTTAGAGCTTATTCTGTTAGCTGAAATTGATGAGAAGCGTGTCTCTCGAGGTCTATTACTGACGGAGGCCTCTTGGCGCCATGATGACATGGACTTGAGTTGCGCCAAATATCACCTATGGAGAAGCCGAATATAGAGGTACTGTGCCAAAGTGCCATCTAAACGTTATAGGCACATCTTATTCAACTAAATATGCCAAATAATAACAATTACAAGCATTTTAAAAAGATAAGGTTTTATATAAAAAGGTTCTAAGGGTTTGGAGTCACTCCATAGCTTTCTTTATAAGTTCCTCTAGGTAAAACACCTTTATGTCCTTGTATCCAGCTTCGTCTAATGCGTCTCTTATCTGTATAACGCAGAACGGGCACTCAGTCACAACAGCTTCGGCACCGGTTTCGAGTATCATCTTCACCTTCTCAGCCCTTATCAAGTCACTAAGCTCTCTCCTGCCTGATCTAACACCTCCTCCAGCACCACAGCACTGGTCGGCCCCCTTCATCTCTATCAATTGTATCCCTGGTATTGATGTTAACAGCTCTCGTGGCTGTTTGTAGATTCCCTGTCCTCTGCTTAAGTGGCAAGGATCGTGCCATGTAACCTTCATCTTTATCTCCTTGAGGTTGGGGGGCTTTTCTTTCAATACATCCACTATGTACTCTGAGAGGTGATAGACCTTGAAGGGCATCTCTCTCCCGAGGAATTTCTTTACGTATTCAGGATAGTTGTTTTTGAGCGTCATGCTACAACCAGCGCATGGAGTTACTATCGTCTTTACGCCAAACCTCTCGAATGCAGCCACGTTCTTCTTAACTAATCCCTCTAGCAAGTTCCATACGCCGATCCTTATCATAGGCGAACCGCAACAGACTTGGTCCTTGGGTACAACGACCTCGACCCCTAGCTTCCTGAGTACGTCTATTGTGGCCTCGGCCACTGGCTGAAGCCTGTAGTCGGCTAGGCAACCTGTGAAGTAGCCGACCCTGTCGATGGCTTTTTCATCGGGTTTGAAGACCTCGTATTGTATTTTCTCTAGGAATGGAACGTCTTTCTTCGCCACGGATTTTCCAGTCTTCTCTATGAGCTCCTTGGGGACCATGTGCCCTGGTAACGGACCGATCCCCCTCGTGACCGCCATATTTCTCATTTTCTCAAAGACGACTTCAGGGATGGCTATCCCCTCGGGGCATACTTCGCTACATTTCCTGCAAGTAGTGCAATTGTAAAGTCCTTGAGCGAAGGCTATGGGCAACACGTCATGTTCATTGAGCGGATTGTATGCCGACTGGGCCAGTGCAACCATGAGTCCAGGGCCAGCCATCTCCGACCATGCCACCTTCACCGCTGGACAAACAGACAAGCACGACCAGCACTCAATACATCCAGCCACCTTTATGAAGTCTTCATATTTGTGACCTGGGACCCGAGCAGGCTCTTTGTCTCTGGGCTTTGTCGTAACGAAGTAAGGCCCGAGCGCTGTAAATCTCTTGTAGAGCTTGCTAAAGTCTACGACGAGGTCTCTGACGACGGGTAGATTTCTGAGGGGCTCTATGACATACTCCTTGCCTGGCTCGACCTCGGCCCTACACGCGGGTCTAGCCTCACCGTTTATCGTCACAGAGCATGAACCACACCGCCACACTTTACAACTATATCGGAAAGCTAGCGTCGAATCGTAGTTGTCACGTATGTATATCAGGGCGTCTAAGACCTTCATTCCCCGGTAATAGGGCACTTCGTAGAGCTCATACCTTGGCTTCTCGTCTCTCTCGGGGTCGTACCTGAAGACCCTAAGCCTAACAACTCCCTTTTCCTTTCCTAGGGACAAGTCTTTTCACCCCTACATGCCAGGTGGTCTAAGCTTAACAATCTCTGCAGGCTCAGCCCAGACCTTCATTTCCCCATTGACGTTCTTTATGACGGTGTGTACGAGCCATTTGCTGTCGTCTTTCTGCGGATAGTCGTCCCTTATATGGGCTCCTCGGCTCTCCTTCCTAAAGAGGGCCGCCCGCGAGACCATTTCGGCTACGGTCAGTAGATTTTCGAGCTCGATGGCTTCTACCCAGTCCGTCCTATANCTTTTGCTTCCATCAGGTACACCAACCTTTGGCAGTTCNAATCTCTTCATCTTCTCGATAGCGTCTAGCGCTATCTTTATTGAGCCCTCAGTCCTCACCAAGCCGACGTTCTCCCACATAACTTCTTGTAACTTCCTTCTGATAGTCGACGGGAGGACGAAGTCCTTTTTGCCAAAGAAGCCGAAGATCCTTTCCCTTTCTCTTGCGACGTCATTGGGGTTTAGGGACCTGAAGTCGTTGTTCTTAGCGTACTTTGCGGCAGATATGCCAGCTCGCCATCCAAATACTATGAGCGCGGTTATGGAGTTTCCCCCAAGTCTGTTAGCCCCGTGAACGCCGCCCATTTCTTCTCCGGCAGCGAAAAGCCCCGGCACCTTAGTCGAACAGTCCGGCTCTGTTCTCACNCCGCCCATAAAGTAATGACATGTTGGATAGACGTGTATGGGCTCTTTGGCNAAGTCAAGCCCCGTCAGGTGCAATATCTTTCTTCGAGTCACACCGAGCCTGCGTTCTATGACGTCTTCGGGTATGTGAGTTGCGTCTAAGTATACGCCGCCCCACTCTGTACCCCTACCTTCCTTGACCTCTGTGTATATTGCCCTAGCAACGACGTCTCTCTTAGCGAGTTCCATTCGCTTGGGGTCGTATCTCTTCATGAATCGTTCTCCTCTGTTATTGAGTAAGTAAGCGCCGACCATCCTCACGGCCTCGGTCACGAGGGTTCCGCGCCTCTCAGGAGGGTAGGCTAGTCCTGTTGGATGGAACTGCACCATTTCCATGTCGATTAACTCAGCTCCAACCTTATAGGCCATTGCCCTGCCGTCGCCAGTGCTCTGAGCTGGATTCGACGTATACCTGTAGACTTGTCCTGCACCGCCAGTCGCTAGGACGACTGCTTTGGTTTTGAAGACTAGAAGCTCTCCTCTCTTTATGTCCAAGCCTATGGCGCCGCTAATCGCTCCATTTGATGTCAAAAGATTGGTTATCATAACCTCCTCGAATATCCCTATGTTTCTCCTCATGACTTCTCTGTTGAGCGCGACCATGTAATGAGACCCGGCTAAGTCGCCAAGTATTACCACTCTTGCGTGGGCCCCACCTGGTGCAAATTGGAACAGCCTTCCGTCTTCCTGCCTCTCGAAGACTATGCCCATTCTCTCAAGATCGACGAGCCTTTCGACTGCTTCCCTCGTCAGGACGTCGACGAGCCTTTGATCATTTATGAACTCCCCTCCGATGACGGTGTCCATGAAATGAACTTCTGGGTTATCCGTAGGATCTCCGTGGCCTATGGCGACTTCCATCCCTCCAGTTGACATGACGGTAGCGCCGCTCTTCCTGAAAAGTCCCTTGGAGCATATCGCCACATCGACGTTTAGGTCGTCAGCTTTGATGCCTGCAAGAAGTCCTGCAGCGCCAGCTCCAATCACTAGGACTTCCGTCTCCACGACCTCATCTGCGACCTCGTGAAGGTTCAAAGATCTCAGGCCTCCAGATGTCGGAGGTTCAGTAAGCGTTAAATACCTATTGTTTTAAAGTTTCCCCGAAACCTTGCCGTGGGTGAACTACATGCCAAGGAAATACAAGATAGTGGTTATCCCGGGTGACGGGATTGGACGAGAAGTCACGCCGGAGGCTGTGAAGGCCCTCAAAGCTTGTGAGGAAGTTGTGTCAGGGCTGAATTTTGAGTTCATAGAGTTCGAGGCCGGAGCGATGTACTACCTGAAAAACTTGAAGGAGGAGTATCCTCCTGAACTCCTGCCAACCTGCCGAGAGAGCCACGGCATAATCTTCGGAGCGGTTGGATGGCAAGACGCACGATGGCCCGACGGTACGTACGCGGGTGCAAAGCTAATATTTGACCTAAGGTTTGGCTTGGACTTGTACGCTAACGTAAGGCCCTGCAAGTTGTACCCAAACGTACCGACGCCCATAAAGAAAGGGCCTGAAGAAGTGGACATGGTCATAATTAGAGAGAACACCGAGGACTTGTACCAAGGGATAGGGGGCAGGCTTAATAGAGGAGGAGAATCCGAGCTGGCAATAGACGTAAGGGTATTGACGAAGAAAGGGTGCGAGAGGGTCATAAGGTACGCCTTTGAGTTAGCGAGGTCTAGGCCAAGAGGGGCTCCGCTTGATGGAAAGAAGAGGGTAACTTGTATAGACAAGAGCAATGTTCTCAAAGGATGCGTTTTCTGGAGAGAAATCTTCAACAAAGTCGCGGAGGATTACCCAGACATAGAGAAAGACTACGCTTACATAGATGCCTGGACGCAATGGGCCGTAAGAAGACCAGAATGGTACAACGTCTGCGTAACCTCGAACATGTTCGGCGATATAATAACGGACTTAGCGGCAGCGATTCAAGGAGGCTTGGGCATTGCTCCGAGTCTACAAGTTGGAGATCAATTGGCCATGGCCGAGCCAGTTCATGGCTCTGCGCCGAAGTACTATGGAAAAAAGGTCACTAACCCAATGGCTTCGATACTCTCGGTCATGTGGCTCATGAGGTACTTCCACCAAAAGTATGGAGATAAAGCTGCTGCCGAGGCGGCGGCGAGGATCGAGGCGGCGGTCATAGAGGTTCTCAAAGAGGGTAAGGTGCTGACATATGATCTTGGAGGATCAGCGCACACCGATGAAGTCGGAGATGAAATAGCGAGAAAGATAAAGACTGTTCAAGTATCCATTTAAATTACTTATTTATTCTCTTTTCATTTTGTATGTCTTTTTAGTAGAAAACTTTTCTCCGCAAAAAGATCTCCCGGGAAAGCTTTATTAAGATGGTGGTGGGTACCACTCGTTGATAAGGTGAACACTATGAGCTACATCGACCTTTATAGAGTTGCTCTCATGCAAATAGAGCTTCAGAAACTGGCCTTTGACAAAAGCGACGTAAAAGTGAACTTGCAACATGCCCTCCAACTCTTAGACAGTGTCCAAGTGTACGGACCTGTGGGCAAGGCAGCGAGGGAGGCCTATGCGCCCATAAAACTCGTATGCTTCCCGGAATATTTCCTTCAAGGCGAGCTCTTCTTCCATAAGTCTGGATATGGCCTCAGCGTCAAAGAGCTTAACAGGAAAGGCGTCCACGTGCAGGTGCCTGGCGAAGAGACGGACAAGCTTGCCGAGAAAGCTGTAGAGCTAGACGCTTACATAAACGGCGTCGTGCTCGAATATGACCCCGATTGGGGCGACGACTTAGTCTTCAACACATCGTTCATATTGGACTCCAACGGCAAAGTGATACTGAAGTATAGGAAGATGATGCCCGCGTTGCACTTCGAGACAGCCGCGAGTCCTCATGACCTTCTAGAGGAGTACTACAAGAAGTATGGAAAGGGCAAGACCTTGCTTGAAGTAATGTTTCCCGTAGTTGAGACCGAAATAGGAAAGCTGGGGACGATAATATGCATGGACGGGCACTTCCCGGAGTGCTTTAGAGCGCTCGGAGTGCAAGGCGCCGAAGTAGTCATGAGGCATGGATTCATGGCTAGCATGATCGACGAGCC
>JGI20130J15133_1000816_pt1 | contig 28012 bp, 24 predicted proteins | sample WasSprMetagenome_FD_15133 | JGI IMG/M metagenome (IMG submission 15133) | reverse complement strand
AGGGTGTTCGTGGATGTCTTCTTGTTCTCGATAGCGTATTCGACGGTGTATTCGAGGATCTTCCTGCATGCGTCCATGAGCATATCTACCTTTGGGTTCCTATTGAACCTGAATAGGAGGGATCTGGTAAGCATGGTTCATCTTTTCCTCCTTTCCATCTCGTATCCTACCACAAAATGCGGCTCCAAGTCAACTGCGTAACTCCTATGTCAATAACCGAAATTCCACTTCGTAAGTGGAATACACACTGCCAAATCCTCAGCCTCCTCGGCTCCAAGGTGGAAAATGCTATCTGGACACCAGTTAGGTGCGGAATGTGGGCCATCCTATCTTTTTGCAATTTGCAATCCAACTCATCCATCCCATCTTTTCAATTCCGAATTCCCTTTAGGGGTTGCCGGATGTTGTCCATCGGTTTAAAACGATGACGACCATTATCCCGGCATCGCTATAGATGCATTTATCCTCATTCCGAACCATGCTCATGGGATCATATCCTTTGTAGGGGCAGGCCCTCAATCAGGATTTCGGAATTCGGATTTCGGAATTCGGAATTGAAAAAATCCTTGTAGGGGCAGGCCCCTGTGCCTGCCCTGTTTTTTGGGCAACCACAGGGGGTTGCCCCTACTTTTCATTTCTGCTAAAATTAGAGTAGCATGTTCCAAAGAAAGGAGGGCGCTGATCCACTTCGCAAGTGGAACACTTCGTAAGCGGTGCACAAATATGGCTTATTCCATTGGGGTTTGCCGTTGGCCTCTATGGAACGCTGATAGGGGTTGGCGGAGGGTTCGTTTTGGTGCCGGCATTGCTCCTTTTATATCCCGATACGAACCCGGATACCATCACTTCGATTTCCTTAGCCGTTGTGTTCTTCAATGCCTTCTCCGGCTCATGTGCCTATGCGCGGATGAGGCGCATCGATTACAAATCCGGGATGCTCCTTGCATCTACTACGATTCCCGGAGCTATCCTCGGAGCATTGAGCACCGGCTACGTTCCCCGCCGCCTGTTCGACCTCATCTTCGGCATTTTGATGATATCCGCATCCTTTTTCCTCCTCTTCTATCGGATCGAGGAAATGGAAGTTGTGGATAGGGAAGGGAACCATCGCTTTATGAGGAGCATCGTTGAAAAGGATGGGACCGTTCATGTCTTTCAATACGACCCAAGGATTGCTGTTGGATTTGGCCTTTTTGTCGGATATATCTCAAGTTTGTTAGGTATTGGTGGTGGAATCATCCATATGCCCGTCCTCATCCGTTTCCTGAACTTTCCTGTGCATGTTGCTACCGCGACTTCGCACTTTGTGTTAGCGATAATGGCTTTGACCGGGACCATCGTCCACATCGTGGCGGGTTCGCTTTCCCAAGGGGTTTATCAGACGATCGCCCTTGCTATAGGGGTTATATTAGGAGCTCAACTTGGGGCGATTCTTTCCGGTCGCATACATGGGATATGGATCGTGCGCTTTTTAGCGATAGCCCTTGCCTTCGTTGGCATTAGGATCCTCATCATGGCTCTGTAATCGATTTAGAAGGGGTGAAGGAAGATGCCGGCGATTCTTTTGTTAACAGCGGCGCTGTTACAAACGATCCTTGGGGATCCGGCGCCTATCCCTTCCATAGCGATGGGGGCCGAAAGGGAGGTTTGGGAAGTGAATGAGGGAAAGCAGACGGCTTTTAGGCTCAATGTTATTAAGCCCAGCGCGAGCGAGCTCCGTTCCTTCGAGCTACTGGAGGTGCGCCTCGAGCTCGATGCCCCTTACGATAACCCATTCGATCCCGAGCAGATAGATGTAAACGCCGAATTCACCTCGCCATCCGGGAAACATATAACGGTGCCCGGCTTCTTCTCCCAGGATTTCGTCAGGGAGGATGGGGAGAGGTTGCGCAAATCCGGAGGACCTTACTTCGCCATCCGATTCACCCCGGTGGAAGTCGGCACGTATCGCTATCGCATCCGTGTTTCGGGACGGGATAAGGATGGACGGCGCGAGGAGCTCGAATCCCAGTGGTTTACGGTTAAGGTCTTGCAAAACCCGCAGGCGAAGGGGTTCGTTCGACGTGGGGATTTCCAGCGGCTGCGGTTCGACGAAGGGACCCCTTTTGTGCCCGTTGGGCTGAACGTTTGCTGGTCCGGGAACAACCTCAGCGCCTACGAGCGCTGGTTTTCGGCGATGCGGGAGCATGGTGCGAACTTCGCCAGGATATGGCTTGTGCGATGGAACATGGGGCTTGAATGGACCCCAGGGGATGGAAACGGCATGTATCAGGGGATTGGTAGATATGCCCTTGACAACGCTTGGCGCATCGACGAGCTCATCCGAATAGCCGAACGCAACGGGATCTTTCTCTTGCTCTGCCTCGGGTATCATGGGGAGTTATCGGATAGGCAGCTTTACTTTGGCGAGCAGGCTTGGGACAAAAATCCTTATAATCGCAGAAACGGGGGTCCATGCGAGAAGCCTGCGGATTTCTGGACGAACCCGGAGGCGAAAAGGTTTTATAAACAGAGGTTGCGTTACATCGTCGCCAGATACGCATATAGCACCAATGTTTTGGCCTTCGAGTTCTGGAACGAGGTCAATGCGCCAGCCAGCTGGATCTCGGAGATGGCGGGGTTCATCCGCAGCATCGATCCATACGGACACCTGCTAACGACGACATATGGGGATGACGATGTTTGGCGGTTGCCGGAGATGGATCTCGTGCAGGCTCACTGGTATGGAGACGGCAGCCAGCGCGATTGCGTGAGGACGATCGTCAACCTGCATCGGCAGCATCTCGAGCGATACGGGAAGCCTTTCCTGCTTGGGGAGTTCGGGATCGACTGGAGGAAGAGCGATTCCGAATACGATCCGCAGGGGAACGCCCTCCATTGGCATAACGGGATGTGGGCATCGCTTGCAAGCGGAGGGGCGGGAACGGCATGTGTCTGGTATTGGGATAGCTATATCGACAGGCTGAAGCTTTGGGGTCATTTCCGTCCCGTGTCCGAGTTCGTCAAGCTTGTAGGGGAAGGATGGGAGCGGGACTGGCATCCCTTGCGGCACACGGAACCTTTTGCGGAAGAGGTGGAAGGGCCGCCTTTCGGAGATCTCATCGTCCTGCCAAGTTTGGGTTGGCAGCGTCCAACGGGCGATGAATTCATCTTATATCGAAGTGGCAAGGTGGAGGGGAATGGCGAGATGAGCACCTTCCTTTTCTCCCCGAGCAAGCCCGAGATGTATCGTCCCCCGAGGTTCGTCGTGGACTTCCCAGAGGATGGCTTTATGGCGATGAAGATCGGCACGGTCTCGTCCGGGGCGCTGCTTTCCGTGCGCATAGATGGGAAGGAGATATGGAGGCAGGAGCTACCAGAGGGTGAGGAGAAAAGGGAGGAGGATGGACGCATCTATCGGGGAGGAAGATATAGGGAGAGGCGCTGGGACGCCACATGGCGCAAGTGGGATTACATCTACGAAATGGAGTTCATGGTTCCTATTCCCAAGGGCAAGCACGTAGTTGAGGTGGACAATAGGGGTGCCGACTGGTGCACCGTTTCTCATTTCCGCTTTTCCCCATACCGCGATCGTCGTTTTCCCGAAGTAGATATAGTTGGGATGCAGGCAGGGGATATGGCTTTGATATGGGTTCACGACCAGCACAGCAACTTCCAGGAGGAAAGGGGCAAGGGAAAGGGGATACGTGGATTGCGGTTTGAGGTCTTGGGCTTGCGGGATGGGCATTATCGCATCGTTTGGTGGGATACGTGGAATGGGGGGATCGTAAAGGGATGGGAAGCGGAGTGCGGGGGAGGGAGGTTGCCTCTCCACATAGAGGAGCTGAAACGGGACTGTGCTCTCTTGGTTGTCCCAGCCGACAGGGGATGTGAATAATGAACGTTGGAACGTTTGAACGTTTAAACGTTTGAACGTTTAACGTGCCTGCCCTGTTTTTGGGCAACCACCAAGAGAAATTGCGAAAGGCGAATGGCGAAAAGCGAAAAGCAAAATATGGAGCTACATAGTCTTTTCAATTTCGCAATTCGCAATCCAAGTCATTTATCCCGTCTTTTCAATTCCGAATTCCGAATTCTCTTTATGGGTTGCCCCTACAATTCCGAATTCCCCTTCGCCCTGTCCACACCATCCTTGTTTTGAAGGGCGATTTATGTTATAATAATTGAGGGTTGCGCAATCGACCAGGAATGCTCCTAAGATAAAGAGCTTGCTGGGGGTGAGTGTCTCGGTGGAGGAGAGGGATTATAGGATAATAGACAAGAGGGTAAAGCTTGAAGAGGAGGCCGGGGAAGGGAAGGAAGTTAAGGAGGAGGCGCCTCCTCAGGAAAGGGAGGTCGAAGGCCCATCCGACGTATGGGAGCTTTTGACGGCCTTTATTGGATTGCTATCGGAGATGGCCTGGAGGAAGATGGGCCTTCTCGTGGATCCTAAAAGCGGGAAGATAGAGAAGGACATGGTCCAAGCCAAGGTTGCCATAGATACCGTGGGCTTCATAATAGAGAAGCTGGAGGGGAGGCTTCAGGATCAGGAGATGAGGGAATTGAGGACCCTCCTTTCCAACCTCCAGCTTAACTTCGTTGCCAGAAGCGAGGGATGAAAAGGGGATCCTCCATATGGGATTCGAAGGAGGATCCCCTTTCGTTCGTATGCCGTCGATTCATCAGTCCTCGACGGATATCGCGCCGGAAGGGCAGTCCTCGGCTACTTGATGGAGGTCATGTATGTCGCAGCTATCCCCTATGACGTGTGCAACACCATCGTCTCCGAGCTCGAAGACCTCCGGACATGTGTCTGCACAAAGCCCGCATCCGGTGCAGAGGTTAGGGTCAACGGTGATCTTGGCCAACTCGATGCTCACCCCCTTTCAGATCGCTCCGACAATTATAACTTAAGGAGCTTATTTGTGTCAAGGGAGGGCGGATGGATGATATATCCGAGGTTTTCGGATCCGATCGATGTCCTTGCCCCTTCCTCCGTCGAGGAGCTTAGGGAGGTAATAGGCGATATCTATGGAAAGGGAGTTGGGATAGTTCCGATAGGAGGGGGGACATCTATGGGGCTCGGCATGCCTCCCTCAGGGGAATACGTCGTCCTGAGGATGGGAGGGGTAAGGGGGGTTCTCGACCTCGATCCGGGGAATCTAACGATCTCGGCCTTAGCTGGAACGACTATCTCCGAGCTTCGCAGGGCCATAGGGGAAAGGCAGTTCCTCGCCCTCGATCCGCCCGATCCGGAGAGGGCGACGGTGGGAGGGGTTATCTCGGCTGGGGTCTCCGGCCCTATTAGGCATATGTTCGGGGATGTAAGGCATCAGGTCTTGGAGATAGAGGTTATCGGGGCTTATGGGAGGGTTATAAGGGGAGGGAGGAAGGTCATAAAGAACGTCGCTGGCTACGATCTCACGAAGCTTTACGTCGGATCCCTTGGGACCCTCGGGGTGATATCTTCCATCACGTTAAGGCTTAGGCCGAAACAGGAAAGGAGCGCTGTGGCCGTCATACCCCTCTCCTCCATGGAGGAATGCGAAGGGGTTATCTCCTCTATACTCGACTCCGACCTTTCCCCGAGCTTCCTCGAGCTCTGGACTAAAGGCCTCGATCCCATACGGCTTCCGGTGGAGGATGGATTTCGCCTCTCCCTCGGGTTCGAGGGGCTTGAGGAGGAGGAGGTATCATGGCAGCTGGACGAGCTTTCCCGTATCTCCAAAAAGGCCATGGTGTTTCGGGGAGAAGAGGAGGATAGGCTCAGATATGGGATAGCTCAAATGCACGGTTCGGATGGATTCCATGCGAGGTGCAGGATATCCGTCTTGAGTTCCGAGCTTCCCTGGGCCGTTGATGAGGCCTTGGGATATGCCGAAAGGCTTGGGATCCCTTGCGAGATATCGGCCCATGCCGGGATAGGGGTCATAAGAGCCCATCTCATGGACCCGCAAGGGCTTGGAAGGGAGGTGGATTTCATAAGGGAGATGGCGATAAGGATGAGGAGGAGGGGGAAGCCGTTTTCCATCGAGAACGCCCCCCTCAGGGCTTACGAGGAGGTGGATCCCTGGGGGAACCCGGGGCCTTCGATCGGGATAATGAGGAGGATAAAGAGGGGCTTAGATCCGGAAGGGCTATTCAATAGGGGGAGGTTCGTAGGAGGTTTATAAAATGCTCGACCTAAAGGAGAGATACCTTTCTATCCTCGAATGCGTCCATTGTGGGCTATGTATCTCGGCATGTCCCACATACCAGATCTTCAAGACGGAGATGGATTCGCCTCGAGGTAGGCTCCACATCGCACGTGCTATAGCCGATGGCAGGATAGGGTTCGTGCCTGGAGCCGTCAAGCACCTCGACCTCTGCTTGGATTGCAGGGCATGTTTTTCCGAATGCCCGGCATCCGTCAAATACCCATACGTTATAGAGGCCGTAAAGGTGGAGATGGCGAGGTCTGGAGCCTTTGGTATTTGGAGGAGGCTCATATCCTTCTTCATCGACAGGGCCATTTCCTCCCCACAGATCCTCTCTTCAGCCGTCCGGATCCTGAAGGCCATGAGGGCACTGCACATCTTCTCCATTGCGGATAGGATGAAGCTATGGAGGCCCTGGAATCCATTTGCCATGATGGAGCTCATGATCCCGGAAGATGCCACCCCAAGTCCGGGGATCTTCGGTTCCTTCAGGCCGAATGATCCCGGGAAGCCGGCTTTAAGGGTTGGTTTTTTCAAGGGATGTGTCATGGAATCCGTATACTCACATGTGAACATCTCGACGATAGAGCTTTTGGTTAGGGCTGGATGTGAGGTGGTGGTTCCCGAGGATCAGGTATGCTGCGGGGCCCCATCCCTTCACCTCGGATTTCCGGAGAGGGCCGAGGAGATGGCCAGGAGGAACCTTGCGGCGTTCGAGGATATCGGGGTGGACCTCATAGTCACGAACTGTGCCGGATGCGGGGCGATGATGAAGGATTACGGCGAAACCTTTGGAGGGCGTTTCCATGGGTTCTCGAGGAAGGTCAGGGATATATGTGAGCTCTTAGCCGAGCTCCTTCCTTCGGGAGGGGTGATGGGGGAGCTTCGGGGCGGGCCGAGGGTGACATACCACGATCCATGCCATCTGGCCCATGCGCAGGGGATTAGAGAGCAGCCGAGGGCCTTGATAAGGGCTGTCGAGGGCGTGGATTTCGTGGAGATGAGCTCTTCGGATAGGTGTTGTGGCGGAGCTGGGGCATACGGGATCCTGCATCCATCCGTTTCCCTCGAGCTCCTATCCCGGAAGATCGAGGATATAGAGGATACCGGGGCGAGCTATATCGTGACGGCAAATCCGGGATGCATGATGCAGATGGAGATGGGGATCAGGATTCGAAATATAAAAGGGAAAAAGGTTCTCCATATCGTGGAGTTCCTGAAGATGGCCCAAGGGGGCAGAAAGGAAGTGGGAGGGATATGGCGATAGAATGGATGGATTGGGGGGAGGAGGCGTTCAGGAAGGCGAGGGAAGAGGGGAAGCTCGTCCTTCTATTCATAGAGATGCCGTGGAGCAGGTGGTGCAAGTTCATGGAATCCACGACGTATTCGGATCCGGATGTTCAGGAGATAGTGAACAGGGAATACATACCGGTAAAGGTGAACGGGGAGAGGAGGTCGGACATAGACGATAGATACAACCAAGGTGGATGGCCGACGAATGCATTGCTCTTCCATTCCGGGGAGATATTGACCGGCACCACATACCTCGATCCCGATGAGATGAAGGAGCTCCTCGTCCAAGTCGCCGATTATTGTAAGGAGAACAGGGTAGAGGTCGCATCGAGGGTAATAGAGTTCTGGCAGGAGGTCCAGAGGAGGAGGGAAGGGATGAGGATCCCGACGGTGAGGAAGGAGGTGGATTGGGAAGGGATCATAAACGACGTCATATCATCCATCATCTCCGAATACGACCCGTTGAACGGGGGGATAAGGGGCGATGTGAAGATCCCGATGCCTTGGATGATCCAGCTGGCGATGTGGGAGGCGAGGGACGAGGATATAGCCGCTATAGCCCTGCATACCATGGAGAGGATGGCCGAGGGCGGGCTCTACGACAAGGAGGAAGGCGGGTTTTTCAGGTATTCCACATCCCAGGATTGGGGATCGCCGAGCTGTGAGAAGCTCTTATCAACAAATGCCGAGCTCCTCGAGGTCTACACCAACTCCTATCTCCTCTGGGGGATGGATTCACACAAGGATGTAGCGGAGGGGATAATAAGGTATCTGAATACCTTCCTCTGGGATGAGGAGCTCGGGGCCTTCTACGGAAGCCAGGAGGACGACAGGGATTTCTACAAGCTTAAGGGGCCGGAGAGGAGGATGGCGAGGAGGCCGGAGGTGGATAAGACCATATATGTATCGGCGAATGCGATCGCCGCACGTTCTTATCTTAGGGCATCCGTTCCCTTCGATATCCCAACATGTGTTGAGCAAGCCATGGATGTGCTCGAGTTCCTTATAACCGAGTGTTACGAGCCTGGGATAGGGATGGCACATTATTACGATGGGATACCGCACTATCTTGGGCTCCTCGATGACCAGGCCACGACGATCCTTGCGCTCCTTGAGGCCCTCGATATGTTCGGGGAGAAGGAGGGGATCGTGGAGATCGCGAAGGGGATAGGGGATTTCATACTGGAGAAGTTATACGATCCCGTAACCGGCGGTTTCTTCGACATCCCGGAGAGCCCAGATGCCATAGGGCTTTTAAAGATCCCGGAGAAAGATCTCGTTTCCAGTTCCCTTGCTTCGATAGCCCTCTTAAAGCTTGGATGGGCGACGGAGGACGAAAGATACGTGAACGCATCGAGGAGGAGCCTCGAGTTCTTAAGCGATAAGGTCGAGCCATATGGTTCACATGCATCCATATACGCCGTCGCAGCTAAGATGCTCCTCCGTGGCCCGACGAGGATAGCGATAGTTGGGGATCCGACGGACGAGGGGTTCGTTCGGATGTTCCTCGTGTCGACGTATCTTTTCGAGCCGACGAAGGTGGTCAGGATCTTCGAGCTGTCCGAGGGCGAGGAAACCATGTGGGGCGGGATGAGGTTGGTCGGCCATTCCTCCCCAGCCTCCTATATCTCGACCTCCGGGGGGCAGGCCGGTCCCCTTTTCGAGGTAGAGGAGCTCGTGAACGCCGTCGATGAGCTCATAGGCCTTTAGTGAATTTCGGAAAAATCCTTTTTAGGGGCAGGCCTTGTGTAATAAACGTTGGAACGTTTGAACGTTTAAACGTTGGAACGTTCAACGTGCCTGCCCATAATTTTGGGCAACCCCCTGTGGTTGCCCCTACTCAAATGAATGGGCGGGGGGCTTGACATATTCCGTCCTGCATGGTATACTTAAGCCAAGAAGGGATATGGGGATAAGGGAGAGGATAGAGGAGGTTCGGGATAGGATAAGGATTGCATGTGAGAGGGCTGGGAGGAGGCCCGACGAGGTAATTCTCGTTGCCGTTACCAAGGCCGTTCCCGTTCACCTTATAGAGGAGGCGATAGAAGCCGGCGTTGAGGATATCGGGGAGAACAGGTTTCAGGAGGCAAGGGAGAAGTTCGAGGAAATAGGGAGGAAGGTAAGATGGCACATGGTCGGCCACCTTCAGAGGAACAAGGTAAAGGGGGCCATCCAGATCTTCGACGTGATCCATTCGCTCGATAGGATAGAGCTCGCCGAGGAGATAGAAAAGAGGGCATCGGCCGAGGGGAAGGTTGTAAGATGCCTGGTCCAGGTGAACGTATCGAGGGAGCCGACGAAGTTCGGGATATCGGAGGAGGATCTCATCCCATTCCTTATGAAGGTCTCGGAGTTGAAACATCTGAAGGTTGAGGGCCTTATGACGATCGCCCCGTTTCTTGAAAAGGCCGAGGAGGCGAGGCCTTACTTCAGAAGGCTGAGGGAGCTCAAGGAGATGGCGGAGGAGGAGGGGATCTACATGAAGCACTTATCCATGGGGATGACGGCCGATTTCGAGGTGGCTGTGGAAGAGGGGGCGACGATGGTCAGGATAGGGACGGCGATATTTGGGCCAAGGGGGTAGGGAGGGTGGAGGAGCTGAAGAGGAGGATAAAGGAATCTTCTGGGTTTATAAGGGATAGGAGGCCTGGTTTCGAACCCGAGATAGCCATAATACTCGGCACAGGGCTTGGGGCCCTCGCAGATGAGGTGGAGGACGGGCTCTCTATACCCTATTCCGAGATCCCCCACTTCCCCATATCCACGGTCGAGTTCCATGCTGGGGAGCTCGTCCTTGGGAGGATAGGGGATAGGAACGTCGTGGCGATGAAGGGGAGGTTTCACAGATACGAGGGCTACACGATGCAAGAGATAACGTTTCCGGTAAGGGTGATGAGGGATCTCGGGGCGAAGGTCCTCGTGGTCTCGAACGCCGCCGGTGGGATAAATAGGTATTACGAGCCGGGGGATCTTATGATAATAACCGACCATATAAACCTCATGGGCGATAATCCCCTTATAGGGCCGAACGACGAGGAGCTCGGGCCGAGGTTCCCGGACATGTCGGAGCCCTATGACAGGAAGCTGATAGCCCTCGCTGAGAGGATAGCGCTGGAGGAGGGGATAAGGGTTCACAAGGGGGTTTACATAGCGGTCACCGGCCCGAACTTGGAGACGGCTGCCGAATACAGGTTTTTCAGGATAATAGGTGCGGATGCCGTTGGGATGTCCACGGTTCCGGAGGTCATAGTGGCGATCCATAGTGGGATGAGGGTTTTCGGGATATCGGTCATAACGGACAAATGCGTTCCGGATGCCCTCGAGAGGGCCGATGTCGAGAGGATATTGAGGGTTGCGAGGGAGGCAGAGCCGAAGCTCACGAGGATAACGAGCAGGCTCATAAGGGAGATGGACTTAGAGTAGGTATGAGGATATTCGGAAGGGGCTTCGTGCCATCCTATCTTAAGCTCCTCGGATCCGGGGAGCTAAAAAGAAGGGTGGAGGAGGCAAAAGATCTCCTCAAATCCTGCACGGTCTGCCCGTGGAAGTGCGGGGTCGATAGGACTTCCGGGGAGAAGGGGAGGTGCAGGGGAGGGAAGAAGGCGGTCGTCGCAAGCTACCACCCACATTTCGGCGAGGAATCGCCGTTGGTGGGGAGGAACGGATCCGGGACCATCTTCTTCACCTGGTGCAACATGAGATGCGTCTTCTGCCAGAATTACGAGATCAGCCAGCTTGGGGAGGGGGTGGAGGTCGAGGCGGAGGATCTTGCGAGGTTCATGTTGCATCTGCAGGGGATCGGATGTCATAACATAAACCTCGTCTCCCCAACCCATTTCGTCCCGCAGATACTCGAGGCGATATACATAGCGGCCATGGCGGGCCTATCGATTCCTATCGTATACAATACCGGGGGATATGACAGCGTTGAGACGTTGAAGCTCCTCGATGGCGTTGTGGATATATACATGCCGGACATGAAATATTCGGATCCCGATGTTTCGAAAAGGCTCTCCGGCCCACAGGACTATCCGGAGGTGAACAGGGCCGCCGTCAAGGAGATGCACAGGCAGGTTGGGGACCTCGAGATAGAGGATGGGATAGCCGTTAGGGGGCTTCTTATAAGACATCTCGTCCTTCCAAATGGGCTTTCCGGGACGAAGGAGGTCATGTCCTTCATAGCGAGGGAGATATCGAAGGATAGCTATGTGAACATAATGGACCAATATCGCCCGACTTATAAGGCGATGGATTACAAGGAGATATCGAGGAGGATAACCAAGGAGGAGTTGGAGGAGGCCTTCGATTTTGCGAGGAAGGAGGGGCTTTGGAGGTTCGATAGGAAAAGGCCATTCCTCATCCTCCTCGATAGATGAGAAGGAGGTGAGAGGATAGGATATGGAGGTGGATTATTCTAAGACCTTGTGCCTTCCGAGGACGGATTTCCCGATGAAGGCCAACCTCCCCCAAAAGGAGCCGGAGATCTTAAGAAAATGGGCCGAGATGGACATATACAGGAGGATAAGGGAGGAGAGAAAGGGATGTCCCCTCTACATACTACACGATGGACCTCCCTATGCCAACGGGGATGTCCACCTCGGCACGGCGCTAAACAAGATCCTGAAGGATATAGTTGTCAAATACAAGACGTTGAAGGGATATGATTCCCCCTACGTTCCCGGCTGGGACTGTCACGGCATGCCCATAGAACATGGGGTTATGGCCGAGCTTGGGGAGAGGGGGAAGGGGATGAAGGCGAAGGAGATAAGGGCCCTTTGCAGGGATTACGCCCTGAAATACGTCGGCATCCAGAGGGAACAGTTCAAAAGGCTTGGGGTTTTCGGGGATTGGGATAACCCATACCTCACCCTCTCCCCATCGTATGAAAGGCATATAATAAGGGCCTTCAGGGAGATATCGAGGAATGGATATATCTACAGGGATCTAAAACCCGTCCTCTGGTGTCCTCGGTGCCAGACGGCGCTGGCCGAGGCCGAGATCGAGTATTACGACGTGGAATCGCCGTCCATCTACGTGAGGTTCAGGGTGAAATCCGGGATCGAGAAGGCGTTTGGGGATAAGTTATCCGGAAAGGAGGTTTCCTTCGTCATATGGACCACGACGCCCTGGACCCTTCCAGCGAACTTCGCCATAGCCTTGCATCCGGATTACATCTATTCCGCGATAGATGTGGGGGGCGAGGTCCTCATAATGGCCGAGGAGCTTTCAGCTCAGGTTCTATCGGAGATAGGGATAGGGGAATGGAGGGAGTTGGCATCGGCTCCGGGGAGGGACCTCGAAGGGATCGTATGCTCTCACCCGTTTCTTCAGAGGGATTCGATAGTTGTCATCGGGGATTATGTAAGGAAGGAAGCCACTGGATGCGTTCACATAGCACCTGGCCACGGCCAGGAGGATTACGTTACCGGGGTGAGATACGGGCTTCCGGTATACGCTCCCGTCGACGAGAATGGGAGGTTTACGGAGGACGTTCCGGAGTGGGAAGGGCTCTTCGTCTTCGACGCAGATCCCCATATAATAAGGAGGTTAGAGGAGGAGGGGGCGCTTCTCAGCTCGAAGAGGATCATCCACCCATATCCACATTGCTGGAGGTGCAAGAGCCAGCTCATCTTCAGGGCGACGAGGCAATGGTTTCTGAGCTTGGATGCCAACTCGCTTAGGGAGGAGGCGCTTAAAGCCGCCGATTCGGTCAACTGGATTCCGGACTGGTCCAAGGACAGGTTCAAGAACACGCTTGCGAGCAGGCCCGACTGGTGCCTTTCCAGGCAGAGGGTTTGGGGCGTCCCGATCCCAGTCCTATACTGCAAGGATTGTGGGGAGGCGGTTATCTCGGACGAGTTCATCGAGGGCTTCGAGATGCTCGTGGCCGAGAAGGGCGTCGATCCGTGGTTCGAGGATGAGGAGACGATACCCGTGCCCACGGAGGGGATAAGATGTCCGAGGTGTGGTGGGAGCTCCTTCAGGAAGGAGATGGACATATTCGATGTATGGCTTGAGTCCGGGCTCTCCTGGGCATCCGTCCTCGATTCCCCCGAGTTTCGCCTTCTCTTCCCGTCCGACCTATACTTAGAGGCGGTCGATCAGCACAGGGGATGGTTCCAGTCGTCTATGATACTCTCCATGTCCGTCAAGGGCACCCCTCCTTATAAGTCCGTCCTAACCCATGGCCTGATAGTGGACGAGAAGGGGAGGAAGATGTCCAAATCCCTTGGGAACGTTATCCCTCCGGAGAGGATAATAAACAAATACGGGGCGGATGTCATGAGGCTATGGGTTGGTTTCGTCGATTACACCCAGGAGATGAGGATATCGGAGGAGAGCATAGGATCTGTGGCGGATGCATACAGGAAGATAAGGAACACGTGGAGGTTCATGCTCGGAAACCTTTATGACTTCGATCCCGATAGGGATAAGGTTGGATACGAGGAGTTGATGGAGGTAGATAAATGGATACTCCACAGGCTTTGGGAGGTTGCGATTAAGGCGGATAGGGCATACGAGAGATGCGACTTCAGGACGGCCGTCCAGGCCATATACGAGCTCTGCAGCTCAGATCTTTCCTCCTTCTACCTCGACATCAGCAAGGACAGGCTTTACACGATGGCCCCGGACTCATTTGAGAGGAGGTCCGCTCAAACAGCTATATACGAAATCCTTTTGAACCTCGTGAAGCTCCTCTCCCCCGTAATCCCCTTCACGGCCGAGGAGACATGGGGGTATATAAGGGGGAGGAAGGAGGAGAGCGTCCACATCTCCAGGTGGTCCCCCGAGGATCTCGAAGGATACAGGAACGAGGAGGTAGCGAGGAGGTGGGGGCTCCTGCTCGAGGTCAGGGACGAGGTCCTGAAAGCCCTCGAGGAGAAGAGGAGGTCGAAGGTGATAGGATCTTCCCTGGAGGCGGAGGTCGAGCTCTATGCATCCAATCGAGATCTCCTATCCCTCCTCTCCGGGTTTCGGGATCAGCTCCCCATGATATTCATAACATCCGGCGCATCCGTTTCGGACGATTCCTCCCTTCCCCCCGATGCTACGATGGCCGAGGAGATAGAGGGCCTGTATATCAGGGTCCTTCCCGCCAGGGGGAGGAAATGCCCGAGGTGCTGGGTGTGGTCGGAGGAGATCGGGAAGGACCCCTCCTATCCGGACCTATGTCCAAGATGTGCGGATGTGATGAGGAGGATCGGGTTTGGAGAGGGAGGATCTCGATAAGTTTAGGGAGAAGCTGGAGAGTTTGATGAGATCCCTCTCCGAGAGGGTGAAGGAGAGGAAGGAGGCTGCGAGGGAAGTAGGGAAGGATTCAAAGCTGAAAGGGATCCACCTCGCAGAGCTCGGAACGGACGAATACGAGAGGGAAAGGGCTTTGGAGGTTGCGATGAAAGGGTCCTTGACCTTGGATAGGATCCTCAGGGCTTTGAGGAAGATAGAGGAAGGGATATATGGGATATGCGAGGCATGTGGGGAGGAGATAAGCAAGGGCAGGCTTGAGATAATCCCATATGCCGAGCTATGCGCCAGATGCCAGGAGAAGCTGGAAAGGGGAGCGGGGGGATGAGGATCGCGAAGGGGGAGATCCTTTGGATATCCGCATTTTCCCTCCTCTCCATCGTCCTCGACAGGATCACAAAGCTCTGGATCGATAGATCCCTTTACCCTGGGCAGTCCATACCCGTTCTCGACAACGTGCTCTGGATAACATACACGAGGAACAAGGGGATAGCGTTTGGGCTTTTCTCAGGGCTCTCACATGTCCTCGGGGTGTTATCCCTCCTCGCCCTCCTCTTCTTCCTCCTCCTATATGGGAAGATCCCTTACAGGAAGCTCGACGTCCAGGCCGGATGCGGGATGATCGTGGGAGGGGCGATAGGGAACCTCCTCGATAGGCTGGCGTTCGGATACGTAATAGATTTCATAGATTTCAGGGTATGGCCTGTGTTCAACGTGAGCGATATAGCGATATGCGTTGGGATAGGGCTTATATTGCTTGAGATGGCGAGGGAGGGAAAAGGCTAAGTGCATCCGATACTTCTTCAGCTCGGACCTTTGTCCATAAAGTCGTGGGGCGTGATGTTCTCCATAGGCCTGATCCTCGGCACATACGTTGCCATGAGGAGGGCGAAGGGGGAGGGGTTGAACCCCAATATAATCCTCGATACCGCCGTTGTGTCGGTTATAGTCGGGGTTGTTGGGGCGAGGATCCTCTATGTCTTAGAGCATTGGGCCGATTTTTCCTCCTCCCCTCTCTCGATCGTTATGGTGAACAAGGGCGGGCTCGTCGCCTATGGCGGACTCCTCATCGGGGTTCCAACGGGGATATGGTATGTCAGGAGCAAGGGGCTATCAGTATGGAAGGCGGCGGATATATGCGGACCATCTATCCCTCTCGTAGAGTCCATATCGAGGATAGGGTGTTTCCTCGCCGGTTGCTGCTATGGAAGGCCATGGGAGAAAGGGGTTGTGTTCCCGGCGCTTGGGGACGGGATCCCGAGGATACCGACGCAGCTTATATCCTCGGCAGTCCTCTTCCTCATCTTCCTTTCCCTCGTATACTATTCGAGGGCGAGGCATGGAACCGGCCAGGTCTTCTGGATGACAGGGATCCTCTATTCTATATACAGGTTTCTCATAGATTTCTTGAGGGAGAACGACAGCTTCCTCCTCCGACCCCTTACCACGGCCCAGTTTATAAGCATCCTCGTCATCGGGCTGAGCGTTTATATGTTCTTATGGATGGGGAAGAGAGGGCGGGCTTTATGATCCGAAGGATGGCGATCCATAAAAAGGGCGCCTTCCCATGGCTCCTTTTGGGAAGGCGCCTTTTTTGTAAGGAGGAACGACCATGGACTCCAGATATCTCGGGAAGTTAGTGGAGGAAGAGCTTGGGGATAGGACGAGGATATGGAAGAGGAAGGATCTCATCGGGCTTGGCGATCTCTCCAAGGATGAGATAATGCTCGTCATGGAGATAGCCGGGATAGCGAGGAGGGAGCCTCCCCCCTTCGTGGATCTATCCGGGAAGAAGGTTGTAACCCTTTTCTACGAGCCAAGCACGAGGACGAGGACCTCCTTCGAGGTGGCGGCCAAAGCCCTCGGGGCCGAGGTCATCAACATAGCGGTCGAGACGAGCAGCGTCCAGAAGGGGGAATCCCTTGGAGACACCGCCAAGACCCTCAGGGCGATAGGGGCATCTTGTATCGTCATAAGGCATAGGGTATCCGGGGTTCCGCATATGCTTTCCAAGATGCTCGATATACCCGTTATAAACGGCGGGGATGGGATGCACGAGCATCCCACCCAGGGCCTTCTCGACCTCTTCACCATAATCCAGCATAAGGGGAAGGTCGAGGGTTTGAAGGTCCTTATAGTTGGGGATATAGCCCACAGCAGGGTTGCGAGGTCGAACATATGGGCCCTTTCCAAGCTTGGGGCGAACGTGTTCGTCTTCGGACCCCCGACCCTCGTCCCGAAGTGGGTAGAGAGGATGGGGGCGAAGATCTGCAGATCTCCCGAGGAAGCGTTCAGGGATGCCGATGTCGTGAACGTCTTGAGGATGCAGTTCGAGAGGCAGAGGGGAGGGCTGATACCTTCGGTAAAGGAGTTCTCAAGGCTTTTCATGGTGGACGAGGAGAAGCTGTCCATGGCGAAGGAGGATGTTTGCCTGATGCATCCAGGGCCTATGAATAGGGGGATAGAGATAGATCCGGCGGTGGCGGATGGGAGGAGGTCCTGCATTTTGGAGCAGGTGGAGAACGGGGTGGCGGTCAGGATGGCGGTGCTCTACCTCCTCCTCGGAGAGGGAGGAGCGAGGGGATAAGGGACGAGGCCTCCCCCTCACCCCTCATCCCTCACCCCTCATCCCTAAGGAGGTGTCGGTATGGGGGATTCGATATTGATAAAGGGCGGGATGGTTATAGACCCGAAGTCGGGGCTCGAGGAGAAGCTCGACGTCCTTATATCCGATGGGAGGATAGCGAGGATGGAGAAGGAGATAACGCCTTCGGAGGGCTGGCGCCTTGTCGATGCCTCCTCCCACATCGTGGCCCCAGGGCTTATAGATATGCATGTCCACTTGAGGGAGCCCGGGGAGGAGGAGAAGGAGACGATGGAATCCGGCCTCATGGCGGCGGCGAGGGGAGGGATAACGACGCTATGCTCCATGCCGAATACGGATCCGGTGGCCGATAACCCCATCATCATAAGGTATGTGAAATGGAGGGCTGAGGAGGTCGGGCTTGTGGAGGTGCTTCCCGTTGGCGCCATAACCAAGGGGCTTAAGGGGGAGGAGATATCGGAGATAGGGTCTCTCGTGGCGGCTGGGGCCGTGGCCATATCGGACGATGGGAGGCCTGTCATGAACTCCGAGGTCATGAGGAGGGCTATGGAATACTCGACCATGTTCGGGATCCCAGTCATATCCCATTGCGAGGACCTGTTCCTTTCCGCCGGCGGTCATATGAACGAAGGGCCGTTGTCCACATCGCTTGGGGTTAAGGGGATCCCTTCGGAGGCCGAGGAGATCATGGTGGCAAGGGACATACTCTTAGCCAAGCTCACAGGTGCTAAGCTCCACATAGCCCATGTGAGCACCGCCGGATCGGTAGCGCTTATAAGGATGGCGAAGGATATGGGGATAAAGGTGACGGCGGAAACCGCCCCGCATTACTTCTCCCTCACGGAGGATGCCGTCTCCCAATACAACACGATGGCGAAGGTCAACCCTCCCCTAAGGGGGGAGGAGGATTTGGAGGCGATAAGGAAGGGGCTTGCGGATGGGACTATAGACGTCGTGGCATCGGACCACGCCCCTCATTCCATGCTCGATAAGGACGTGGACTTCGAAAGGGCGGCGAGCGGGATATCCGGGTTGGAAACCTGTTTAGGGCTCCTGATAACGTCGCTGGTAGATAAGGGGGTCCTCACCCTTAAGGAGGCCATCGCGAAGATGACATGTAACCCGGCATCCATATTGAACATCGACAGGGGGGCGATAGGGGTTGGGAAGAGGGCCGATATAGTCGTATTCGATCCCAACGCTTCCTGGATCGTCGACCCTTCGAGGTTCGCATCGAAGGGGAAGAACACGCCTTTCTCCGGATGGAGGCTTAAAGGGAAGGTAAAGATGACCATTTTTAAAGGGAGGATCGTATGGGAGGAGAAGGTAGGATGAGGGGGAAGAAGGCCATCCTCGTCCTTGAGAACGGGACTTACTTTGAAGGGACTTCGTGCGGGGCAGAGGGTGAGGCATACGGGGAGGTCGTCTTTAACACCGGGATGACGGGATATCAGGAGATCCTCACGGATCCTTCATACAAAGGCCAGATAGTCGTAATGACGTATCCCCATATAGGGAACTATGGGGTTAACGAGGAGGACGTGGAGTCGTCGAGGATACAGGTCGAGGGGTTCGTGGTCAGGGAGATGAGCAAGAGGTTCAGCAACTGGAGGGCTAAGAAGGACCTTCACTCATACCTGGCGGATTCCGGGATCGTGGGGATAGAGGGGATAGATACGAGGGAGCTCACGAGGATCATAAGGGAGAAGGGGGCGATGAGAGGGGCGATATCGACCGAGGACTTGGATCCAAGGAGCTTGTTGGAGAAGGTCAGATCGCATCCGACGATAGTTGGAAGGGATCTCGTGAAGGAGGTGACGTGCGGGGAACCATATAGGTGGGCCGATACGGAAGCGAGCAAGATCTCCTTTAGGATCGAGGATAGGGGTTATTACCACGAGGATGAGGTGAACATAGGGCAAATGCATATCAGGTTCGAGGAGATGGATCGAGAAGATCTCGATCCAAAGGGGTTCGAGTTCAGGGTTGCCGTCCTCGACTGCGGAGTGAAATACAGCATATTGAGGGAGCTTGCGGCGAAGGGCTGCGACCTCTACGTATTCCCGGCATCTTCCTCCCCGGACCAGATCCTCTCCATAGATCCTGACGGCATAGTCCTTTCAAATGGCCCTGGGGATCCGGAGGGGGTTCCATACGTTGTGGAGACGGCGAAGGAGCTCATGAGGAGTGGGAAGCCGATCCTCGGGATATGCCTCGGCCATCAGATAATAGGGCTTGCCCTTGGCGGGAGGACGTTTAAGCTGAAGTTCGGCCATCACGGGGGGAACCATCCGGTAAAAAGGATGGAAACCGGGGAGACGGAGATAACGACTCAGAACCATGGGTTTGCTGTGGATCCCGAGAGCATACCGGAGGGGAAGGTCGTTATAACACATGTGAACCTGAACGATTGGACGTTGGAAGGGATGAGGTGTATCGGCTTACCGGTTATCTCCGTCCAGTATCATCCGGAGGCCGGTCCTGGTCCCCACGACTCCCTTTACATATTCGATGAGTTTGTTAAGATAATGAGGGGTGAGGTCCATTGCCGAAGAGGACCGATATAAGGAAGATCTTGATAATAGGGTCTGGGCCCATAGTTATAGGGCAGGCATGTGAGTTCGACTACTCTGGGACACAGGCTTGCAAAGCCCTGAAGGAGGAGGGATACGAGTTAGTCCTCGTCAACAGCAACCCGGCGACCATTATGACGGATCCGGAGATGGCCGACAGGACTTATATAGAGCCGATAACGCCTGAGGTATTGACGAAGATCATAGAGATGGAGAGGCCGGATGCGATCCTGCCAACGCTTGGCGGGCAGACGGCTCTGAACATGGCCGTCCGCCTCTCCGAGATGGGGGTTCTGGACAAGTTCGGGGTCGAGCTCATAGGGGCGAAGCTCGAGGCCATAAAGAAGGCGGAGGATAGGGAGCTCTTCAAGAGGGAGATGATAGCCGCCGGCTTAGACGTCCCGAGAAGCGGATATGCGAGGTCTGTGGAGGGGGCGAAGGCGATAGCGAGGAGGCTTGGGCTCCCCGTCATAGTAAGGCCTTCCTTCACGCTCGGCGGGGAGGGGAGCGGGATAGCATATAACATAGAGGAGCTGGAGGAGATAGTTTCGAGGGGGCTCGAGTATAGCCCTGTAAAGGAGGTCCTGATAGAGGAGTCGGTCCTCGGGTGGAAGGAATACGAGCTGGAGGTGATGAGGGATTCCAAGGACAACGTGGTCATCGTCTGTTCCATAGAGAACTTCAACCCAATGGGGATACATACCGGGGATAGCATAACGGTTGCTCCGGCACAGACGCTTACGGACAAGGAGTATCAGTTGATGAGGGATACTGCGATAAGGGTGATGAGGAGGATAGGGGTGGATACAGGAGGGTCGAACATCCAATTCGCCGTGAATCCGGAGAGCGGGAGGATGGTGGTTATAGAGATGAACCCGAGGGTATCGAGGAGCTCGGCGCTCGCCTCCAAGGCCACCGGTTTCCCGATAGCTAAGATAGCGGCGAAGTTGGCCGTTGGATACACCCTCGACGAGATACCAAACGATATAACGAAGAAAACCCCGGCATCCTTCGAGCCCGCTATAGATTACGTCGTGGTGAAGATACCGAGATGGGCGTTTGAGAAGTTTCCCGAGGCCGATCCATCCCTTACAACGCAGATGAAGTCCATAGGGGAGGCGATGGCTATAGGGAGGACTTTCAAGGAGGCCCTTCAGAAGGCCATAAGGTCCCTCGAGATAGATAGGTATGGGCTCGGATGCGACGGGAAGGATCCGGAGATCGTGGAGAGGTTGGCGAGGGGGGAGGAGATCCCCCCGAGATACCTCGAGAGGTTCAGGAAGGAGATCTTGGAGAAGCTCATGAACCCGGACCCGAGCCAGATATTCTACATAAAATACGCTATGATGGCTGGGATCCCGGAGGAGGAGATATACAGGCTCACGAAGATAGACAGATGGTTCCTCGGACAGATAAGGGAGATAGTGGAGATGGAGATGGAGATGAGGAGGTCTGCCAAGGATGGGATCCAGCCATCTATTTTGAGGGAGGCCAAAAGATATGGGTTCTCCGATAGACAGATAGCACATGTGCTCGGGACGGACGAGCTATCCGTGAGGAGATGGAGGAAATCGGAAGGGATAGAGGCCGTCTTCAAGCCAGTCGACACATGCGCTGCCGAGTTCGAAGCCTATACCCCATATTATTACTCCACATATGATGGGAGGGAGGACGAGGTAAGGATATCCGGGGATAAGGAGAGGATAATAGTCCTTGGCAGCGGCCCGAATAGAATAGGGCAGGGGATAGAGTTCGATTATTGCTGCGTTCATGCGGTAAAGGCATTAAAGGAGGCAGGATACGAGGCGATAATGGTGAACTGCAATCCTGAAACCGTCAGCACAGACTACGACGTATCCGATAGGCTTTACTTCGAGCCTTTGACGCTCGAGGATGTCCTATCGATAGTTGAGAGGGAGGAGCCGAAGGGGGTCATACTCCAGTTCGGAGGCCAAACCCCGTTGAAGCTCGCCGTTCCCCTCTCCATGTGTGGGGTGAGGATCCTCGGGACATCCCCCGATAGCATAGACATAGCCGAGGACAGGGAGAGGTTTGGGAAGCTCCTCTCCAAGCTCGGGATACCATATCCCCCAAGCGGAACGGCCGAATCCATCGAGGAAGCGAAGGAGATAGCTCGGAGGATAGGGTATCCGGTCTTGATAAGGCCATCGTATGTCCTTGGGGGAAGGGCGATGGAGATAGCATACGATGAGGAGTCGTTGGAATACTATATGATGAACGCTGTGGAGGCATCCCCCGAAAGGCCCGTCCTCGTAGATAGGTTCCTCGAAGATGCGATAGAGGTGGATGTCGATGCGGTGGCGGATTCATACGGGGATGTCGTAATAGCGGGCATAATGGAGCACATAGAGGAGGCCGGGATACATTCTGGGGACAGCGCTTGCGTCATACCGCCTTATACGCTAAGCGATGCCTTGCTCGATAAGATAAGGGAATATACGTATAGCCTGGCGAGGGAGCTTAAGGTAGTCGGCCTTATAAACATCCAGTTCGCCGTGAAGAACGACGTCGTATACGTCCTCGAGGTAAATCCGAGGGCATCCAGGACTGTCCCATTTGTCTCGAAGGCAACTGGGATCCCATGGGCTAAGATAGCGGTATTCCTCATGCTTGGGAGGAGTCTTAAGGAGCTTGGGATAAACGAGGAGCCGAAGATCGGGTATTTTGCCGTCAAGGAGCCGGTGTTTCCGTTTGTCAGGTTCAAGGGCGTGGATCCGGTTCTTGGGCCTGAGATGAGGTCGACTGGGGAGGCTATGGGGATGGACGAGGATTTCGGGAGGGCGTATGCGAAGTCCCTTCTTGGTGCGAACGTCAAGATCCCGCTATCCGGGAATGCGTTCATAAGCGTGAGGAACAAGGATAAGAGGTCTGTGATATTCATAGCCAAGAAGCTATACGATATGGGATTTGGGATACTTGCAACGAGCGGGACTGCGAAGGTCCTTGCGAATAGTGGGATCCCTGTTCGTAAGGTCCTGAAGATCCACGAGGGGAGGCTTGAGGGGAAGCCACACATACTCGACAGGATAAAGAACGGGGAGGTTGACCTCATAATAAACACGCCTGAGGGGAAGGGGCCGAAGACGGACGAGTATAAGATAAGGAGGGAGGCGATAATAAGGAACATCCTCTGTATAACCACGATATCTGGGGCTATGGCTACCGTTCATGGGATAGAGTCCCTAAGGAAGCAGGAGATGGGAGTAAGGCCGATACAGGATTACTATAAGAAAATTTCGGATTTCGGATTGCGGATTTCGGATTTGTTTGCTGAGGGGGAAGTGGATGATCTTCGTTGACATAAAGGGAATTCGGAATTGTAGGGGCAACCCCCTGTGGTTGCCCAAAAACAGGGCGGGCACGTTGAACGTTCCAACGTTTAAACGTTCCAACGTTTATTACACAGGGCCTGCCCCTACAAGGATATGATCCCATGAACTGGGAGATTGCGAAATGCGGATTGCGGAAAAGACTGGGTAGCTCCATATTTCGCAATTCGCCCTTCGCAATTTCTCATTCATTTCTCATTTTTCGCAATCCGCCATTCGCCTTTCACAATAGCGATGCCAGGATAATGATCGTCATCATCTTGAACCTATGCCCAACATCGGGCAAACCCATTGTAGGGGCAACCCCCTGTGGTTGCCCAAAAACAGGGCAGGCACGGGGGCCTGCCCCTACAAAGGATTTTTCAATTCCGAAATCCGAATTCCGAACTCCGAATTCCTAATTGGTGTTTGCCCGAAATCTTCCAAGTGCAGGTTCACCTTCGCCCTCCTCTTGACAAGTTTTCATTTTTTTAAGTATAATATACGTGGAAAAGGGGAGGCGATTTCCCTTATTCACCTTCAAGGCGATAGGAGCTGGATATCCCGGGCTGAAAGTCGATTCCTCTGTTATGTGGGACATAGCAGGGAACGAGATATCGGGTCCTATTGCCGAGGCAGATCTCGTGATAGGGAGCGCTGAACTTGCTGGGAAGGAAGAGAAGGATGTTGGGAAGCTCGAGCTGGGTGCGCTATATCCAAACCCCGCATCGGATTACGTTGTAGTTCCGATCGTTTCCCCGAAGGGCTCGATTGCGAGGGTAGCGGTTGCCACTGTTTCAGGCCAGGTTTTGAAGGAGGAGGTTTTTGAGATCAAGGCTGGGGTTAACCAGGTGGTCATCGATCTATCCGGGATAGCTCCTGGTGCATATAGGGTTATGGTTAAGGCAGATGGCAAGGTTCTGGTGAGGAACCTTGTGGTAAGGTAGAGAGGTAAAGGTTGTAGAAGCCGGAAGGGGGATTCTTCTTTGGATATTGAGGGGGATATAAGAGGGGGGGTTGACTATGAGCAATGTTTCTATTGTCTTGCCTCAAAGGCTTAGCAGGAAATTGAAAGAGAAGGCGGAGGAGAACGATTTATTGCCGGAGGAATTGGCGGTTGAGATATTGTTCAAAGGATTGGGCGAGGAATCAGACCCCGAGGAGCTTGTGGAGCATTATCGAGCCTTGAGCGAGAGATACCTTGATGAGGCTAAGGAATTTTTGAAGAAGGGGGATCTTGTCCAGGCCTCCGAGAAGATGTGGGGCGCTACCGCGTTGGCCATTAAGATGGTAGCAGCTAAAAGGGGGTTGAAATTGGAGAAACATGGCAGCCTCTGGAAGTTTATAGCCAGGCTGTCGGAGGAAACGGAAGACGAAGAACTCATAGCATTTTTCGGCGAGGCAAATGCTTTACATCGAAACTTCTACGAGAACGAAATGGATCGAAAGGCGGTTGAGGTCATCGCCAGAAACGTTGAGAAATTGATTGTTAAATTAAGGAAGATGATTTAGGGAATTTCGGAATTGAAAAATCCTTGTAGGGGCAGGCCCCTGTGCCTGCCCTGATTTTTGGGCAACCACAGGGGGTTGCCCCTACAATGGAAATGAGAAATTGCGAAAGACGAAAAACAAATTGCGAAAGACGGAAGGCGAATTGCAAAAGGTGAAATACGGAACTACCCCGTCTTTTCAATTCCGCAATTCGATATCCTTTGTAGGGGCAGGCCCTGTGTAATAAACGTTGGAACGTTTGAACGTTTAAACGTTGGAACGTTCAACGTGCCTGCCCTGATTTTTGGGCAACCACAGAGGGTTGCCCCTACAATTCCGAATTCCCTTTAGCGGATGGTAGGGGAGGGGGGATATTGGGAGATCCTGATCGGAGGAAGGTTATAAAGGCAGAAGAGGGTGAGATCTTCGATATAGAGCTCGAGGAAAGCCTTTTGGAGAAGAACAGGATTCTTGCTCAGAGGAACAGGAAGATCCTCGAGGAGAACGGAATCCTCGCAATAGACGTGATGGGTTCAATAGGATCGGGGAAGACATCTCTCATAAAGCAGATGGTGAGAAGGCTCAAAAGCAGATACGCCATAGCCGTTATAGCCGGAGATCTCACCACAACAATAGATGCCGATAGGATAAGGGAGGAAGGGGTCGAGGTTGTTCAGGTGAATACCGGAAAGGAATGCCACCTCGATGCAAACCTTGTTTGGAAGGCGATCAGCAGGCTTCCGTTAAAGGAGCTCGACCTCCTCTTCATAGAAAACGTCGGGAACCTCATATGCCCGGGGGAATTCCCCCTGGGCTCCCACAAGAGGGTTGTCGTCATCTCCATCACCGAAGGCCCATACATGATCGTTAAGCATCCATATATATTCATGGATGCCGATGTAGTTGTGATAAACAAGATAGACCTCTCCTACGCAATGGCCATCCCCCCGGAAAAGCTCGAGATGGATCTCTTGAGGATAAAGCCTTCTGCTAAGGCGATAAGGACTAATTGCCTAACAGGAGATGGAGTAGATAGCGTGATAGAGGCACTGGGAATAAGGAAAGATGCATGAATTATCGGTCTCCAGGGAGATAGCTAAGGTGGTTCTGGATAAGGCGAGGAGGGAAGGAGCGAGGGAGGTCTTGAGGATAGAGATAGAAATAGGCGCCCTTTCGTTCCTCAACCCGGAACAGGTGGAGTTCTGGACGAGGGCATGCCTTGAGGGAAGCATCGCCGAGAAGGCCGAGATAGGGATAGATATCATAGAACCCCAGGTAGTTTGCAGGGGATGCGGATACAAGGGAGGGCTGAAGATCGAGGAAGATCCGCTCTACCATATCTTCCTTCCATCCCTTTCCTGCCCGAGCTGCGGTGGGGTCGAACTGGATATAGAAAAGGGAAGGGAATGCGTGGTAAGGAGGATGGAGCTCCTGGTTTAGGGGGAGGATAAGGGGATGTCGGAACGATTAGCGATTCATGGTGGAGAACCGGTCCGTAAAGAGCCTTTCCCCGCTGAGCGAAAGGTCGGGGAGGAAGAATTGGCCCAATTGCGGGATGTGATCGAAAGCGCATGGCTTTTCCGGTGGGGAGGGAAGAAGGTAGAGGCATTTGAGAAAGAGTTTGCCAGGCGCCACGGCGTTCGATTCGCCATAGCCTGCACTTCGGGCACAGCCTCAATTCACCTCGCCATCGCTGCCTTGCAGCTCGATCCAGGAGATGAGGTAATAACCGCCCCCATCACCGACATAGGCTCTATAGCGCCCATACTTAAAGAGGGCGGGATCCCTCTTTTCGCCGATGTCGACCCGGAAACGGGCAACATGGATCCGGAAAGCGCCGAACGATTGATTTCGCCCAGGACGAAGGCGATCCTGGTCGTGCACCTTGCGGGAAACCCATGCGACATGGACGCCTTCGCCGAGATCGCAAGGAGGCATGGCTTGACCCTGATCGAGGACTGCGCTCAGGCGCACCTTGCCGAATACAAGGGCAAGTTGGTGGGAACCATCGGACGAATAGGATGTTTCAGCCTGCAACAGAGCAAGCTCATTACGACGGGAGACGGAGGCATAGCGATCACGGACGATGAGGAGATGGCGGCGAAGATGGCGCTTTTCATGGACAAGGGTTGGGAGCGAGGCGCGATGACGCCGCATCGTCGCTACGTGCTTTTGGGATTGAACTATCGCATGAACGAGCTTACGGGGGCGGTTGCCCTGGCTCAGATGAAGCGGCTGGATTGGGTCGCATCGGAGCGGCACCGGAAGGGGACGATGCTCAGCCAGATGATCGCCGAATGCAAGTTCGTCAAGCCGCAGAAGGTGATGGATGGATGCAAGGCGGTTTACTGGCATTACCAGTTGCTGGTAGGGCACGATGCACCGTTTACCGCCGATCGGTTTGCCGAAGCGTTGCGGGCCGAGGGCATCCCTTGCTCGGCGCATTACATCGGCAAGCCGATTTTTGTATGCCACAAGGCGTTGCAACAGCAAAGGGTTTTCGGAAACTCCCATTTCCCTTTCGACTACGCCGATCGTGAGGTGAGCTATGATGAGACGACATGTCCACGAGCGCAGGATTACCTGAACCGCCTGATCGTCCTGCCACTGCACGAGTTTTTCAAGGACGAGGACATCGCCGACATGGCAAGGGCCATTATAAAAGTGGATCGCTTTCTGCCGACGGGGTGATCGAAATGGCGAGTTTCAAAGTGGCGATTGAGATTGGGCCGATGGACCAAAGCAGATTTGAGCAGATTGAGGCTTTGGTGGATACCGGTGCAACCTACACCGTTGTCCCAAGGGATGTTTTGGGGAGATTGGGCATCGCGCCACAATTTCGCCGCCGCTTCCGAGTTGCCGATGGAAGGGTTGTTGAGTTGGACATGGCGTGGGCGATTGTGAGGGCAGAAGGGCAGATGACCTACACGATTTGCGTTTTCGGCGAGCCGGGTATGGATGCGTTACTTGGCGCGGTGACGCTTGAAGAGTTAGGTTTAGGCGTTGACCCGGTGAACCAACGCCTTGTTCCCGTTGAGTTGCTGCTCATCAGCTTTGGGCTCGTGTAGTAGGAAGCGAAAATTTCCTCATTAGCAAGGTGCAGACGGGCGAGGGTATGATCGAAATGGCGAGTTTCAAAGTGGCGATTGAGATTGGGCCGATGGACCAAAGCAGATTTGAGCAAATTAATGCTTTGGTGGATACCGGTGCAACCTACACCGTTATCCCAAGGGATGTTTTGGGGGGATTGGGCATCGCGCCGCAATTTCGCCGCCGCTTCCGAGTTGCCGATGGAAGGGT